>Ga0265336_10000552_pt1 | contig 21341 bp, 19 predicted proteins | sample 42119metaG_FD_193583 | JGI IMG/M metagenome (GOLD analysis project Ga0265336, IMG submission 193583) | Rhizosphere microbial communities from Carex aquatilis grown in University of Washington, Seatle, WA, United States - 4-21-19 metaG | ecosystem: Host-associated > Plants > Roots > Rhizosphere...
TGGCCATGTATTTTTGAATCTGCATCGGCGTGCACGTGCATTCGTGGTGCGGGTTGCCGTAGTTGCCGCAGGGACAGGGTTGCGTTGCCCTTTTGCCATATTCAATTATTGGCACAAAAACCGCAGAAAACGCAGTTTCCAGATTCACCGAGGACGGTAGGTGACCACATAAGAAAGAGAAGAATTCAACTCGGATGGGGGGCAACGCAACTCGCCCATGCGTTGCATGCATCAACCGACACAATCTATAATTGGGAAAAGAACCGCACAAACCCAGAAATCCGGTTCATGCCCCAGATCGTAGAGTTCCTCGGCTACATGCCTCCGCTCACCCTAGGACAAACGACCGGACAGAAGATCGTCGCATACCGGCAAGTCCGAGGATTGAGCCAACAGGAACTAGCCCTCAAACTGAAAGTCGATTCGGGAACACTAGGGCGGTGGGAACGTGATGAAAGTTTGCCGACAGGAAAACTCAAATTAAGGTTGGAACCTTTCTTCAAGAAGTGTCTTTCAGGCGACGGAAGGGCTGAACAATGACATGGGCAACCGCAACCTGTTTACTTTTCTCGTCGGCTTCAGAAATGGCTTTGCGCTCAAGCCAGAAAAGGGTAGCCATCAACTGGGAATTGATCTTCTCACTGTGAGGAGAGTAGACCATTTAGAAGAAAACCAATATGAAGGATATTAAACAAAATCCTTGACATTTTAGAATAGATGTTTTGTAGGAAAAAAATAGTTGTATATTCACCAAATAAACAGGGACGGTTAGCGAGGCCGTCCCTGCCCTCTATCATCGATTCTCCATCAACCAATTCAATGCAAATGCTACTTCGTCACCAACATTTTCCGCGTTTCGTTCACACTTGGTTCAATCAACTGATAAAAATAAATGCCACTCGAAAGATGCGACGCATCAAACCGCTGATTGTAGATGCCTTGAGCTTGTTCAGCATTCACAAGCGTTGCAACTTCCCTTCCAAGCACATCAAATATCCTCAAACTGACTTTCCCCGGCCTAGCAACGCGATAGGTAATTGTGGTCGTCGGGTTGAACGGGTTCGGATAGTTGCTTAAAAGAGTATACTCTTTTGTTAAAGGCACCGAATTCGCATCCGGAACGCCCGGTGTTGACCCTCCTGACACTCCCTTATATTCTCCGAGCAGGTATTTTGCATCCTGAACCAAAAGATCATTTGGATAGGCCTCCCCCAATTGAGAAAAATATTTCCCTGCCTTCATACTGTCATTCAGAGAATTCAGATAGAGAAAGCCGAGGTCAAACAACGTTTGTTTATACACGCCTTCGTTTGATTGAAAATCATTTATAAGACCGGTGAGGTTTTGTATTATCGCACCGTAATTCTTGTTATCAAATAATGTCTCATTGTCAAATTGTACCAACAAGGCATACAGTTCATTCTTCGCCGTTGCGGTAGGCCTGACCGACGCATTCAGGTAAGCATCAAACTGATTCTTCTCATTAAGATTGGTGAAACACTCCTTCAACTTTCTTAATGCATACCGCCCAATGATCGTATTCTGTTCACGGCTGAAGACCTGTTCATATCGCGGGATCGCTTGATCGTAATGCCCTTGAAATTCCAGCTGCATAATCAGTCCTAGTTCATCGTCTGTATCCCATTGTAGGTTTCTTGGAATGTCACATCGCTAATATTGTGATGCGACATTATACGGCTCAGTCTTAGATTTGAAGTATCAGAATTAATTTTGGTCAAGGCGACGTTTTCTTTCAGGAAAGTTCGTGCTGCATACTCCGGATTTCCAGAGTATGGCTTGGTTTTTCCAAAGCAAATTGAAGCCGGCGTGCCGGTCTTTCTATTCCAGCGAATGCTCCAGTTCCCTGAATTAGTTTCCTTGAAGTTTCTCCAAGCTCTTAACTGAACGGAATCAGGAAGAACTTGGCACAGCGATGTGCTAAATAGCAGCAATAGAGCTGCCACAGTCCAAAAAAGAAATCTCTTTTTCATTGTGTTCCCCTTCTTTCGAAGTTAATAAATTAGTTTCGTTTGTCGTGCTTTCATCTAAAAAACATAAAAAGGGTAATTCCGCAGAGCGGTACCCTTTCTTGCACAATTCTTTAACGATTTGTTGTTTGCCCCTTCCGCGGAGTGGTGTTCGTCATCACCAAACATTATTTGTGTACCCTTATTTGGCCATCACCTCCTTTCCCGATAAATTCCATGGGAGTTGGCAGTTGCTTAATGATACTTAGCCCTAAAAATGTTGCCGGGTAACCAGACAACTGATAGTTCCACGAAATACCACCATCAACGGTTTTCTTTATTGTTCCGAAATTGCCGACACCCCATCCCGTAAACGAATCGGCGAACTTAAGGCGAAAGAATCCACTAGGAGGTCTGGTAGGATCCTCATATTGGTGAGACCAGGTATTTCCACCGTCCGTAGTTCTATGAATAACTCCCTCCTCTGCAATGCCTGTGTCCAAATCAAAAAACCAAATTGTATTTACTTGAGTATAATCTGTGATATACTTGAAATTCCACGTTTCACCGCCATCACGTGTGGAAGCGACGAATGCAGCATATGGCCCGTTAGGTTCCCTTTTGTCTCCCCCTATCCAGCCCGTATCTCGGTTGAAAAATTGTACGTCGTTGATGCGAAGTGAGGAATCGGATAAAATGGGATACCAATCGTCACCATCAGTCTCAGTTTTCAGAATCGTGCCGAGCCCATCAATTGCATACGTGACCACACTATCAACATATGCGAACCCGTTTGTCCAAGCTCCGCTAGAACGTTGTTCCTGCCACGATTTTCCACCGTCTGTTGTTCGGAGTATCGCGCCCGATGAAGTCGCGGCGAGCGCATCTATCGAATCGATAGCTGCAATTTCTATACATGCATCGCCGAGCGTATCCGTAAGAGGATCTGACTCGAATTGGAGCTGCCATGATATCCCTCCGTCACTTGTGTGCCAAATATGTCTATAATCACCTACGATCCACCCATGGCTTGAATCTGCAAATTCAACGTCCCAAAACATTTCCGGTGGGGTTTGCGTAACAATTACCTTTTGCCATGATTGGCCTCCATCAGAAGATTGGAGCGCAAGTGCCTGAGGACTCGAATCATAGCCCACAACCCAAAGCGTATGATGGTCGCCTGATGATGGATCCACGCGAAAATTCAGTGCCGTATCACCGGAAAGAGTTAGGTTAACAAAATCCTTGGCAAATATCCGAGGCTGTGTGCTGTCGGTCTCTTCTACTTTGGCTACGTAATTCTCACTTTCAGTGTGTAATGCATTCATAGTTTTTAGTGGTTTACCAGTAGGATTCGCCGTGGGGTGAAATAGAGGGGCTGTTCCATCCACTCCAAATCCGAACAACATTTTCTTAACTTCGCTCTTATTCCCCGTCATCAATTGGCAAAAGTAAACTCCAGGCATTACTCTCTTTCCGAGATTATCCGTGCCATCCCAAACAACTCCGTGGTCTCCCATGCTTTGTCTCCCCATGCGAAACTCTTTCACAAGTTGTCCAAGAATGTTGTATATCTTGACGGATGTATTTGTTTGTTCTTTAAGTTCATAAGAAATCGTTGTCAATGATGAGAAAGGGTTGGGATAATTCTGTTGAAGCTCAAACTTGGCCGGCAGACTATTCTGAAGTTTCACCGATGTGATGACATCAAGCTGGTAATTACCGGAAGTGTCCGTGAGGACAGAGAATTTTCTTGTGGTATCGCTACTAACCACGAAAGTAACCAATGCATACTTTACGGGTCCTGTTGTTGATGATACATTCCCTCTGACCATAGATGTCTGACTGTATGAACTAAGCGTAAGTGCCAATGAGAGTAGAAAAATATTCTTCATTTTAATTAACCTTTTGCAAAGACGGTTCACTTCACCAACATGAATTTCTTCATTGTAACCAAACTTTTCACGGTGAGTCTGGAAGAATACATTCCAAGCGAACGCCTTCAATCTATGTAAAAACACAATGGCCTCATCCGTCCGAGAAAGAAACTCTAGAGGCTAGAGATTCCATCCTCTATTTCTGTGAAGCAACCCGAACCGTACCGAATGGTAGTGCCTCCCGGCACAATTCCTTTTCTACCAATCAAAACAGAATTACAATTTAAAGGGAGATTATCTGAGCCCATCAAGGTCCCCAAGAATGACTTAAGTGAAAGCATACCAAAGATAGAGTGTGCAATTCTTGTACCCATTCACTTGAGGATTCAACTGTCTCGAAAAATGGCCGGATAGCGCAAATTTTCTCGCATTCGTACCAATTATCCACTTACCTTCTTAACAAATTCTCAAAATGAAAACGGGCAATTATCAATCTAATAATCTTAGTAGCTTCAATCGAACGCTCAAATCAGCTTCAACATATAAGCATTTTAAATGGTGCTTCGCACAAGTGTCTTTTTTTTCAGTTCATCCACAAATTCCTGTCCAAGCTCCGGTACTGAATCGCCTCCCCCAAATGCTCCGGCCGGATCTCGTCGCTCCCGCCCAGGTCAGCAATCGTGCGTGCAACTTTTAGAATCCTATCGTATGCTCTTGCAGAAAGACCGAGCTTTGTCATCGCCATTTTCAAGAGTAATTCTCCATCCGAATCTAAAGTGCAGAATTGATGTATCTCTTTCGACTGCATATCGGCGTTTGAAAAAAGTCCTGTTCTTTTTGCAAAGCGTTTCGCCTGCCGCTCACGCGCGCAGATGACACGACTGCGAATCGCATCCGACGGTTCACCGGGTCGCTTCTGACTCAGCTCTGTCACTTTCACAGCCGGCACTTCGATATGGATATCGATCCTGTCCAGCAGCGGGCCGGATATCTTGGCCATGTATTTTTGAATCTGCATCGGCGTGCACGTGCATTCGTGGTGCGGGTTGCCGTAGTTGCCGCAGGGACAGGGATTCATGGCACACACGAGCATGAAATTTGCGGGAAAGTCGAGCGACATCTTCGACCGGCTGATTGTCACCCTTCCATCCTCAAGAGGCTGACGCATTACTTCAAGGACGTTTCGCGCAAACTCCGGAAGTTCGTCCAAAAAGAGGACGCCATGGTGGGAGAGAGATATTTCACCCGGCCGCGGGATGGTCCCTCCGCCGACAAGAGCACTGTCGGAAATAGTGTGATGAGGGGAACGAAAAGGCCGGGTCGCTACCAGGGCGGAATTCGGAGGCAGAAGGCCGGCGACAGAATGGATTTTAGTGGTTTCAATGCTCTCTTCGAATGTCAGCGGAGGAAGAATACCCGGCAGTCGGCGTGCGAGCATAGTTTTGCCGGAACCGGGCGGGCCGATCATGATAATATTGTGTCCGCCGGCAGCAGCGACTTCGAGGGCTCGCTTCACGTTTTCCTGTCCCTTGACGTCTGAAAAATCGAGAGGATACTTTTGCGCGACGGCGAAGACCTCGTCGATGTTGATTTTCAACGGAGCCATCGACAGTTCATCGTTCAACAGCGAAACGGTTTCGGAGAGATTTTCGACGCCAAACACGTCGAGTCCTTCCACCATCGCCGCTTCGCGTGCATTCTCTTTCGGAAGAATGATCCCGCAAAATCCTTTTTTCTTGATCTCGACCGAGATCGGCAGAACTCCGTGCACGGGGCGCAGGCTCCCGTCGAGTGCCAGCTCGCCCAGGATGACGTACTTCTTCAGCATGTCTTCGCGCGCTTGACCGCTGGAAGCGAGCATTCCCACCGCAATCGGAAGGTCGTACGACGACCCCTCCTTCTTCACATCCGCAGGTGCTAGATTTATCGTGATGCGCCTGTTCGGGTATTCGAGGCCCGAATTTTTGATCGCGGTGGCGACGCGCTCGCGGCTTTCCTTGACCGCATTGTCCGGCAATCCGACCATGAAAAAGTTCGGAACGGTGTTTTCGATGTTGGTTTCTATCTCTATGAGGTAGGCGTTAATTCCGAAGGTTGCACTGCTGAGAACAACTGATAGCATGAAGGCCCCCCTTCTGCAGAAGAACAATTAAGAATTATGAATTAAGAATTAGGAATTTAAAGAGTGGATCCCCTTGTACAACAAAAGATATAACGTTGAAACAGAACCTTTACCGATGAGCACGCAGAAAATCGAGCCGGTCCTGAACTTTTTCGATCGGAACGAGCAGTTTATCTTTTCCAAATAAGGCATCTTTTTGATTTGAAAACGCCAACTCGTACTCCTTGCTCATGATGATCGCTTCTTCGGGACACACTTCCTCGCAAAATCCGCAGAAAATGCATCGGAGCATGTTGATCTCAAATTTTTCAGGATAGCGTTCCTTTTCGTCTTTTGTTTCGGCCGCTTGCACTTCAATCGCGAGAGACGGACAAACGCGGCTGCACAATCCGCAGGCGACGCACCGCTCCGTCCCGTTTTCCTCTACGAGAACAGGCCTCCCCCGGAACGAAGCCGACGGGGCAAATTTGTGCTCCGGGTATTGAACAGTAAATTTCGGCCTGAACATCTGCGCGATCGTCAGCCTCATCCCTTTGACGATTTCAGGAATGTACATTTTTTCCAAAATCGACAGATCCTTTTTCCGAATGACTTTACTGTGTTCCATCCTGTACTATCCTCTAATGATCAGTTCAACTTCAAAACATAATACAGGCCGGTGATCAAGATATTGGCCAGCGAAAGGGGAAGCATCACTTTCCAGCCGATGTTCATGAGCTGGTCGTACCTGAACCGCGGGATCGTCCATCGAACAAGGATGAAAAACAGGAGCACGAGCCCGACCTTCACGGCGAACGCCCCCACTTGAAGCAAGCTGATAGCCATATCCGAAAAACCAAAATACCCGACGAACGGCAGCTGCCATCCTCCCAAATATATTGTTGTAATAACTGCGGACGCGGTGATCATGTTCGCGTACTCAGCCAAAAAAAACAATCCGAATTTCATCCCCGAGTATTCTGTATGATAACCGCCGACCAGCTCGGGCTCTGCCTCCGGCAGGTCGAACGGAAGACGATTGGTCTCGGCGAACGAAGCGATGACGAACGTGATGAAGCTGATCGGCGAGCGCCAGAAATACCACATGCCGTGCGCCTGGGAATCCACAATTTTGTTCAACTGCAGAGTCCCGGCGATCATCAGCACGCCGATAATTGCCAGCCCCATCGAGAGTTCGTAGCTGATCATTTGCGCGGAAGAGCGGAGACCGCCTAGCAAAGAATACTTGTTGTTGGAGGACCATCCGCTGAGTGTGATGCCATAAACGCCGAGCGACGAAAGCGCAAGAAGGTATAAGATCCCCACGTTGACATCGGCAATCATCAATTTGATGTCGCGTCCGAAGAGATGGATCGTGTTGCCAAATGGAATGACCGCGAAGGTCGTCATCGCGACAACAAGAGAGATGATCGGCGCAAGACTGTGCACGAACTTGTTTGCAGCCTTCGGTACAATATCTTCCTTCAGAAACAGTTTAACGATGTCCGCGACAGGCTGGAACATCCCGCCAGGGCCGACACGGTTCGGTCCGATTCGGTTTTGAATAAACGCGCTCACCCTTCGTTCAACCAACACCAGGTAGGCAACAACAGTGAGATTGACGAAAACAACGAAAATGATCTTTACCAACGGTTCAATAATGTCCATAGAAACTGCATTGCTGCTGAAGTAATATTATCTTAGACTGCAACTCCGACTTTTGTTTTGAGAGGAACGCCCTTACTTCCGAGTTTGAGATACGAAAGACCTTTGAACGCGTCAACCTTCTGCGCGATATCGCCAAAAACATCATCTGAAGAATTGTATTTGAATTTTGCGCCCATCAGCGAGGCAAGGATGGTGACAATTTTCCACGAAGGGCGCGCATCGCGCCGCGGGCCTTTGCCCCAGCTGTCGTTCGGTGCGGCGAACTTATCCCAGCGGCTGGTCTCAAACCCGTCCAGCGCACGGTCCTGTTCGAGCGTCGTCACCGCAGGCCGGATACGCTGAACCCGTTCTTGAAAATTCGTCACCGTGCCGTTCTTTTCGGCGTAGGATGAACTGGCGAGGACGACATCGGCAAGGTCGGTCGTCGCGGACTCATTGGAGGCATGCACAGCAAAGAACTCGAGTTTGGAAAGTGCATCGGCGGCCTCGGGGCTGGCGGCGAAATTATCCTCAAGAGCATAGACAGCCTTGATTTTGCCTTCCTTAATTCCGCGGATGATTTCCTGGAAACCCATTCCCCCTTCACCCGGAACGACGCCGACCGCTTTCGCACCGGTACTATTCGGCGTCTTGTCGGCCCTGATCAGAATTTTATCCTCTTCCCCTTCAACAATATGGTTCATGAAATCTATGTTCTTCGTCCCCAAAACCTCTTTTGCGAATCTCTGCATCGCAAAGTTGTCCTCGTTGGTAGCAAATGGAGAACCAAGAATCGCAATTTCCGATTTTTTGAACGATTTCAGTTCCGAGGCAACCTTTGCAATCGCCTCGTCCCAATCTACCTGGACCAACGATGCATCCCTCCGGACCAACGGCGCCTTAATGCGCGTCTCGGCGTTGACGGATTTAAACGTGTCCATCCGTCCGTGGTCGCACATCCAGTAACTGTTGACGTCTTCGTTGCGCCGCGGTGTGAGGCGGAGTATCTCATTATTACGCACGCCGATCTCAATATTGCAGCCGCGCGCGCATCCCTGGCATACGCTCTCGGTGAATGACATTTCCCATACGCGCGCCTTGAACCTGAAATCACGGTTCGTCAACGCGCCGACGGGACAAATGTCGACGACATTCATCGAATACGGGTTATCTAGCGTTTCGCCCGGGAATGTTTCAATCACCGTATGGTCGCCTCGTTCGACAAATTGAAGCTGGTGTACTCCGGCAACTTCATCGCAGAATCGAATGCACCGCGAGCAGAGAATGCACCGTTCGGCGTCGAACATCACACGCGGACCTATCTCTACTCGCTTCGGTTTATGGACCTTGTCTTCTTGAAACCTGCTGTAACCGGCGCTGTGTTTATAAGCATAATCCTGAAGCTTGCACTCCCCCGCCTCGTCACAAATGGGGCAATCGAGCGGATGATTGATCAGAAGAAATTCCATGACCGCGCCGCGAGCATGAAGAACGCGGTCATTCTTTGTGTGGACGACCATCCCCTCCGCAACCTGTGTCGAACATGCGATCGCCAGTTTCGGCATCTTCTCAACCTCTACCAGGCACATTCTGCAATTCCCCGAGACAGAAAGCTTCGGATGCCAGCAGAAATGCGGAATCGAGATGCCGTTTTCTCGGGCGGCCTCTATGATCGTCCGCTTGTTGTCAACTTCGAACTGAGTTCCATCTATTGTAATTTTCGCCATCGTGGTCTATGTATTGATCCCTGTTTATTCTAACTGCCCGTTATTATCAGACGACTCTTTCTTCGATGTGCGCCGTTTTTTCCCAATACATCTCATGAAAGGCTTTCAGTTTCTCGGCAACCTCTTTGATTTCATCTCTCGGAGGAAGGAACGTCGTGCGAAAATGGAGCGTCCCGGCGACCTGCCCAAAACCAGAGCCCGGCACAACGCAGATGCCGGTTTCTTCAAGGAGCGCAAGGCAGTACTCCGTGTCCCGCTTCGCTTCGTATTCTCGTTTCTGTTCGGCAGAAAGAGTCCGCAGATCTACGTGCCGGTCGGGCGGAAGCTCAAACCTCACGAACGCGTACATCGCGCCGTCCGGCACCGTCACGGACATCCCCTTGATTTCATTTATCTGGCGGCCGAGGATCTCTGCCTTCAATTTCAATTCCGTATACACGGAGTTCAATTCACGAACATAAAGGTCGTAACTTTCTTCGTCCGGTTGAGGAGGAGAAACCATGACGTAGGTCGCGAGCTGTCCGGGCACATTTGAACACAAGCTGATCGACTGCAGCTTGATCAGTTCCGAGAGAACGTCGTCCGGGACATTCCGGAACTCGGCATATCCGCCGCGGTGACCGCACTCGCCGAGCAATCCTTTCGACACGGAATGAAAACTGATGAGCGAGATGTCTTTCTCCCCAACGTCGTTTAGTACCTTCGCGAATGAAAAAAACTTACATCCTTTGCCGTATACATTTTCTTGGTAGACTTCATCTGCCAAAATGGATAAATGATACTTGCGCGCAAAGCCGATGATCATTTTGATGTTGTCGTACGAGAGGACGGCCCCTGTCGGGTTACCCGGGTTGATAACGGCAATCGCAACCGGATGTACTCCGGTCCTGATCGCTTCGGTAATGCTCTCCGTCAGCGCACTCTCGCTCAACTGCCAGCGATTCTGCTCATCAAGATAATAACCAATTTGCTTCCCCCCGTACAAGTCGATGGTAGCGCTGTAGAGGGGATACTGAGGGATAGGAATCATCACTCCGTCGTTGGAATTCCTCAGGAGCGCAAGCAATGCCGACTGAACTCCTTTGCTCGCGCCGTCCGTCAGTATGATGTGCTCTTTATCCGCTGATATTCCATCCCTCCGTTGAATGAAATCAGCAACTGCTTTTCTAATAAAAGGAATACCTGCGCTCTGAGTATAAGCGCCGGTTCCGTGAGGATGCCGATCGAGAATTGATTTTGCCTTCTTCAAAACATCTGCCGGATACAGTCCTGCCGTTTCCTTGTGCCGCAGCAATTCGGGATATTCGACAAGACTCAAGATCTGGCGCAGATACGTGAGGGGCTGTTGCTTCAACGCCTGCGGGTTTCCGATGTTGCAATATATGACTTTCTTCCCCTGTTCCTCGAGCTGCTGAGCTCTGCCCACGATGGGTCCGCGCACTGCATACTCTGCAGTTAATAAGTCCGAATTCAGATCCCGAAGTGCAATCATGATTCCTGTCCCGTAAAACCATTAATTGTTCGTCGGTGAAAAAATAACTGTAGAAAACGAGTCCTCATTTATCAGCTGACGCGCAACTTCGGTAACGTCCTCGATAGTAACGGAATCGATTTCCCTTGAAATCGTCTCAAGCTCGGTGAACTCGCCGAAATATAATTCGCCCGTCCCCAACCGCATCATCCGCGCCGACGTGCTCTCGAGGCCTAGCAGCATGCTTCCTTTGAGCTGCGCTTTTGTGCGGTTCAACTCAGACTTGGGGATCGGCTTCGTTCTCAAGGAATGCAGCTCGGCGAAGACCAGGTCGAGCGCCTGCTGGATGTGCTTTTTGTCCGTGCCGAGATACACTCCAAACGATCCGGTGTCGCGCAGCATGTTCAGGAACGAATAGACCGAGTACGCGAAACCGTACCGTTCGCGGATATTCTGGAATAACCTGGAACTCATGCCGTCGCCGAGCAGCGTGTTCATGACAAGCGACGGGAAACGGTGTTTGCTGTGAACGCTGTACCCGATCGTTCCCGTGCAAATGTGTGCCTGCTGGATGGGCTTTTCAAATTTTTGAGTTTGTTTCTTCACCCGCGATATCTTCGAGTGTTGAACCCTTGCGGAAGGCTTTCGATGGAGCGTGAAATACTTCTGCACCAAGGCTACGAATTTTGCGTGAGGAAAATTCCCTGCAGCCGCAATGACAATATTCCCTGCGTTGTAGCGTTCGCGCACATAGGCAATAAGGTCTCTCCTTTTGAACGAAGAAACATTCCGGGCAGAACCGAGCACCGGAAAGCGAAGAGTATGTCCAGAGTAAATATTGGTTTCAAAATAGTCGTGGATAAGGTCATCCGGATCGTCCTCGGCATTCTTCAATTCCTCGAGAACAACCAGCTTTTCTTTTTCGATCTCTTTTTCCGGAAACAGGGGAAATTGAACCAGATCGGAAAGTACGTCCACGGCAAGTTCTGTGAACTCGTCCAGAACACGCGCATAGTAGCACGTATGTTCCTTTGTCGTGAAGGCGTTCAAGTAGCCGCCGACCGATTCAAGGCTTCGCGCTATTTGCTGAGTGGACCGGTGTTCCGTCCCCTTAAACACCATGTGCTCGAGAAAATGGGAAATACCATTCGTCAGTTCCGTCTCATTCCGTGAGCCCGTGTCGATCCAGACGCCGATGGAAATAGATTTTACGTGGGGAATTTCTTCGGTGACGATCCTGATACCGTTGGTGAGAACAGTTTTTTGATATGCAGCGGGGACTTCTTTTGAAGAAAGTTTGTGAGATCTGTTTGGCATTCGATTGACGGCATGATGGCTGAACTTAAATCTCTACAAATATAACCGAATTCCGGAAGATAATCAACCTTTTCGGGAAACTGTCGAATATCTATCCACATTATCCTCCCGGACATTTCGGCAAATTGCGATCTATTGAAGCGCGTCGCCAACGCGGCAATGAAATTTCGGATATCCCGCAGACTGCTCAAACCACAGCAGTGCGTACTGAATAAATCGCCGGCAGCCAGTCAGCCAAAAGATGCCATGAATCTCCTTCGTTTCTGCTAAAAAGAATCTGGCCTCCGCTTGTGCCGACGTAGACTCCGCTTTTTTCGCATTGATCGGCGGCCATTCCCTGACGGTGAACATGCGCGTACATGTTCCGGGTCGGCAAACCCTTCGTCAATTTTTTCCACCGCCCGCCTTTATTCGTACTCCGATACACACCGAATTTTCCGCCCACTGGCCCTCGAAATTCTGCCCCTTCCTCGGGAATTACATAAATCGTGTCGGGGTCGTGGGGATGAACCTGCAACGGAAAACCAAACCGCGACGGCAATCCTTCGCTGATGTCTATCCAATCTTTTCCTTCGTTGTCGCTCCGGTATACGCCGCAGTGGTTCTGCTGGTACAGCACATTCGGCTTTGACGGATTGAAATCGAGATGATGAGTGCACTGGCCGACGTCAGGATGTTTGTCCGGCAAAAAATCTGCCAGCACGCCTTTGTTCCTCGGCTCCCATGAACCGCCGCCGTCCTCGCTGCAGAAAACTCCGGCGGCAGAGATCCCCACGAACATCTTTTTGGCGTTGTTTGGATCGATACAAGAGCAATGCACCATTAGTCCGCCGGCGCCCGGCGTCCACCTTTGTCTTGTTGGATGATTCGTCAGACTTTCTATTTCCTTCCAACTCTTTCCGGCGTCGTCGGATCGAAACAACGCTCCGGGATCCACTCCCGCGTATAGAACATTTGGCTCGCTTTTTAATCCGGGAGAAATGTGCCACACACGAGCAACAGTCTTTCCGGATTTTTCATCGAATTTGATGCCCGAATCGGATTGTTTCCATGTCTTGCCGAAATCTCTGCTGACGTGGACATTCGGTCCCCACCAGTAAGAGTTTGCGCACGCGAAGAGTGTCGGATCTCCTCTCAGATCTAAAATCATTTCATTGACATCTGCACCTTTCAAGAGCGGTCCATTGATGCTCCATTTCTTCCGCCCTTCGTCGCTTGAAAAAATGAACGCCCCTTTGTGCGTTCCCACCAAAACAAAGACTTTCTTTTTGGCCATAGAATTCAACTCCCAAAATGTACATGCCGGTTTTGGATTGTGAAGAAGAGTTCTAGCTGATTCGATTGAATACGATTTACGCCGATGGTGCCTTTGATTCTTTTGCGAGCTGATAGCGTTCGCCGAGCCACGCTCCGAAAAGCGTAAGCAAGAACCCTTCGACAACGCCGAATAGTATGTAGCCAGCCGGAACCGGCAACTGGATTCCATATTGGATGAACAACCAGTCTCCGATCACAGCAATTGCGCCGGCAACGGCCGGCTCTTTAAGCGTAACTCCCGGTGATTTGTAGCCTATGATAAATCCGAGAAGAACGAAACTCACTGAGAATGCGAGATGGATAAGATTCAGATTGATGTTGAAGAGTGGAGCGAGGAGGAAGACGAATATTACGTTAAGCACCAATCCGAGAGCGAGGCCTGCGAAAACCCATTTCCATTGGAACCCGATTTCGCCTTTTGCATCTCTTTTCTCGAAGCTTCCCTGCAGTTTCTCTCCCATCCATGCTCCGGCTTGACAGAGAATTGCGCTAAACAGAAGAAGAAGCAGGAGCATCTGGGTGCTTTGCTCTGCGCCCCACGAAGTTGTGCTGAAAAGCACCCCAAAGACGAGCATCAATATTACACCGGCAAATAACGCCTCGCGAATAGTAACGCCGGGTGAAAAGTAGCCGACGACAGCGCCCGTCACGACGAAACCGATCAACACGACCAACGATTGGATCGCCGTGCTGTGAAATGTCGGAGCCACAATAAAGAACGAACCGCCGATGATGATGACCCCGGCTACGACGCCTATAGCGACCCATTTCCATTGAGTCGGTGCCGCAGTTTTCGTTATCTCATCTGACATAGGATTCTCCTTAATAAGTGATTTTAAGATAGATTATGTTTGTTTCGCAACATGGTTTCAATTTTTACCGCGATCATATCGATAGCAACAAGATTATCGCCTCCACGAGGGACAATGATATCCGCCCAATGTTTGCTCGGCTCGACAAATTCAAGGTGCATTGGCTTGACCGTCGAGACATATTGGTTCATGACGGAATCGATTGACCGGCCGCGGTCCATGATGTCGCGCCGTATGCGGCGCAGCAAACGTTCGTCGGCATCCGTATCGACAAAAACCTTGATGTCCATCAGATCCCGCAATTCCTTCTCCACAAAGATAAGGATGCCCTCGATAATGATGATATCTTTTGGAGCGAGCCGGCGGGAATCCTTCATCCGCGAATGCGTCGTGAAATTGTAGATGGGCTGGTCTACCGGATTTTCTTTCTTGAGCTCCCTGATGTGCCGTATCAACAACGACGTCTCCAGCGAATCCGGATGGTCGAAGTTGATCTTATCCGGAGTAAGACCCGGATATTCAGAAATGTCTTTGTAGTATGAGTCATGCTGGATAACCACGACATTGTCGTGCACCCGAAGTCGTTCAAGTATTTTTTGCGTGACGGTTGTCTTCCCCGAGCCAGTTCCGCCGGCGATTCCAATAACAAGGTGGTCCATCAGACATTCAGAAATTTTGAAAATATACTTTAAAACAGTCGCAGATGCAAGAAAATCGGCCATTCAAACATTCATTGCATTGAAAGCGTGATTTGTGTATTTTCTTGATACTATGAGCTTGGAAATTGTTTTGGACCTGCTGCTGTGCTGCCTTTACATATGCTACTTTGCCTTGAATTTCCTTGTGCTTCGCGGAATTAAAAATCTCATACTCGCCCAACGATCAACTTCTGCTGAAAAACCGCACATTTCGGTGGTCGTTGCCGCACGGAATGAAGAGTCGAACATTGGCCGCTGCATTCAATCGCTGGTCAATCAGAATTATCCTGTCAACCTGCTTGAAATTGTGGTTGCCGATGACCGCTCGACAGACGGAACCGCCTCGATCGTGAGGAACTATCAACAGCGTTATTCCTTTGTGAAACTGGTAACAGTGAAGAGTGTCCCATCCGACATGCCGCCGAAAAAAAACGCGCTGAACGAAGCGATCAAGGCGAGCGCTTTCGAAATTCTCGCGTTCACCGATGCCGACTGTACGGCTTCTCCCGATTGGCTTTTGTCGCTCGCCAAAGAATTTCTGCCGGAAGTCGGCTGCGTTGCCGGCTATTCCCCTCTCGAACAAAGTTTCCCCCCGGCGTTTCTCGCCCGATGGGCCGATTTCTTTCTCCGGTATATTGAAATCAAGAACTCCGTTCAAGCTGCCGCAGCGATTGGTTTGCATAATGCCTATTTATGTACTGGACGAAATTTCGCGTACCGCAAATCGGTTTTCCATGACGTCGGCGGATATGAAAAGATAAAACACTCCGTCAGCGGCGATGACGACCTTTTCATCCAGCTTATTCAAAGAGAAACAGCGTGGAAGATTCGTTATATGACGTCGAAGGATAGCATTGTCGAGACACTCCCTCCCCCGTCGTTCGGCTCTTTTATAAGACAGCAGCGAAGACATTTTTCTGCTGCTGCGTACTATCCCCTCAGGATGAAGATCGTGTTCGGATTAGTTCATTCATTCAATGCGCTCGCGGTCCTCTTCCTCCTTATCGATCCTGTTATCGGTGCAGCGGCGTTGACTGCAAAATTCATAATCGACAGCTTGATCTTTTACAAAGGCTCAGCCATTTTTGGGGATTCCCGATTGCGGCGATCCGTCGTTCCTTTGGAACTTGTTTCTGTTATCTATAACTCCTGTATCGGCCCTCTCGGCTTTGTCGGGTCTATCAACTGGAAAGGAAGCAAATCATAGAACCGGCTTTCAATAGAATTAGAAACGTGCGTGTGCATCCCGCGATCATGAGCATTCTCAAAGTTATCGTAGCCGTCGGGCTGATCGTTGCGCTCGTGCTTTATATTGACGTGGGGGCGCTCCGCAAATCTCTGCTTAATGCAAATCCCCTCTTCCTCATTATCGCGACAGTTTTGGTCGTGGCAAATACAGGACTTCAATTCCTGCGCTGGCGTTACCTTGTGAGACTGATCGCGAGTGATGTCACCGACAAGGATATCTTCTCGTCTCTCTTCATAGGATTTTCTGCCGGCTTTTTTACACCCGGGCAGGTGGGAGAGCACGGCGGAAGAATGGTCACGCTGTCGTCGTTGCAGGCAGTACAGGTGCTGGCAGTAAGCATTATCGACAAATTGTATATCCTTGCGGTGACGGTCATCGCCGGGCTCATCGGGGCGTGGCTCTATTTTGCGATCTACCTTCCGCAGTATTGGACGCCATGGCTGACGGGAGCAGTAGCGTTGATCGTTGCTGCATTTCTCATCATAATTCTGTATCCGGACCTGCTGAAGAGAATCCTTCGCGCGCTGCTTCATAGATTTAGAAAATACAGGGCGGTTTCGTCTTTTCTCTTTGTGAAGGATGTCTTTCACCGCAGACAAGCTCGCGTGCTCCTCGTCATGACCATACTATTCTACATTGTTATTGTAATGCAGGTTTATTTCTTTGAGCTCGCTTTTGAGCCGGTTTCATTTGGAATATCTTCCTTATGTACTTCAAATATTCTATTCTTTAAATCAGTCGTTCTTCCTATCTCATTCAGCGATGTCGGAATAAGAGAAACGACGGCCATTTTTTTCCTTTCGCGGGCGGGATTCTCAGCTGCATCCGCATTTAACTCATCACTCTGCGTTTTCTTTGTGAATACCCTTTTTCCCAGCCTTCTCGGCTCTGCGCTGATCCTTAGAATGAAGTCCGCAAAAGAGAGGCGCTCAGCGTGAAGGATTTTCTAATACTTATTTGGATCGTTATTCTCCTCCTCGGTGGAGTCTATGCAGGGCAAATATTCATATTTATCCATGGATTGTCGCGGCTGCGCCGGGGGACCGGTACGCGGCGATACACGGTTAATGTGATCGTTGCGGCCAGAAATGAAGAGCATCACATCGAAAAAAGCGTTCGGGCGCTACTCGCCCAGGATTATCCGCGAGACTTATATTCCATTATTGTAGTTGACGACCAGTCGACAGACAGAACTGCAGAAATCGTGGACGAGTTCGCAAGGAAATATCCCAACGTGAGATTGCTCAAGATTCAGAACCGGCCCCATGACGTCTCGCCGATCATCAACGCAACTAATGAGGCCATCAGTCAAAGTTCAGCCGAGGTGATCCTAACGACAGATGCGGATAGCGCTGTGGGGCCGGGTTGGATCTCAGGGATGGTGCGGCACTTCCACGAAAACGTAGGAGTGATTTCTGGTCTGACGCTGTTCGAAGATGTACGAAGCATCCCGCGTCTTTTGTTCGGATTCCAATTCATCGATTTTTTCTCTAACACAGCGTGTGGCGCAGGCTCCATCGGGATAGGTGCCCCCATGAACTGCAACGGCAGCAACATGGGATTTCGCCGGCAGGCATTTGACGACGTCGGAGGCTATGGCTCGATTGCGCAATTAAATTCGGGGAGCGACTCGCTGCTGGCTCAAAAGATCGCTGCGACGAAGCGTTGGAAGATGCGTTTTGCGTTCGAACCGGAGACTCATGTCTTAACGCTGCCCGTCACAAGCTGGGCACAGCTCCTTCACCAACGCATGCGCTGGGCGGGGCAAACTTCGCACTACCAGCGATTTTCAACAATGCTATTTCTTGTGACATCATTCCTGCTCTATCTTCTGCTTCTGCTGTTCACTCCGGTCTCGTTATTCTATTTCTCGATCGTACCGGTGCCGATTGTGGTCCTCCTCCTGAAGTTTTGCGTCGATTACCTTATCATCTCAAAATTCTTGAAACTCACAAAAGTGCGCGGTCTGAGAAAGTATTTTCTCGTCTCGGAGATCATTCATGTCCCGGTCATTCTCACGGCAGTATTTGGCAGTTTTTTCGGCAGTTACGAATGGAAAGGGAGACGTATGGAGCGGGAGATATCGCAGCACGCGTAATTTTGTTTTTGCATAATTTCTATGATCGATCACACCGGCAGGATTCACCAATTTCTTTTCCCTTCGCTAATCTGGAAAATGAACTCTCCAGATATTTTTCTGACGTTCGATGACGGACCGCATGTCAGCGCCACACCGGCTGTGCTCAAGATATTGCAGGATCATAAAATCAGAGGGACATTTTTTTTAAGCGGACAAGCCGTTGAAAGGAATCGATCGCTGGTCAGTGAAATCGGAGCGGAAGGGCACAGCATCGGCGTTCATGCATTCAATCATACAAGATCCGGTGCATTCTCACGGAAACAATCAATGCAAGAGATCCTTCGCACTGAAGAAGCCATTGTCAATGCCGGAGCTCGGCCTGTTAAAATATTCCGCCCTCCCTTCGGGTTCTTCTCGTGGAATACGATTGCCGCTGCACGAATGCTCAATTACAGGCTTATCATGTGGACAACGCTGACGGGTGATTTCCGCGACAGCTGGACTGACGACAAGGTTTGTTCAACAGCGGCAGCAAAATTATCCGGAGGAGCTATTTTGGTATTTCATGACAATGAATTGACCAAAAACAGGATTGAGTCTGTGTTAGAGCGGGTCATTGCGGGTATTCAATTGAAAGGCTTTGCGTTTGGAGCGATCCAATGACACCTGAGACAACTATATTCATCGTCGTATTATCATTGTATATTGCTCAATGCACGTTGTTTACGTACGGTGTGTTGAAATTCAGCGATGCAACGGATGTCCGATTCGAACCAAACGTTTCCATTGTCACAGCCGCTAGAAACGAAGAAGAGAACATCGCTGCATGCCTGGAATCGCTGACGCATCTTGATTATCCCAAGGACAGAACTGAGATCATCGTTGTCGATGACAACTCCACCGACCAGACAGCTGCCATCATCAGCGGTTTCGCCGAGAGAAATGCGAACGTAAAGGCGCTGAACGGAAATCAAATGGTTGGCGGCCTTCGAGGCAAAGCGAATGCGATCGCTCAGGGTATCGACGTCTCCTCGGGGGAAATCATCTTCATGACCGACGCAGACTGTATGGTTCCAGTTTCGTGGGTTCGCTCAATTGTGCGGCACTATTCGAAGAACATCGGGGTGGTTGCCGGATTGACTTTACTGCAGCCGGCTGGCTGGTTTGCGGGTATGCAATCTCTAGACTGGGCGTATATTCTTGCCGTAGCTTCAGCGGCTATGTCGCTCAAGAATCCGCTCAGCTGCATCGGAAATAATTTTTCATTCAGGAGAAAAGCATACGACGAAGTCGGCGGATACCGTGGAATCAAATTCAGTGTAACAGAAGACTTTGCCCTCTTCAAGGCTATTACACGCAGCGGTCGCTGGGGATACAAATATCCTCTGGAAAAAGAAAGCCTCGTATTCAGCAAAGCATGCAAAGCAATTCCTGAGTTGTACAGACAAAAAAGGAGATGGGGCGTCGGGGGAAAGGACATGCCCGTAAGCGGATTGATGATCATGGCGATCGCATTTTGTATGCACGTTTTCATGCTTATCGGTTTTTTCATCCATCTCGACTTATCGCTCCTGCTCTTTGGCTCTGCAGTAAAGATTCTGTGCGACTTCACCTTGCTCAGCATCCCTTTGATCAGAACACGGCAATTCGCACAATTGAAATATTTTTTCCCTTTTGAAATTTATTATACATTCTACGTTATCATGCTTCCTTTTGCAGTTTTCCTCGGTGGTAAAGTATCATGGAAGGGGCGGGAGTATTAGCAGTGAACCGGCCAAAACGGATATTGGTTGCTCCATTGGATTGGGGATTAGGTCATGCAACCCGGTGTATACCAATCATTCGGGAGTTGCAAGGAAGAGGTTCTGATGTAGTGATTGCCGCGGATGGACGGCCTTTTGAGTTATTGAAAAAAGAATTCCCTGCACTTGAGTTCGTTCGATTCCCGGGGTTTTCAATCGTCTACCCGGAGGGAAACCGCATAGCATGGAAAATCGTGAGCCAAATCCCGAAAATCATTTTCTCGATCTTTCGTGAACACCGAGAGTTAAAAGCAATCGTGACGGATCTAAAAATAGATGCTGTCATATCGGACAATCGTTTCGGACTGTTCTCAAATCAGGTACCGAGTATTTTTGTGACACATCAGATCGAGATTGCGATGCCGAAAGGGCTTCAATGGGCCGCGCGCATCGTATACCTTATGAACAAAATGATCATTAGAAGATATACTGAATGCTGGATACCGGACTATGCGGATAAAGAAAATCTTTCCGGCAATCTTTCTCATCATTATCCCCTTCCTAAAAATGGAACGTTTATCGGACCGTTGACGAGATTTAAAAGGAATACTACGATCGAAAAAGAATTCGATATCCTTGTACTGCTGTCAGGCCCCGAACCGCAGCGAACGACGCTTGAAACGATCATCATGGAACAGCTGAAAGCCAGTCGGTTCAAGACGTTGGTTGTGCGTGGAGTTCCGGAAAAGAGTCAGCATATTAAATTATCCGAATGGACGACGGTTGTCTCTTCGCTTGATTCGGAATCGTTGAACAACGCAATGCTCGCTTCGGATGTCATCATTTCGCGGCCCGGCTACAGCACTATTATGGATCTCGATAAGTTGGGAAAGCGAGCGATTCTAATTCCGACACCGGGACAGACTGAACAGGAATATCTTGCCGCCGAATTTAAGAGACAGGGAGTATTCTGCATACAATATCAGGCTCATTTATCTCTGAACAAAGCGTTGGAGGATGCAAAGAGATATCCAGGGCTAGCGTCAAAGGATACGATATCTTCAAACTTCAATCTCTGTATTGAGAGGCTCTTAGTCAGAATCGAACGAAAACAAATGGCGGCGGCCCGATGATCGCCTTGCCTTTGGTCTCATTTCCGTTGATGTACGCCGAAACGCATTACCGATTTAAATATTTTTTTAGTTTCCTTAGGAAATCCGAACCGGAAATCCTTGCCGATCTCCCCCATCGCCTTAATCCCGATAGAGCCCTGCCAGTGCTTCTGCTTGTAAAGGATAGTCACCACTTTCCAATCGAACTCGGTGATATTACGGTT
>Ga0265336_10000553_pt1 | contig 21303 bp, 46 predicted proteins | sample 42119metaG_FD_193583 | JGI IMG/M metagenome (GOLD analysis project Ga0265336, IMG submission 193583) | Rhizosphere microbial communities from Carex aquatilis grown in University of Washington, Seatle, WA, United States - 4-21-19 metaG | ecosystem: Host-associated > Plants > Roots > Rhizosphere...
TTCATCAGTGTATTCATGCCTATCCATGTTTGTTACTTCACATGGGATATCTTCAACGTCAATCTTTACTTTCTTTTCCTTTTTAGGTTTCTTTTCTTTCTTAATTTTCGCAGACAGCTTAATAACTTCACCATCTTCAACTGGTTCTTGTTTACCAGTGTTATGTTTGAACTTTAAGCCTTTTTTAGCGCCAGTTCGTTCGATAAGACCTTTACTTTCAAGGTCAGTTAGCTCCTTCTTAAAAGAAGCTTCATCCATAGATGACAGGCCAAGTGTTTCTTGGACTTTTGTAGATGCCGTCCATGAAGAGAGCTTTTCTTTTAGAAGCTTTTCAGAAATATTACTCGTCAATTTCGTCGCCCTCTTCAATAACGGTTTCTACTACGGTTGGAGTATTGATATAATTATAAGAGTCAGCGAGTGTGGCCTTTACTGAAATACAGCCACACTTTGAGCAATACTTATAATTTCTACTCGGAAGCGAAAACTCCTTTTCCCTATTCTGACAATTCTGACAAATGTAAATAATATCCTTGCCAATAGAGGGAGTGATCTGTGCTGACATGTTAAATCCTATTTATATTATTCTGTTAAAAGTTTTGTAGGTTTAGGTTCTTTGTCGATCTTTAATTCTTTAGGTTCTAACCAAAAAGATGAGGTTGTTAATTCATCTGTGGCAATTCCTTGTTCGAAAAGTTCTTCCCCAAGAAAGAATTGAGTTTCAGTTGTAGCTAACTTTTTTAGCTTGCGTAGCGGTATTTTAGTTTGTTTAGCTGTAAACTCAATCAACTTGCCGCTTAATTTTTCTACATATTTATTGTATGAATTATGATTACCAAGTGATTCTGGGTCATTACCCCACGCTATTGGATGTAACATAAAACTAACCAAGTTAGTTTTAGGGGCAAATCTCTTTTTACCACACAAATATATCCAGGCCCCGGCGGAGCAAGTCTCGCTTAATAGATACGTATAACACGGAGTGCTACTCAATAAAATCAAGTTCATCACGCCAAGCATACTTGAAGCGTGTCCTCCTGGTGAACCGAGAATAAAATGAATTGGCTTATCCGCGTCTTGTTCAACTAATTCATCATAAAGATTTTTAATTTGTTCAAAACTAACATCAGTAATCTCGCCAAGAATATGGATTTGACGACGTTTTAGAGCTTCTTCTGTTACCAAGGCAGTCTTGTCTTGATCTTTGTCACACCCGGAAGAGATAAACTCAATTTCTTCTTCCAGCGAAGGGCTATTTCGTGGAATAATAGGCATTATTCAGCCACTTCCTTTTCTTCCATATACGACTTGAATTTTACACGAACCTTGGGCGGAATAGTAACACGTTCCTTGGTGCGGAGATTGCGTCCAGAACGAGCAGCACTTGTTACTGGCTTAAATGATCCAAATCCACGAATTGTAATCTCTTCACCATTGTCAAGAGCCAGTCGCATAGTTTCAAATACTGCGTCAATCATTTCAGTAGCTTTTGCTTGCGATACATCGTTTACTGCTGCTATACTATTTGCTAGTTCTTTCTTTGTCAATTTAATGACCTCCTGATAACGTTTATATATTAATTTCAAGGGCTTTAAGTGTATCTCTTACCCTCATATATATATTATCGGTGGTCGTTAGATTTTCTTGAATAGAAATTGAAATTGTTCCAAAAACTTTATTTGGATCGTCAACTCCGCGTATCATTTCGTGGTTAACGCTTGGAGTATCTATTACTTGTTTAAGATTTAACGAAGCCCCTCTAATTAAAAACTCGAAACATCCAGCGGCTTCATAGTCAGGGAACAAGTATTCAACATATAGTTTTATTAACCGTCTTTCTTTATATATTATTACATTATGTAGTTTTATTTCAACATTTACAAATAAATTAGGAACCATCATACAAGGTTCAGAGACATCAAACTTTGTAGATGGTGATAAGTATGACCTTGCTCTTGCCCATCCAGATTCTGAAATACAACAACTTGCTACATCGCCCATTAAGTTTAAGAAGCTTTTATGCTCTAACAATAAGGCGTCTATTTCTTTTGATTTTATACTATCTATATCTTTCAGCAATTACATAACCACTATTACTTTCTTCTATCATACTTAATTTGCTTAAATAGGATAAACGAGAAGTAATGTCAGAAATATCATCAGTTTTTACAGCTTTTGATATATCTTCAACTGATTTTGGAATGGGCTTTGCTTCGGCAACTCTTCTTGATAATGTATATACTTGAAATCTTGCTGCGTTATACTCCTTACGTTCATCTTTTGATAATTTTTCTAATCCTTTGGTTTCTAATTTTTGTTTAAGTTTATCAAATCCAGTAAGGGCAATTTTATCTACTGGGGCAATATTTCGTTTATAATTAATAAGATATACCAAAATAAGTTTGCTAATGTCGTCTAATTCAATGTCAGTCATATATAATCTCAAAACATTCTTTCTGGTAGATTACTTTTCTATCAAATTCTTCTTGTATGTTAAGTCCAAACGTATTGTTTATACATTGGTTTAAAATGAAATCAATTGGCATATACCTATTACCGCATTTCTTGCTATATTCAGATTCTTCATACGTGGTAGTATCAGAACGGTGACTTCGCCCAAACCCAAGAAAAACTATGTATTCTCCGCTTGGAATATATAGTATTTTAGTCATATATAACCTCAAACTCTTCTCTATGGAATTCATAATTTGGTGGTAATTCATGTCTTTTTAAATAATCGTCTCTAAAATTACCTTTTAACATATAGTCAATAATTTTATCAATGTCATTTAGGTCCAGTCTACTTAACATTACAGCGGACATATTAGTAGTCCAATTGCTACTACCCATGTTTTCTCGTAACTGTATAAATTGTCCAGTTGGTATATGTAATAGTCTAATTATCATATATAATCTCAAATTCACTTTTAGTTACTATACTATTACCTATATTATTGAGAATTCTCCACTCATTGTACTTATTACCACTTCCATTTAAGTCATTTATAATATCTTTTAATATTTCTTCGGGAGATCTACCTTTATACCAGTTTACTTTAGATATATCAGTAATATAACAGTCAGAAAAAAACTTTAAGTATTCTCCATTTGGTATATAAAGTATTTTAGTCATATATTACCTCTAATTCAGATAACGATACTATCGTAGCGAACTTATTTCTTTTGCTAAATTGACTTTTAAGTTCTCTTCTATCTGTTATATAGTATAGAATATCGTTAACAGTAATTGGACTTAAAGTATTTAATCTATCTAAATAGTCATAAGCTATGAGGCTTATATTTTCTATATTAGCAGTATACCTAATATGGTTATTTTTATCTTCAAAAGTAATGAATTCACCATTAGGTATATAAAGTATTTTAGTCATATATTACCTCAAATTCACTTTCTAAAAATCTATGACCATCTTCTATACCGTTTCTTTCCAACCAGTCAGTTCTGTCACTACAATTACAAATTACCCAATGTATCAAAAGTTCTGTGGTATATTGTGGCTCATATTTTGAAATATCTGTATTATAATGATTATTATAATTGTCAAAATATAAAAACTGTCCGTTTGGTATATACAGTAATTTAGTCATATATTACCTCAAACTCATCTATTACTACTATATCTGGTAAATTATTTCTCTTAAACAACTGATTAGTAGAACCATTGATTATTCTGTCTATTAACTGCTCAATAGAATTGTTACAAGCATCAATTAAATCAGACTTTTCAGCTTCTTCTGTGTAACCACCAACCCGGTCAGATGAAAAAGTTATAAAAGAACCATTTGGTATATACAGTAATTTAGTCATAGTATTTCTCCAATCGAATACACTACTACTGGGAATGTCCTTTTTTAACATTCCCAGTAGTGTAGGTAAATTATGCCCAGTATATTTTACAGAGTATTAAATAATGTTTCAAATGCGTCCGGTTCTTTTGTAAACGAAAACGAGTTTTTTGTTGAAGTTCTCGCAAACGTTACAGCAGCTTCCGCAATAGCTGGAAGATCAACCGTATAGAATGTTTTAATATCATCCAGCAAAGCATCCATAGGAAACTCAATAGCAAGAGAACTATTAGAGTCAGACGCCATCAATGAATTGAGAAAATCGAAAATCTGTGTATTCTTAACTTTTGACAAATCAAGATAATTAAGGTTAAACTCAATTGGACGTTCAATTCTCAACATATCTTTACGAGCATTTTCAGGTTCGATGTTTGCGTTCATTGCCTCATAAATGGCAATCTCTGACGACTCTGGAAGAATGCGAGACGTTCCAAGAGAATCCCTAATGATACCAATAAGATTTTCAAGAGAACCCATACTTTCCATCTTGCTTTTGACCATTTTATCAACATTTTCAGGAGTTTCTTCGTCAGCCTTTTCCTTGTCTGTCATGTCTTTTTCATCTTTAATAACAACAGACACATCAGAAATCTTCAAAGAAGCACCAAGAATAAAATTGATATCCTTGTCATTCAACGATGAACGAAGCATAGCCTTACTCAACTCTTTTGGGTCATGATTAAGAGTTGCCAGACCTTCACCAAACATAACAATCTGACTCAAACGTTCCATTACAGACTTTTTAATATACTCATCGTTCATAAGAGTAATGGTAGAATCTGTGAAAAAACATGTGTCAAGATAATCCATAATCTTGGCAACATCAGTTCTAACGTCCTTGATGGTAAGAACTTCGGTGAGTTCCATGATTTCTCCTATTAGTTGGTTAAATTATGCCTTATGTGGCACAACTTTTTGGTTTTTATACATACGGGTTGATTCGCCTACATTTGTTTTTGGTAGACGCAGAGACACGTGGCCAGTTTTGAACTGCTCAGCAAATTCTTCCATGTTCTCACAAACTGCTTGAACACCGGGGTAGCTTAATTTGCTGAGGAAGGCGTGTAGTCTTGGATCATCACGCTTGAAGTAATCTTTATCACTGTCAATTATGCTACGTTTCGCATAAAGCGTAAGCAATTCCTTCATTACTACCGTTGAAAGTTCCTTTAAGCTGTCATATACTTCTGATTTCTCAAAGAAATAGTTGTTAGTTTTTTCATCAAACTTAACAAGAACAGTAGCCATTACTGTTAGTGGATTATTTTCATCAAAAACTACGTTGAGTTTTGATACATCCTTTAAATCCTCCTGTGATAGTCTTGAAACCTTGTCGTATTGAATAATTTTAGTGCTCATATAGTGCTCCTTTACACCTACTTAATATCGGCAGTAGTAGGAGTAAGTTTAGCTATATATTAATCTTCTACAATTTCAAATTCTTCTTCACTAAATTTATGATTTTCCGGCAGATTGAATTTTCGTAGCCAAAGTTCATTAATATCTTCTGGACTTACTTTTATTAAAACCTGTAATAGTCTTTCAGCTTCCCCATTAGTGCCATTAATATTTGCCGTTACATACACTCCATTTGGTATATAAAGAAGTTTAGTCATATATAATCTCAAATTCATTTTCTAATTGAGCGCCATCACACCCATATACCCAATTTCTGGTACCATCAAGCGTAATTTGTATTGCCTGTTTTGGTGTTAACTTGTGAAAAGAATAGGCATGTGAATCTTCAAAAACTGTTACTTGTCCATAACATGGTTTGCCGTGTTTGTGATCGTATTCTGTGGATGATATAAAAGAGCAGTATGTTCCAGAGGGTATATGTAGTATTTTAGTCATATATAATCTCAAACTCTTCTTTTATTGGTGTAAAACCTTCCGGTAAATTATATCTATAAATTAACCACGACATATTATAATCTCTACACATATATTCTATACAGTCTTCTGGTGTAGGTAACTTATTAGCATACGCATAGGTTTCTTCATATATTTCTGTACGTGAACACTGATCCTTGGTAGGTAACTCCAAGTATACTCCAAGAGGTATATACAGTATTTTAGTCATATATAACCTCAATCTCTGATGCTAAAAATATATGAAGATGTTCAATGTTATTTTCTTCATACCATTCTTCACAAACATCTTCTTGGTCATTTAGATATTTTAAAATTGTTTCAAATTCATGATTTGCTAATTCATTTTCAAGCAAATTTTCTAATTTAGAAAAAGTAGTTGTAAAACTACCGTTAAAAAATCTTATATATTCTCCATTAGGTATATACAGTATTTTAGTCATATATTACCTCAAACATTTCATAATAAAGTTTAGCTGGTAATTTGTTCCTACTTCTAAACTCACAGCATGGATCAGTATTAAGTAATACATTAATATACTCTATATCATTACTATTTGGATTGTTTATTACTTGTCTTAATCCAGCGTACCCATTACCGGCTTCTTCAATAATAGTTGTTAATCTACTGTATCTATTACCACCGAGCATAAAAGTAATATAAGTTCCTTCTGGAATATATAAGATTTTAGTCATATCAGTCTCCTGGAATATATACCAATTCGAACTCTTCAATACTAAAATTATGATCTATTGGAAGATTTACACGACTAATATACTTTACTGTACCTTCATATCGTAAAAAGTTATTTAACGTATTTACAAGTTTGGTAAGTTTCTTTTCTCTATACCTTTCTACATAAAAATGACCGACAGCAAAATCAAACCACCAATACATAGTTATATATTCACCATTAGGTATATACAAAACTTTAACTTGTGGTTTATTCTTCTCCGGTATCATTTTGATTGGTTGTATCCACATATATAACCTCAAATTCACTTCTGATTGGGTTTTTATTATTTTTTATCCAGTTAAAGTGGCAATTCTCTTTAATTATACAGTCTATATTATCTTCTGCTTCTTGTAATGTAGGACAAGTATACCACATAAAGATTCCATCAGGTATATACAGTGTTTTATACACTTTTATCCTCTATTTCAATAATTTCATATTCAAGTTGTTTATCTTTTTGTACATAAAGCTCCAATTCTTTTTTAGCAGCTTCATAAGAATGAAATATCATGACTTCTCTATTACTAGCCCAATAAACGTAAAAACCTCCTGGTATCCATAGAAGTTTATACATCTATAATCTCGAACTCTTCTACCTGTAATTTAACATTAAGAGGAATATCGCTTGCTTTTCTTAATGAAGCGTATCTATCCGCATTTGAATGAACAAGTTTATAAATAATGTAAGCGGCATTATCACGGTGATTATTATGCCAATAAGAGTCTTCTACAATTTCAGTTCTGTCAGTACGCATAATACTATTAAACATAATGTAAGTTCCTGATGGAATATAAAGAAGTTTAGTCATCTATTACCTCAAACTCTTCGATACTAAACTTATGTCCAAGAGGAAACCCATTTATACTCAAAATACCATTGCCAGTATCATATTGTATATTATTGAGAAAGTTTACTATCTTTTGTTTAGATGTTTTATTAGAAAATAGATAATCTTTCCCTGATATAGCACTTTTAAAGAAGGTGCCATTTGGAATATACAGTAATTTATATTTGAAATTAGTCATTACGATTGCCTTCTTTCTATAAAAAATGAAGGAGGCTATTTCTAACCTCCTTCATGTTGTTGTTAACTCTTACTTACACACCGATTTCGTCTATAAACCAGCAGGTTCCGATGGGTGCTTCCAGATTGCTACCAGAAATAATCCAGTGAAGCTTCTTGTAGAATGGGAAGTTTTTGACGCAATAGTCACCGTCACTCAACTCACCGTACAAGTCAGTTCCCCACATAACCACAGAAGGAACGATATTCTTTTCCTTTTTAAGCCTTGCGATTTCATTGAGAACTGGCTGAAATGCGGTTCCACCAGTGATGTTCTTTGGCACGTCCTGATAAGAACTAATATCATCGGAGAAACACACCTGATCCGTATGAAGAATGAGCCACACAGGATTTTTGGTATGTTTTGCCACAACTTCTCGGATGATGTTCAGGTAATCGTTCAACTGGTCTGAACTCATAGAACCAGAACAATCAAGAACTACCATGAACTTTCTAATCAAGTTGGGAGCAGCGTCAATCACAGAAGGAAGACGAATATTCTGCGGCATCATGTGATCCATACGAGAACCACGACGAGAATACCCAAAATCTTCGGTGTTTTCTCTGTCGGTAATGTGCTTTAAAACCTGACGAAGGTTTACTTTAGGAGGTTCAAGCAGCATCTCAAAATCACGACCATAACTGCTTCCCTGACCAGGAAGTTTACTGCCATTCTTCGTGGAATAATCCTTAAGTTCAGATTTAATAATATCTCTTGCCATCTGTTCTTCGGCTGTCAGAGGCTTCCCATCAGCTTCTTTACCTGAACCATCACCAACCATGTCTCCGTTCAAAGACCAGCCGTTATGGTCACTCCCACGCATACCTACCTTATACATATCATCGTAGGTACCTTCTGCGGAAAGTTTAGAATACTTACCAGGATCAAAAATAAAGTTCTTTTGGAGAACTTCCATGAACTTGGTATACGCAGCATCAGTACGGAATACACCACTTTCTTTCATGATCCTGGCGCAGAACTGATTGATCTGTGCGTCCGTTGCGATATTCCATAGTTTTGGATCACGATGCTGAATACGACCAAAACTGTCAAACACCAGATGGCCAATTTCATGAAGAATGGTGAAAGTGATACCAAGTTCAGGAGTAGAAAACCATGGCTTGCCTGACTTCTCTGTGACCATACGATGAATTTCGTACAATTTTGGTGAAATATAAATCTTGTAGCCGTTAGTGAATCCGAACGAGGGCCATTCCTTCGTCTTATCATCATTACAGATTTCGATATCCACAAGCGACAAAGCGCTGGCGTAGAACGGAATTGTTTTGATAATAAACTGACGCAATGCGGGGAGGTTCATTGCTGGTGGGTCAATCTTGTCCCACTGATTGGTCAGCAAATCTTCATAAAACGCTTTGATATCTTCGGTTACTTTCGCACTCATGTTTGCTCCTGTGTTGGTTGTTAAAGACTAATTGGATTTGTTTTTACAATGTCAAACTCTTTAAATGTTAATGGTTGCCCTTGCGAAAAGAAATCTTCTTCTTGATTACAGCCCAACTGTTCATTATAGGCATTAATGACATTAATTAATTTCCAATATGCCTTTGTCTTGGTTTTAAAATCACATTGATCTAAATAATCGCCGTTAACTAATAAATAACAGTAGTTACACGTTGGGATATGTAAAGCATTCCAAACTTTTTTATTATTCATTACCCAAGCTCTTTTTCAGTTAATATATGTGTCTTTACAATTTCAAATTGACTGTATGTTAATGGTTGTCCTTGTGAAAATTCCTGCCCCTCATTACAAGCAAAAAAGTTATCTTCTTGTAAATCATCGTTATATCTATTAATAGCATAGATTAGAGTTAAATAGGCTTTTGTTCTTGTTTTAAAGTTATACGAATATACACTATTTGAATCACTTACCTGTAAATATCTACAAGAAGTTATTTCTAATAAATTATATACTTGTTTATGTTTACATTTTTTACATGAAGTAACATATTTCATGTCTCTTGTGACACCTTTACTCCACGTATTTTTACAATGGTTACATTCAAACGTAGTCATTATTATTCCTATTCTTTTGGAATACCGTATTTCTCTATTAACCCTTTTAGTTGTTTCATTTCATATTTTTTAGTATGTTCAGCATATTGTTTTTCTTGTAATTCTCTTGCTGTTATTTCTTCACAAGTTTCATATCTTTTGTACTCTACACGTACATAAACACTTTCACTACCGTCAATAGTAATTTTAGCTTCTTTCTTAAACTGTTCTGGGATATTTTCTTGAATTTTTTTAATAAAATCATCTAATGATTGGTTAAATTCTGAATCACCATCATAAGTTTTTACAGTAACAAGCCTTGGTTCGCTCATATTATTCCTTTTCTACTACTTCAAGTTCATAAAGTTGTAAATTATCCCAATCTATTTGTGGATTACTTTTTCTAAACCATTTAATATATCCGTATATATTAACTGGACAATCTTCTCTTACAAGTTGATCTGCTATTTTTTTATGAGCAAACCACCAATCTTCTTTTCTAACATCATTGTATACATAACTGCCAGAAGGAATATGAAGAATATAATATCTCATATTATACCTCAACTATTTCATATTCTACATCGTAAAACTTCTCTCTGACTATTTTATTCCCTGTAAAATTACTGTATAATTCAAAGTAACTATTTTTAGTTAGTAATCTCACTGTAAAATCAAAAGCATCATATTTATTTTCGTAAGTTAACTCCTTACAAGACCATTCTTCTGAAGGGTTTGTTGTATTTCCAATTGAAAACATATTACTTTCTGGTCTATTACAAAAATAAATCATATTAAGATAACTTCCACTTGGTATATGAAGTATTTTATACATCAGGAACCTCTACTATTTCAAACTCACTTTCTACACAATCTGTTATTAACTTTTTTCGTTGAAAAGAATAAATATCTTGATGTGTGATTTCTTGAGGTATATACGTTAAATACATATCAGAGCAAGCATTTTTTATTAATTTTTCTGCTTGATTTCTGGTGGCATAACAGCATACAGAATACTTATTAAATACTGGTTCTCCTAAATATATTAGGCCACTTCCATAAATAGTCCAAACAAACTCGCCAGTTAAAATATGAAGTATTTTATACATCGTCAGCCTCCAGTATCTCAAACTCATCCTTACTTACCGGCCAACCTATATTTCTATTATATTTATTCCAGGCTAATGCTACTAAACAATCGGAAACATTATCTATTTCATCTTCTGCCCATATAACGGTAGCAAATAACATGATTTTGCCATAACCATTATACAGATATTGTCCACTTGGTATATGAAGTATCTTATACATTAATTATCTCCACAATTTCAAAATCTGATTGATAGTACTCTGAACATCCTACTATAAAATCTATATACCATTGTGCTCTTTCTTTTGCTTCATACTTATCACCAAGGTATCTTCCGTGTGTTATATATAAAATTCGATACATTTATTTTAGCCTTTTGAAAAAATCTAATTCTTCTTTGGCATGTTTTAGATGTAATTTGTATTGTTCAGTAGTCAAACCGCCATCTTCTATTACTTTTACAATAGATAACTCTTTTCTATTTAAAATAATATAATCTTTATGATATTTGGTTTGTTTATTAGCAAATTTTAACGATTCATTCCAATAAATATTAAGTTCTAAACTCCATACTATGACATTCGTATTTTTAAAATATTTTTTCCATTGAGTTTTTGATAACTTCCAACCACAATTAGGAATTATTGTGCCTTCAGTTATATGAAGTAAAGTGTAAAACATAAATAGCCTTCTTTCTATTAAAAAATGGTACGGATAGTTTTAGGCTATCCGTACCATAGTTATTGTAGTTTACTAATTAACCGATACTTGCCTGGATATCCGACTGGTTCCCCGCTGTGGTACGCGCGTACTTGATGATATCTTCGCGAGTCAGTCCCTTGGTCTTATCCACACCAGAAAGAAGCTTATTCATAAAATCATGAGAAAGCTTGGATTCACGCATGGCACGGGAAATACTCTGAAGAGTCATGGTAGCAAACTCAGGAGCCGTAGCTTCTCCCATATAACGAACGCAATAATGAATACCTGCGATGAGCTTGTACGCAGGAGAATCAGGCCCGTCAATGCGAGAAGTGATGTTCTTTGAAGAAGCGGTAGTAACCTGGGCGATACAATGATTGATACAGCTCATCATGGTCAAGAACTGTACAGCAATGTTGTCTTCCAGCTTACCCTTCTTCGCGGTTTCAGTTCCAGCGAAAATCTTCTCAATATCAGGAATGCGGTTCATGTAGGCATAGGTAGTAGCGAACTGTTCAGCCGCCTGAATACCAACAGCACCTTCAATGAGAGGCTTCAACATCGCATAATCCACGATGTTGTTGACCTTGGCACCACTCAATGCAGTAATGGCATAGGAAGCGAGAGTCCAAGAACGAGGGCACGGGAAAGGTTCGTTAGGCATGGGTTCAGCAACTTCATACGCAGAACCAGGATAAATGCTCCACTTGGACTGGAGGAATCGGCCAGAAGTCTTCTTGTGGAAAGCAGAAATAGCCGGGTGAATAGTTCCGCACATCATCGCGTAATTCAGGAAGTCATCGAGAGAATAATCGATGACAATGTTAATACAACGCGAAATAGTGGGGAAGTTCAAATCGTTGGCCAAGCTGTTAGTGCTGGGCGGGTTACAAGCAGCGATAATATGAACATCGTGGTAATCATCGCCACCAATAGCCTTGGACGAAAGAAGATTCTGAACAGCAGCAAGAGTAGACGGAGCGCAGTTGTTCAGTTCGTCCAAGAAAAGATGATGCTTTCCACGACCAAACATATCAGTGGGAGACATACGAGTGACATCTTTCTTATCCTCATCTTTTTCAATGTGAGGAAGCCCGTTAGTATCCAGAGGGCCAATCTGCGAAAGAATGACAGTCTTCAGCTTACGTTCACTGTCGTTGAAAACAGATTCAGTAACTACAGACTTCGCAACACCAGGAGCGCCCCACACGATAATGGGAGGAAAATTGCGAGGATCAGTATTCAGCACAACGTTCTTCAAAAACTGTTCGTACTGTGCGATGGTCATTTTGGAAGCGTTGGAGAAGAATTCTTTGCTGAGCTTTTCGTTCTTAGTAGCCATTAGGTATTACTCCGAAAATTGTGTTAGTTAAAAAAAGGTTAAAAGAGAGAAAAGTTATTAATGTTAAAGTATTAATAATAAATCTTACTATTAAATAAGTTTTTCTTTTGTAAAACCGCAAATTTTACATTGACGATACTGAAACAACTTATAACTATCCGCAATCCAGTTACCATAAGCATGATATCCATGATCACAGTCATGAGGAACTGGAACAGTTGGTTTCCTATGACTTAACCAATAAAAAAAGAATGGAATAAGTCCAGTAGCGAACCCTATTGTCAATCCAAAGCAGAACACAACTGTATCCATAAATTAATGCTTTGCTTCGAGCAGTTCGAGATACTGGAAAGTGCTCTTGAAACAAGACATTTTTTCGTCCAACTTCAACTCGGCAATAGTATCAGCCACAGCAGTTGTGTTGGTCATATCCAGCAAATTAGAAATCTTATCAAGTGTATCAATGTTAACTGAAAATACCAACGAAAGAGGAACTGAAACTTCCGTGGCAGTTTTATCAGAACCGTCGATACAGGTATAGTTTGTCGGAATCACGTCTTCATCGAAAATAATGTTTTCTGCCAGCTTTTTGGTGAGCAGCATATCATAAACTGCTACACCTTGCTCAGCCAGTTCACCCATCTTCGTATCGTCAAGTTTAAGCATTTCCTTCAACTTGACTTTGTTTAGAAGAAGAGTTTTCGACTCCATCATTTCTTCAATGATTTTGTCATCGTTGATATCCGCTACAAGACTGGATACCTGTTTGTACGCTCCAACGTAAAACATCTTATCATTGAAGACCTCTGTTGAAATCTTGCTGAAATCTGCGATACCCTCGTCACCAGTAACGAGAGTATTGTAAAGCCAGTCAGACAGCAAGAATAGGCCCAACGTATATCTAACAATGAACTTGGGATTGCTCGTCAAGTTTTTCGTCGCCTTGCTCATTTGTTTCTCCTACGTAAGTTACTGTTATGTTAATAGGCTCTGCCGAAACTTCTTCATCTACCGTAACAGCAACAGTAGCAGCAGTTGTCTTTGCTTTTCTTCCCCTCTTTTTTACTTCTTCTTTTGGAATAAATGGCTCTTCCAATTTAACAAGACTTTCAAAAATTTTATCACATGTTTCAAGAAAGAAATCTACGCCATGATAAACAGCATATTCGTCTTTCTCTAAAACATCCTTATTAATACTTTTAAGTGTTGGATGAATTACTTTAAACCAAGTGTAGTAATCTGTTAGAGTTTTACATTTTTTTAATGTAACAAATGTATCCAAAGCATCCTGTTGAAAAGAAAAAGCACTGGTAGCATTTGTAAAGTAATTACAAATATGAATGTAATCTTCGTTTCTCAGTCTTTCAATTTCATCAGCCTGTTGTTGGTCAGTGCCAATAAAGTTGTTAGAGTACAAATAATGTAGGTGTTTACCTGTTGCGTTATCTCCGTAACCTTGGTATTTTAAGTAAGCTAATTCTGGTCTAAAAGAAGCTGTATGACTACGTTTGTATACAGTAGTTGTTAAATTGACTATGTTTATCAAACCAGAAGAAGGTGAGAAATAGTCAGATGCTCCTATACAATATTTTCCTGTTCTTGCAAACGTATTTGATAAATCTAACAGGGTAAAAGCAAATACCATGTTTTCTTGTTTTTGTAGAGTAAATGATGAAAAATTGCCTCTGTAATACCCAATAGAAGATGATATATTATTCAGGATATCCCAAAAAGGAGTACCTTCGTAGTTAACATCAGTGTACAACGAAGATATTACTGTTGAGGCTATCGCATCAGCTTTTGTTTGGATAAGTTTGACAGAAGCTTCTTTTTGTTTATCAAAGGAAGTAAGTAATGTTGGATTATCTGTGAAGTATTTATTACCAGTGTCTTGATGGCTGTGATTGAAAATAAATCTACTCTGAACTGGAAATCCGTATTTTGTATCTGTAAATCCAAGTTCAAAATCACGTAGCATAAACAATCTGACAGCCATATCTATTACAGGCATAACAGCGGCGGTAATTTTCCTTGTAATGGCCATTTTTCTCGCCGCTTGTTTTGCTAATGATGTTTTTGTTAGAACTAACAGCTTTTTATCCTTATTTTTCAAAGGAATATATCTGTTATTAATAACTTCTGTATCCGATACTACAGATTCGCGTTTAAGAGCGAACTCTGCTTTTCTAAACTTCTCAATGTCTTGTGTATTTCCATCAGCATATATTTGCTTAAGAGAATCCACAAACTCTTTGTTAATTTCTACATATTCCTGAACTCCACAAGCTCTGGTAAGTTTAGTAGTATCTAAATTATTTTCATTTAAGAAAACAAAAGAATTACCACCAGATCCATAACTTCTTGAAGATTGCGCTAACGAAAATAACGCCGATGTATTCATTGTACTACGTAAAGCTTCGTCAATTGCGTTACTAAAATTAGATGTTCCATTTCCATTGGTATTTAATGGAGATTGATTTCCATTTCCAAATAACACATATGCTGTGTTATTTATGTGAGCAAATCCGTTTAAATTAACGTAGTCAGCGCTTACTGTTATACTTGCATTATCTTGTGTCCAATCAAACGAATTACTTAAACTTGACATATTAAGTCTATAAGTAGAGAGGTATTCATTTGTAGAATTTATTAAATCAGTAGGTACTTTAAGAGGTTCCTCCACATATTTTTTAACAACTTCAGTAGGAACATTAAAAGAAAGATTATTATATACATCAGTCGCTTCATCAGGAGTCGCTTGGGCTAAACTGTTATTCCTGAGCATATAAGAATTAACGGCTAAAGCTAAATTATGCAAAGTTCTATAGGAACTTGCGCTAATAACTCTGCCCTTATATATATTTAGAAACATTCCTGAATGAATTGTTTCAAGAAGTGACGAATACTTAAAATTAGCTGCAGAATACATATCACAAGCAGTATTACCTCCAACATTCTCATAAAAAATAGAGGATATTTTAGATAACGCTGGCATAAATAAACTATTAACACAATAACTTGAATAAACTATAGGAGTATTGTATATTGTGTTTGATCTACTGCGTTCATCCAAACATTTAGAACCTGCTGGAATATCACAGTAAATATAAACTTTTAATGGAGTTTCTACTGTAAGAAAATCATCTAAAATAATTTCAGAACCAGCGTGTAGTTCTTGAAATAATTCGAAATAGTTTTCTACAGATTTAACCTTTAATGCAGGTGTTTTTAATCTTTTAACTACATCGCGTCCAAAAAGAAGCATAATTTCATCTTCTAAAAGGACGCGATAATCCAATTTAAAATTACCCATTTATTTTTCCTTGTTGTTCATTCGTTCTAACACTTTAGCATTGTTTGACATAAGAAAAGGAGTAATGTCAAAAAATGCGAAGTTAGCCATTAATAGCTTACTCGTAGCGATTTTAGGATACGCAACTTCAACGGAAAATCCTTGCGTGAAGAACCCGGCAATAACTTCATACCAAGCGGCTGAACCATTCACGAAAATGATGTCAGTAAGCGCAGGGTTGACAGTAAGGTTGCCTTCCGAATCCTGTAACGAAGAAGCTACGTTATGCCAAATAGCATCAAGAACTGGCGTCATATCCTCTGATTCCCTGTTATACGAAACACGAAGAGGAGTCCATCCGAACTTCGTAAGACGCTGAACGAACTTCTGATTACTTTGAAGCTGATCCAACGATTTGGCTGTATTGTTTGAAATGTCCTGTTGAGACACTACGTATGCTTTGAGCAAAGTGCGGTCTTCTCCAACAAGATAATTGAGCAAATCCTGATAATCTACACGAAGCTTGCCATAAGTTCCTTCATTTGATTTAATCCCGTGGTTCATAGTACCAGTGAGATTGGCCAAATTACAAACGACGATGCAGTTACGACTCATTAGAGTCTCCTTTAATTTAGATGGTTGGTGATGATTCTTCACATATTTTGTAGTGAAGAAAATTGAGTGCTTGTTTTTTTAATGCTTCTTTTGGTTCAATAGAATTAGTAATAGGTTGTTGAGATAAAATATAACTTAACGTTTTAGCACAATCTTGCACATAATCCCATGGTTTAGACGCTTGTTTGAATGTAGAAAGTATGATTTCGTAGTTATCCTCCAAAGTAGATAGTAATTCATCTGTTTTTAAATATTGTAACGCTATAAAGTATAACCGCATTGTGTTGTATAAATTTTGGTATAATATAGACATCTGCGCTGAACTACTATAATAATGGTAATCCTTACTTTTAACTTGTATTTCGTGTATAGCTTCCAACACACACTTTACTACATGATATTTAGATGGTTTGTACTCTTCTTTTTTGGAAAAGAAGAAATCGTCAAAATCCTTTGTTTTTAGCATGATATTTTTTTCTTCTAAAAACATAGATAAAAATGGATCTGTGGATGACGCAAACTTAAAATTACAAAACCTTGCTATATTACTAATGACCACTGTATTAATGTTGGATAGTAAAGTTCCGTCTAATTCCGTTGTATCATAAGCCTTATCTTCTAAATAGTGCCCAACTAAAAACGAATGAGCCTCTGTTCCTGAAATTACTGTCTCGTTTATTACATCTAATGACATTCCACTGACATAAGATTGTAGCAAGAGAGGTATTTTTGGAGTAAATACTATATGAAGATTATATTTAATATCACCAGCCGCAGAGTTGCACGGTTCTAAAATAGCGTATTCTACTGAAATGTTTGAAATCCTATTTAACACTTTAAGATAAGTTAATATCTTATCGTTCATTTGTTATGTATTCTCCTAATAATGCTATTTTTGGTGTTCCATGTTGATCTGTTATATACTCATACGTATTACATATATGTGTTATATCCTGTTTTATATAAGGAGATTTGCTCTCAAATAACAAGGAGTGAATTGGCATGTAGCTTAACTCTTTAACACTTTTTTTAATTGTAAACTCTCTATCACAAAGTCCATAAAAAAGATACAATGGAGAATGAGAATACCATTGTTTTCCGTATATACTAACAACATTTGGTGATAGTGTTTCTCTGTATAAACAGCTAAACGTTGGAGTTTTATTTGTCCGAGAAGTATATATATGATTCGATTCTTTATATGTAAGTATGTCTCCAAATGTAGTAAACTTTCTTGGGTTCATTAAACAATAATGTCCACCATTAAACATAAATGGATTAGACATATCTACTACTTCATTTGTAGTCTTGTTTTTTACGTACCATTCAACTTGCGGAAAAATCAGAAAATCTGCTAAATACGAGCAGGATTGTTCACCTAGCAAACACCGCAAACATTCAGCAGCATATATTGAGGATACCTTGTAGGCACAGGGATATCTAATAACATCTATATCTATTTCGTTTAATACTACGTCATAAAATACAGTGTTATTTTCTCTTCGTATAGTAATATTTTGAGTGTCTACTACAACTAATGCCTGTAATATATCTACTAATTTTGGATCCAGAATAATCGTTGTATAATGATTTTTTGAAAACTCTATAACTTCTTTTTGGACTATTTCAGTTATGTTACTCATAGTCTATATCAACGTCCATTGCTGACGGATTTTCCAAAAGTTTATTGAACTTCATCATTTCACTATTATTAGGAATCCTAAATCCGTAATTTGCAATGTACTTATAAAATCTTTCAGCTTTCATTCTTTTTTCAGAAAACATAGAAGTTTGATCGTTCACCATCAAATATTTGTTGCCAACACTGAAAAAATAATCTGGGTGTGTAGCAATTCCATTCAAAGTGAACGAGGCATATTCACCTGACATTTTTTGGACTGTATCAAGAGAAATATCAACTGCGAAACAGGCTGGAACAATATCAAATGAACTTATAACATCTTCGGCACAATTCATAGATGTTCCGTTTATTGTTTTACATATGATTTGAAACTTGTATGGGATATTTTGTACTTCTATATTTAAAATATCTACTTCAAGATTGTCCGTTTTTCTTGTTGCTTTAACTCTGTCGTATGTAGAAGTATCTCCAATTATGTTATCCATTCTCTTTTTAATAGCACCGGTTGCTTGTAATCCTTCTAACGGATAAATATCTAAATCTTTTGGGATCTCATCAAAGAACAACGATCTGAAAACTCCGCCAGCAATACAGTATCTACCACTAGGCAAATACCTAATTAGTGGATTAATTCCAAGTTTAATAGCTGGAAAAGCGTATCTATCCAACAATGGGTTGTTAGTATGAGGAAAATATAGTAATCCTGGTCCAGAGCTACACACATCTAACACCTTTTTTAGAGGCGTTTTTTCTATATCTAACACTAAATCTCCTACGCTTTGTTTGCCAGATATTTTAATGAAAGAGGATAAATAGTAGTTAAAATATCTTCAACTGCAACAGCATAATCTTGAATCTCTTTTTGGGCATGAACATCTTTACGCAGCCTGACAAAGTGAGCTGCCGCCTGTAAAGATACTGTCCAATAAACTTCTGAATACATATTAAGAGGCAGAACACATCTTGCCTGTTCTCTGCAAACACCAAGAGCAATCAAATCATTGTAAGATTTAACAGCATTTTCGCATGAAATTGAAAGCAGAAGTTGAGCATGGGTGTTATCATCAATTATGCCTTCACTTCCTTGTTTGTTATCCTTATGTTGTTTTCTAAAAATATCCGGAACGTAATACTCTACACCGGATAGATTAGTATATCTACCAGAAATCTCGTTAAAATCAGATCCAATTTTATGTTTCATCCACTGTCTAAATACAAAAATAGGAGCCTTAACATGAAACGTCACATATTGATGACGAAACGGTGATAAATGTTCATGATTGACAAGATACTCGATTAGCTTCTCATCAGATTCATCTAAATGTTCTTTTTGTTTATTAAATGAAATACGAGCAGCATTTACAACACTTAAATCGCTGCCCATATAATCAACAAGGGCAATAAAGCCCTTGTCCAATACGTCTATTTTGTTCATTAGTGCCATGACTCCTTGCGTGATAGTGGCATATTCATAATCTCTTTAACAGCTTCTTTTTCACAGTCTGCTTTAAACTGTGCTTGAAGGGCTACTTGTTTTGCTCTGAAAAACTTATTTAAATCATTACGAGTTAGCCATTCCTCTATTGCTGGAATATCCTTCTTGTTAAATATGGAGTGATCTTCGTTGTTCAAATACTTACCCACAATGAACAACGTATCCATTATCTGATCAAAAGATAACTCGTTTGAAAAATCGTGTAATTCAAAATCCAATTTTAAAGTAAACTCCTTACCAGAGCTATACTTTTTGGCTTTCTTTTGTTCTGGACTTTCCTGGTTCATATACTGTCCCTTTCCCTTTGCAAGAATTACATACGCTGATACTTCCTCTTCGATCTTCTATTGTTCCTATACCTTGGCATTCAGAACATTCCATCTCAACTTGTTCTCGCATACTGTGTTTTAAAGCTTCTCCTATAACTTAATTGATTAAATTGCCATTTCTTCCGGCGCTCCATTTTTATTAATAAATCTAACTATTTTAATACCGTATTTTTTCATATAATCAATACACATATTACATGGTCTGCTTGTTGTGTATTTATCATCTGAATTAACACGGACTACATATAAAATAAGTTTAAGATTTTCATATCCATAATGTTTAATTCCGTCTACTGCCATCTGTTCAGCATGACAAGAAATATCATATTCTGTTCCATTTGGCTTAACGGCTGTATTTCCAGGTTTAGTTTTAGAGCCAGTATTATTTCCAGTAGCCAAAAGTCTATTCCCATGAAAAATAGCAGCACCAAGATAGTGACCTGGGCATTGATCAGAGGAATAAACAATGGCTCGTTTCGCAGCTTCAAATCCGTGTATCCATCTACCAGTTAAGGATTTTGTTATTATGTATTTGGTAGATTTGTTTATCTTATACCTATTTTCTGCGGTATAAGATCTACTACAACTTCGCAAACTCATTAACTATCCTTTTTATTAGTTACTTTTCGTCTTTCTTCTTGTCAGTCACTACGCTGGGAAGAATAGTAGGAAATCCAATAATCTTCTTTTTAGGAGGGACCGCAAGTTGTTTAGAATTAAGATTTAGATTTATTTTAATAGGAGGAACCTTTAATGCCCAAAGAAAGTAACCAGCATAAACAATAAACAATTTAGCAATAAACGGAAGTAAAATAATAATTCCTACAATAAACAGTATCGTCATATAGTCTCCAAAAATTAGTGAGCGTATTCTACTGTTCTATACTCTATCTTTGTTAATCCTTTTATGTTTAATGATTTAGCAACAGCACTATTTAAATCAAGAACGCGGCCAGCAACATACGGGCCTCTGTCTGTTACTTTGGCAAAAACAAATTTGCCATTTTCAAGATTGATAATTTTTAAGATAGTTCCAAAAGGAAGAGTTTTATGAGCAACCGTTAGCATAGTTGATGTTAGTCGTTCACCAGAAGCAGTTAGTTTACCTAAAAATCCGTCAGTTCCATTACCATATACAGAGGCTATTCCAATTCCTAATGTTCTTTCTATTTGAATGGGAATTACAGGGAGTTTAGGAAGAGTAGGAGCAACTAAATGAATGATATTAGAAACGCTATCA
>Ga0265336_10000556_pt1 | contig 21237 bp, 24 predicted proteins | sample 42119metaG_FD_193583 | JGI IMG/M metagenome (GOLD analysis project Ga0265336, IMG submission 193583) | Rhizosphere microbial communities from Carex aquatilis grown in University of Washington, Seatle, WA, United States - 4-21-19 metaG | ecosystem: Host-associated > Plants > Roots > Rhizosphere...
CACCGGCGCCGGTCGCACCGCCGGCGAAGAAGGCCAAGTGAACGCCGCCCCGCCCCGGCGCGCGGCGCGGCGCGGCTGGCGCGCGCGCAACAAGGCCGGCTGGGTCGGCCTGACGCTGGCGCTGCTGCTCGCCTGGGTCTTCACCGCGTGGCCGCAGCTGGACCTGTGGGTGAGCGGGCAGTTCCACGACACCGCGGGCCGTTTCGTCGGCGACGACTTCGCCTTCGTCCGCTTCCTCTACCGCAACATCCCGGTGTCGGGGCGCGTCTACGTCCTGATCGGGCTGGTCGTGATCGTGGTGTCGATCTGGCGGCCGCACCCGGTCGGCGGGCGCTGGTCGCGCCGGCTGGCCGCGCTCGCCTGGGTCAGCATCCTCGGCTCCGGCCTGCTGGTCAACGCCGGGCTGAAGGAATACTGGGGCCGCGCGCGGCCGGTGCAGGTGACGCAGTTCGGCGGCACGCAGCAGTTCTCGCCGGCGCTCGCGCCCAGCGACCAGTGCCTGCACAACTGCTCGTTCGTCAGCGGCCACGCCACCTCGGGCTACATCCTGATGGCCGTCGGCCTGATGGGCAGCGTCGCCACCCGGCGCCGCTGGCTGTGGATCGGCCTGGCCTGGGGCGCGATCGTCAGCCTGGCGCGCATCGCCGAAGGCGGCCACTTCCTCAGCGACACCTTGTTCGCCGGGCTGGCCGTGTGGGCCAGCGGCTGGCTGATCCGCGAGGCCTGGCTGCGCCACGTGGCGTTGCGCTGGCGCCGCCTGCGACGACGGCGCGAGGCGCTCGAAGCGACATGAAGAAGGCGGCCCGGGGGTCGCCTTTTCTTCATCGACGGGCCGCGCCGCTCAGGGCGTCCACTCGAGGGCGATGCCCTTGAAGTCGACCGCGTTGTTGGGCGTGCGGATCGACAAGTTGCTGACGTGGCGGAACGCGAAGCCGGCGCGCCAGTGGCCGTCCGCGCTGCTGACGCCCACACCGAAGTGGTCGGAGAACTGGAAGTTGCTGCCCTTGCGGCGGTTGCCGATGTCGGACTCGCTCAGGTAGGTCGGGCCGATGCCGAATTCGAGGTCCAGGCGCGCGCCGCTGGACACCGGGTAGCGCCAGTGCATCATCGGCACGAAGGCGACGTCCCAGGCGCTGTGCGCGTACGCGCTGCTCGACCTGGCCTGCCAGGCGCCGGCCGAGATCACCGGCGACATGTCCAGCGCGAAGCCCGACACGCTGGTGAGCTGGCACTCGTGGCGCTCGGCGCCGATGGACTCGTACGACAGCTCCGAGTCCTTGCCGGCGGCCACGCGGCCGCCCCAGGCGTCGTGGCCGGACTGGCCATGCGCCAGGCAGTCGAAGAACGGCGCACCCTTGAGCGCGGCCACCGTCCAGGTGGCGATGGTGCCGGCGATGGCCGTGTTCTTCAGCGCGGTGCCGACGCCGGTCTCGGCACGGGCCGGCGCGGCGGCGAGCAGGGCCAGGGAGGCGCAGGCGAGCGCGAGGCGCGCGGCCAGGCGCGAACGGCGGGGGGCGGTGGTGTTCGGGTGCATGCGTCGACTGTAGCGCGCCGCGCCGCCATCCCGGATGACGGACCGGCCACCGCGTGGGCGGCATGCGACATCCGTGCAGGGATAATCGCCGACCACATGCCCGGGCGCCACCGCCGGGTCGTCACCGTCACACGAGGCCGGATGTTCCTCATTCGCTGGATTTCGGGCTGGCCACTGGGCTGGCTGCACGCCGTCGGCGGCCTGCTGGGCTGGCTGGTCTGGCTCGCCTCGCCCACGTACCGCCGACGGCTGCGCGAGAACGCCGATCTCGCCGCCGTGCCCGCCGCCGCCCGCCGCCGCGCCATCGCCGAGGCCGGGCGCATGGTGGCCGAGACACCCTGGCTGTGGCTGCGCGGCGACGACGACGCCATCCGGCGCCTGGTCACCTGGCGCAACGCCGAGGTCCTGGACGCCGCCGTCGCCCGCGGCGGGCCGCTGGTGATCCTGACGCCGCACATGGGCAGCTTCGAGATGGCCGGCCGCGCCTACGCAGCGCGCTACGGCCACCGCCAGCCGATCACCGTGCTGTACCGGCCGGCGCGCCAGCGGGCATTGCGCGAATTCCAGGAGGGCGCGCGCGAACGGCCCGCCATGCACACCGCCCCTGCCAGCCTGGCGGGCGTGCGCCAGATGCTGCGCGCGCTCAAGCGCGGCGAGGCCGTGGGCCTGCTGCCCGACCAGGTGCCACCCGAGGGCCAGGGCGTCTGGGCGCCGTTCTTCGGCAAGCCGGCCTACACGATGACGCTGGCCACGCGGCTGCTGCAGCAGGCCGGCGCGGAGTTCCACGTGCTGCGCTGCGAGCGCCTGCCGCGCGGCGCCGGCTACGTGATCCACGTGTCGCAGCCGGCGCGCATCGCGGCGCTGGGCACCGACGCTGCCGCCCTGGTGGAGGGCGCGACGGTGATCAACGAGACGATGGAGCAGGTCATCATGAGTGATCCGGGGCAATACCTCTGGGGGTACAACCGCTACAAGGCGCCGCGCGCCGCCGAGCCGCCGTCCGCCGCGCCACGCGCCGAAGGAACCGAATGAACGCCGTCGCACGCCTGGTGCTGGGCTTGCTGTGGCTGCTGAGCTGGCTCCCACTGGCCGTGCAGGCCGCCGTCGGCCGCGCGCTGGGCCGCCTGCTGTGGGTGCTGGCCGGCTCGCGCCGGCGCGTGGCGCTGCGCAACCTCGAGCTGACGATGCCGGAGAAGAGCGCCGAGGAACGGCGCGCCATCGCCCACGAGAACTTCCAGTGGATCGCGCGCAGCTTCCTCGAGCGCGGGCTGCTCTGGTACGCCTCGCCCGCGCGGCTGAAGCGCCTGATCCACGTCGAGGGCGACGTCGGCTTCGCCGAGCGCGAGCCCGGCGCGGTGATGTGGCTGGTGCCGCACTTCGTGGCGCTGGACGTGGCCGGTTCGTCGACGCAGCTGTTCCAGAAGCGTCCCGTGGGCTCGATCTACCAGAAGCAGAGCATCGCCGTGTTCGACCGCGCGATCCGCGCCGGCCGCGTGCGCTTCGGCCAGGGTGACATCTTCTCGCGCCACGAGAAGGCCTTGCCGCTGATCCGCGGCATCCGGCGCGGCTTCGCGTTCTTCAACCTGCCCGACATGGACTTCGGCCCGCAGGAGGCCGCCTTCGTGCCGTTCTTCGGCGTGCCCGCGGCCACGCTGCTGGCGCCGTCGAAGATGGCCAGGGCGCTGAAGATGAAGGTGCAGCCGGTGGTCGCCGAGATGCTGCCCGGCGGCCAGGGCTACCGCGTGCGCTATCTCGATCCGTGGACCGATTTCCCCACCGACGACCCGGTGGCCGACGCGGCGCGCATGAACGCCTGGATCGCCTCCGAGATCCGCCGCAACCCGGCGCAGTACTACTGGGTGCACAAGCGCTTCAAGACGCGGCCGCCGGGCGAGCCCGGCCTCTACTGAGGCCGGCTCAGTCCAGTGCCGCGTCGACCACGGCCTCGATGATGTCGCCGACCGCATCGGCGACGACGACCTGGCCCAGGCCCGGGTCGTCGTAGCGGTCGTCCCAGCCGCGGCGGCGGCCGAACCAGCCGCCGTCGTTCCAGCCACCGGCGTTTTCCGGGCGCCGCAGCTGGTGGCGCATCAGCAGCACGCCGGCGACGCCGCCGACGAGCGCCGGCAGCGCGACGACCAGCACCGGATGGCGCGCCGGGCCGTGGCCCAGCACGGCCAGCACGCCGGCATGCGCCAGCGCGTAGACCAGCCCGCCGACGAGCACCGACCCGAGCACCCGCGCGACGATGGTGGAGAACGCCAGCCGCACGCCGGGGTCGTCGTAGCCGCGGGCCGACGCCGGCGACGACGCGCGCGAGCGGCGGGGCGGGGCCGGGTCGTCCCAGGCCATCGTCAGATGTCTCCGCCCTCGAGCTTGACGAACGGGCCGAAGCACTGCTTGCCGTCTTCCGCGGTGCACACGATGAAGCGGTTGCGGGCCGGGTTCATCAGGACGTAGCGGGTGGTGGTCTTGCCCGGCTTGGTGACCTGGCCCCAGCAGTCCTTCTTGCCGTTGTCCTTGACGAGGGTGTCGACCCACTTGTAGTAGCCGCGCGGGCTGGGCTGGTCGGACATCGTGAAGGTGGACTGCGCCACCTCGTCGGCGCTGGTGATCAGCGTGCGGCCGCTGCGGTCGACGCGGTAGACCTCGGCGCAGTCGTCGTCGCGGCGGGTGATCTGCCAGGCGCCCAGGAACGGGTGGTCGGCGCGCAGGGGCGCCGCGGGCGCTGCGGGCGGATCGGCGGCGGGCGGCGCGGCGAGCGCCGCGACCGACGTCAGCGCCAGGGCGAGCAGCAGCGGGAATTTCATGGCAGGCCTTGTCCTTGGACTCGGGGCGCCGGACCGCGGTCGGGCACCACCGGCGAAAACTCGCTGCCGATTCTGCCTGAGCGCGCGCGGACGCGCCGGGCGGCGCGTGTGGAAGAATCGCGGCTGGTCCGTGTCCCGCGCGACCGGCCGGCCACGCGGCGCCTCGATTGCCGTGAACCTTGCCCGCCTTTCGCCCGTCCCACCGGACACAGGAGCCCGCCATGAAACGCTGTCCTCCCTTCGCCGCCGCGCTGTGCGCCGCGGCGCTGCTCGCCGCCACGCCGCCGGCCGCCCAGGCGGTCGACGCCGCCGTCGTCGGCAAGACCCCTGCGTCGCCCGACCAGCCCCGCCCGCGCACGGGCCGCTACAAGGTGGTCCAGCGCGGGCCCACGTTCACCCGCGCCCGCTGCCTGGAGGGCGGCAACGTCGTGGTGCCCACGCGCGAGAAGGCCACGGCCGCCGAGCGCGCCCACGACATCCACGAGGCCTGCAAGACGGTCGACTACACCAAATGAAACGCCTGCTGCCGCTCGCCCTGCTCGCCCTCGCCGTCCCGTCCTGGGCCCAGACCGCGGCGCCCGCGGCCTCGTCCGCCGAGTGGGGCAGCCCGGCCAGCGCGCCGACGACGTTCTCGCTGCCCAAGCCCCCGCCCAGCGCCTTCGCCGCCGCGCGCGCCAGCACGCAGGCCACCGGCGACTACTTCCACGACTTCGGCGAGCTGATCGTGCGGGTGCGCAGCGTCAAGTGGATCGAGGAGATCTGCAGCGAGACATTCCCCGCCACCGCCGAGGCCAACCGCCACGCCTACGAGGTCTGGCTGGTCGACCACGGCTCGTTCGTCGAGGAGGTCGAGGGCCAGTTCCTGGTGATCGGCAAGTACTGGGGCGAGGCCTCGGAGGCTGCCCGGAAGGAGGGCCTGACCGTGGACCAGCTCAAGACCCGGGTGGACGCCAACCGCGCCGGCCTGCGCCAGGATTTCCACGCCCGCGGCATGCGCTCGTTCCAGGCGCGCTGCGAGGCCTATCCCGAGATCCTGCTGTCGCCGCAGCTCGACCTGGAACGCTCGCAGGTCGAGCTCGTGCGTTCGGTGCGCCTGGGCCCGCGCTGAGCGGCGCCTAGTTGCCGACGATGGCGTAGGCGTCGCGCTGCGCCAGCAGCCACTGCGCCATCTCGTCGGCGTCGGGCAGCTGCGACGGATGGAAGCCCGGGCGCAGGTACTGCAGCAGCGGGCCGAAGCTGGCCGCCCACACGCCGCGTGGTCCGAACAGGAAGCGCGCGCCCTGCCACCAGGTGCGCGGTTGCCACCACCGGCCCGCACGCCACAGGTTGATCCAGGTCTGCAGGGTGGACTCGGCGAGGAACTGCACGGCGATGTAGACGAACCACAGGATGCGCCGGCGTTCGCTGCCGCCCATCGCGCGGTAGAGGTCGAACGCCACCGTCTTGTGCTCGCTTTCCTCCACCGCGTGCCAGCGCCACAGCAGCGCCAGGTCGGGCGGCGCCCCCTCCAGCCAGTTCGGGTGGGTCAGCACGCCGGTGGCCATCACGGCGGTGAAGTGCTCGTAGGCGGCGGTGACGGCCACGTGGTTGACCGGGTGCATGTTCTCGCCGTTCTTGATGCGCCACGCGGCCCAGCCCTGCCAGTAATTCTTCAGGCCCTGGCGTTCCAGCTCGGCATTGAACTGGCCGTGCAGGAAGCGGTGCGTGGCCTCCTGGCCGACGAAGCCGCGCACCTCGTCGGCCCAGGCGGCCTGCTCGTCGGGACCCAGCAGCGTGATGCCCTTCCTGACGGCGTCGATGAAGAACTGCTCGCCGACCGGAAAGCTCATCGACAGCGCGTTCAGGTAGTGCGTGCGGAAGGCGTCGCCGCCGTTCCACAGCGGCGGGAAGCCCCTGGACAGGTCGACGCGCAGGCGGCGGATCGGCAGGTGGCGCGCGGCCTCGGCGGTGACCGCGAATTCGATTGGTGCGTTCATGGGCGGCTTCTCGATGTTTGTCTCCGTCCCGCAGCGTAAGGGCGGCCGTCGCGCCGGTCTACTCGCATTTGGGCCCCCGGGTCGGGCCGGGTCGCTGCGGGCGCCCGAGCCGGTAGAGTGCACGCATGGCCCCGTCCCGCGAATCCGCCGCCAACCCGTTGCGCAAGACGCCGTCGCAGACGCGCGCGCTGCGCACCGTGGACACGTTGTTCGAGGCCGCCACTCGCATCCTGGCCAGCGAGGGCGAGGCCGGCTTCACCACCAACCGCATCGCCGAGCGCGCCGGCTTCTCCATCGGCACGCTCTACCAGTACTTCCCCAGCAAGGAGGCGATCGTCGTGGCGCTGGTGCGGCGCCAGCGCGAGCGGGTGATGCGCGAGCTCGACGCCATGCTGGACCGCGCCGTCGCCGGCGAGTACGACGCCGAGCACGCGCTGCGGCTGTACCTGCGCCACATCGTCGACGCCTTCGGCCGCGGCCAGAAGGCGCAGCGGCTGCTGGCGCGGCTCGGCTGGCAGCTCGACGCGCCGGCGCTCATCGTCGCGGCGATGGACGACGGCGCGCAGAGCATCCGCTCGGCCCTGGAACGCCTGGCCGACCCGGCGCTGCCGGTGCCCGACGAGCCGACGCTGTACATGCTCACCCGCGCGGTCATCGGCGCGGTGCGCTCGGCCGCGGTCGAGGAGAGCGCGATGCTGGACGACCCGCGCTTCGAGGAGGCGCTGTTCCGCATGGTCTGGGGCCTGATCCATCGTCCGGCAAGCGGCGGTTGAGCGGGTTTCCTGCGATCGCGCCGGGCCGCTGACGCGTCGCCGCGACACGCGCGTGCCCGGACGCACGCGCCGCCGACCGCACGCACGGCCGCGGGCGGCGATAATTGCCCGATGCTGCCCTCCCCGACCCGCGTTCGCTTCACGAAGATGCAAGGCGCCGGCAACGACTTCGTCGTGCTCGACGCCACGCATGCGCCGCTGGCGCTGGGGGCCGACGAGATGCGCCGCCTGGGTGATCGCCGCTTCGGCGTGGGCGCCGACCAGATCCTGATCGTCGAGCGCCCGACCGCGCCCGGCATGGACTTCAGCTACCGCATCTTCAACAACACGGGCGACGAGGTGGAGCACTGCGGCAACGGCGCGCGCTGTTTCGCGCGCTACGTGCGCGACCGCGGCATGATCGGCCGCGACACCATCCGCGTGCAGACCGTCAACAACCAGCTCGAGCTGCACATCCAGGCCGATGGCCGGGTGCGCGTGGACATGAACGCGCCGCGCTTCGAGCACGCCGACCTGCCGTTCGATGCCGCCGGCCTGCAGTCGCGCCGCGTCGGCGACTTCGAGCTGTGGCCGCTGGGCCTGGGCGAGGGCCGCAGCGTCGAGGTGGCCGTGCTGTCGATGGGCAACCCGCACGCGGTGCAGCGCGTCGACGACGTCGAACACTTCCCGGTGGCCGCGATCGGCCCGCTGGTCGAGTCGCACCCGCGCTTCGTGCGGCGCGTCAACGCCGGCTTCATGGAAGTGGTCTCGCGCACCCGCGTCCGCCTGCGCGTGCACGAGCGCGACGCCGGCGAGACGCTGGCCTGCGGCACCGGCGCCTGCGCCGCGGTCGTCGCCGGCATCCGCCTGGGCTGGCTCGACACGAGCGTCGATGTCGACATGCACGGCGGCAAGCTCACCGTGGAATGGGCCGGGGGCGCGGAGGACAGCGTCTTCCTCACCGGCCCGGCCACCACCGTCTTCGAAGGAGAAATCGAACTGTGAACAGCAACAGCGGTACCGACGGCATCACCGAGGACGACATCGCGGGCTACCTCGCCAACACGCCCGGCTTCTTCGAGCGCCACGCCGAGCTCCTGGCCACCGTGCAGCTGTCGAGCCCGCACGGCGCGCGCGCCGTCTCGCTGCAGGAGCGCCAGATGGAGATGCTGCGCGAGCGCATCAAGAACCTGGAGCGCAAGATCATGGAGATGATCCGCTACGGCCAGGACAACATGGCCATCGCCGACCGCCTGCACCGCTGGACGCGCTCGGTGATGCTCACGCACGACCCCGAGCAGCTCGCGCCGGTGCTGGTGCACGACCTGCAGCACCAGTTCATGATCCCGCAGGCCGCCGTGCGCGTGTGGGGCGTGGCCCCCCCGCTGGCGCACCTGCCGTGCGCGGCCGAGGTCAGCGACGACGTCAAGATCTTCGCCACCAGCCTGGTGGCGCCCTACTGCGGCGCCAACTCGGGCTTCGAGGCCGCGGGCTGGTTCGACAACCCCGACTCGGTGATGTCGCTCGCGCTGATCCCGCTGCGCCCGGATCGCCAGCACACCGCCTTCGGCATGCTGGCGCTCGGCTCGCCTGACCCGACGCGCTACACGCCGGACATGGGCATCGAATTCCTGGCGCAGGTGGGCGACATCGCCGGTGCCGCGCTGGCCCGGTTGCTGGTGCAGGACTGACGTCCATGACACCGGCCGCTGCGACGCCCGCGCCGGCCATCCAGCGCTACCTCGAACACCTGCGCGTGGAACGCCGCGTCTCGGCGCACACGCTGGCCGCCTACGGCGACGCGCTGGCGCGGCTCGAGAAGCTGGCCGACGCGGCGCAGCGACCGCTCGACGCGCTGCAGGGCGCCCACATCCAGCGCTTCGCGGCGCAGCTGCACGGTGCCGGCCTGGGCGCGCGCTCGATCGCGCTGACGCTGTCGGGCTGGCGCGGCTTCTACCGCTGGTGGAGCCTGCAGGCGGACGCCGCCGGCCTGGCCAACAACCCCGTCGACGGCGTGCGCGCGCCGCGCGCCGCGCGTCCGCTGCCCAAGGCGCTGGCGGTCGACGAGGCGGTGGCGCTGGCGATGGCCGAGACGCCCACGGGCGGCGACGGCGAGGCGGCGTCAGTCGAGGCCGAGGCGCTGGCCGCGCGCGACCACGCGATCGCCGAACTGCTGTACGGCTGCGGCCTGCGGCTGGGCGAGCTGCTGGGGCTCGACCTCGTCGCCGGCGCCGAATCGGCCGGCTGGATCGACCTGGACGACGCCACCGCCCACGTGTTCGGCAAGGGCTCGAAGCGCCGCAGCGTGCCGGTGGGCGGCCCGGCGCTGGCGGCGCTGGGCACCTGGCTGCTGCACCGGCCGGCGCTGGCCGGCACGCCCGACGGCGGCGCCCTGTTCGTCAGCCGGCTGGGCCACCGGCTGTCGCCCAACCAGCTGCGCGCGCGGCTGAAGGCGCAGGGCGACCGCGCCGGCGTGGCCACGCCGGTGCACCCGCACATGCTGCGCCACAGCTACGCCTCGCACCTGCTGCAATCGAGCGGCGACCTGCGCGGCGTGCAGGAACTGCTGGGGCACGCGAGCATCGCCACCACGCAGGTCTACACGCGGCTCGACTTCCAGCACCTGGCCAAGGTGTACGACGCCGCCCACCCGCGCGCCAGGCGCAAGTGACGCGGCAGGCGCCACCGCCGAGCAGGGGATGGACACCGCGCCCGCGCCGGGCCTATCGTCGGCGCACGACGGCATCGTCGCGGAGGCCCTGAATGGACGTGGAAGACAAGTACAAGCGGCTGAACCAGTCCGAGAAGGACTTCCTGTTCTGGCATCCCGTGGCCGCCGTCGCCTTCAACAGCAACGCCGGCACGGCCATCGCGGAGGCCCAGAAGCGCTTCGGCAAGACCACCCTGCACAACGGCTCGGGCGACGCGTTCCGCCACTGCTTCTGGTCGGCGATGAACGCGCGCGACGAGGGCGCGGACCTGGCGCGCAAGTTCGGCGAGGCCCACGAGGACGTCGCCGGCAACCCGCCGGCGGAGAAGGCCATGGACCTGTTCAACAACGGCGTCGGCTTCGCCATCGGCGCCCGCTACACGGGCTCGTCCGATCGCCAGCTGGCGGTGCTGTGCGTGCAGGCCTGGGCCGGCAAGAAGCTGGTGCAGATCGACAAGCCCGGCAGCAGCGACCTGGTCTACACGAACTCCACCGAGAAGGCGCTGTACGAGCCATGACCGCTCCCCACGTTCGTCGACGCGCGCTGCTGCTGTGCCTGGTCGGCCTGTCTTCGGCCGGCTGCCGCCCGGCCGACCGGCCCGACATGACGCGCGCCCTGGCGACCGCCGCGACGGCGGTCGCGCCCGGACAGGTGCTGGTGCTGGAGCAGGCCGTCCCGCTCGCCTGGGATCGCGTGCTGGTGGTGGGCCCGTACACGCCGCTGGACGCGATCCGCGCGGCCGCCGGCGGGCCGCTGCCGGCCGACGCCGAACGCATCGGCATCGACAAGCGGGACGACATCGACATGCTCGTCTTCCTGCGCCCCGGCGGCGACGGCCTGGCGCTCGCGCTGGGACGCGACGTGGCCGACTTCGACAAGGCCGACCTGCTGCGCCCGGTGCCCCGGGCGCAGGCGCGGCTGGTGCGCGCCGCCTCCGGCGTGGCCTTTCGCTGGCAGGCACCCTGACGCACATCGTGTGACAGATTGCGTCGCCCCGGAGCGGCGCCCTTGAAGCAAAATGGCGCATCCATTCCTTCCCGCCCAGGAGCCCCGATGCGTCACGTCACCAAGAGACTCGCCACCCTCGCACTGCTGGCCTGCGCCGCGCCCCTGACCTGCCTGGCCGCGAGTTCGGTCGGCTCGTCCGTCTCCGACAGCCTGACGCAGTCCTCGGGCAGCGTCTCCGACTCCATCAAGGGCTCGAGCCACTCGAGCTCGCCCGACAACAAGCAGGTCAAGGGCGACTACAAGGTGATCGACATGGCCGAGTTGGCCGATCAGCCGGGCTACGTCGAGCTGCACCTGCAGCCGGTGGCCGCCACCGCCACGGCGGCCGACGAGATCTACCTGAAGGTGCCGCGCGTCGCCGCCGACCAGGGCCACGTCGGCAGGAACGCCATCGTCACCGCGCTGCAGCGCCCGTACGGCATCGAGTTCGCGGCCAACCAGCCGCGCACCGCGTTCTTCCTGGCGCTGGCCGACGACGTCGCCCGCGACATGAAGATGGCGCCCGTGGCGCTTTGAGGCTGGGCGTCCGCGCCCTGGCGACGGCCGTCGCCGGGCTGGCGCTGTGCGCCCCGGCGCACGCGATCTCGTTCGAGGTCTGCGACCGCCCCAAGGAGCCGAGCGCCGACCAGCGCGACGTGATGCTGCGCTTCGTGGCGATCGTGCGCGACGAGCTGGCCGCCGCCGACCAGGATGTGGCCCTCATCGCGCGCTCCGGCCTGGACCTGCACCGGCTGGACGTGCGCTACTCGCACGAGGGCGTGGCGCTCAAGGACAACGACGGCCGCCCGTGGTCGGTGCGCGAGCTGTACTACTCGTGCGCGGATCACCGGCCGCGGGTGTTCGACGAGGGCTTCACCGGCTTCGTGATGGGCACCGACGACCCCGACACCAGCTACGTCTCGCTGGTGTTCCTGCCGCCAGAGCGGGCCGCCGCGCTGCGCACGACGGCCGTCGACCGCCACCACGCGCTGGGCGTGCTGGGCGCCAGCTACAGCGCCAATGCCTACCCGTTCAGCACCCGGCACCAGAACTGCAACCAATGGGTGATGGAGCTGCTGGCCGAGGCCTGGGGCGGCGGCGGCGACGCCGACACCGGCAGCGATGCGGACGCCCGTGCCCGCGCGCAACGCTGGCTGCGCGCCCAGGGCTACCTGCCTACGGTGTTCACCGCCAGCGCGCATCCGATGATGTGGCTCGCCGAGCTCGTGCCCTGGCTCGCCAACGACGACCACCCGGCGCACGAGCTGGCGCACAACCGCTACAACGTCAGCATGCCGGCCTCGATCGAGACCTTCGTGCAGGCGCGGGTGCCGGGCGCCCGGCGCGTGGAGATCTGCCACGCGGGGCGCCGCGTGGTGCTGCACCGCGGCTGGGACGACGTGGCCGAGGGCTGCGTGGCCGGCGCCGGGGACGCGACGTTCGAGCTGCCCGACTAGATCTCGCGCAAGGCCGACAGGACGTCGTAGCAGGCGCCCATGTCGTGGTAGTCCACCTTGCCGGCCGGGCTCTTCTCGTCGGTCACCTTCGAATTGTCGGCGCCCAGGACGCGATACCAGGCCCCGTATCGGTGGTCGACGAAGTGCGCCCAGGCGTACTGCCAGAGGCGGTCGTACCAGCCCCAGTAGTGCGCCACCTCGGCGGCGGGGGCACCGGCCTGTTCGAGCGCGACCGCGAGCCAGGCCGCCGCGGCCAGGCTCTCGGCCTGGACCCAGTGGTACTTGCCGTCGTCGTACAGCGTGCCGTCGGGCTTGAAACCGTAGACGAGGCCGCCGTGCGCGGCGTCCCAGCCAAAGCGCATCGCCGCGTCGAACAACGCCCGCGCGCGGGCGAGACGCGCGGGCGCGGGGACGACGCCGGCCTCGGCGCACAGGCGGTCGAGCTGCAGCAGCAGCTTCGTCCACTCCGTCTGGTGGCCGGTCTGGAAGCCCCAGGGGCGGAAGATGTTGGAGCGGTCGTCGCGGTTGTAGTGGGGGTCGATGGACCAGTCCTGGCGGAAGTGTTCCCACACCAGCGCGGCGCAGGCCGGGTCGACCTGCGGCAGGTCGGCCGACTTCGCGGCCAGCGTGGCGGTGACCGCCTCGGACAGCGCGACGGCGCGCTCCAGGTACTTGCGATCCCGCGTGGCACGCCAGGCCGCCATCATCGCCTCGCAGGCGTGCATGTTGGCGTTCTGGCCGCGGTACGGCCCCACCACCCAGTCGGGCGTGGCCTCGTCGGCGTACAGCGAATGGGCGGGTTGCCAGAAACGCTGCTCCATCAGCTGCCAGCAGCGCTCCAGCCCCGCGGCCGCGTCGGCCTGGCCGGCCAGCAGTGCGTGCGCATGCGCCAGCAGCACGAAGGCCAGGCCGTAGCAGTGGTTGGTGCCGTCGACCACGCGGGCCTGGCCGTCGTGCCAGTCCAGCACCCAGGCGAAGCCGCCCTGCGGCCGGGCGTGGACCGTGTCGACGAAGGCCAGCGCGTGGCGGGCGGTGGCGCGCCACGCTTCGTTGCCCAGGTGGCGCGCGCCCATCGCGTGGGTGAACACGTAGCGCGTGCTGCTGACGAGGTGGCGCGTGCGGGCGTCGTAGACACCGCCGTCGTCCTTGAAGAACTGGAACAGGCCGCCCGTGGGATCGACGCAGCGGCCCTCGTAGAACGCCATGGTGTCGGCGACGTGGGCGCGCAGGAACGCAGGCGAACGGAACTCGGGCAGGGGCGTGGCGGGCAGCATGGTCGCGATGATAGGGGGCACCGCGCGGGCACCGCAAATACTCGGATGCGTATCGACGCGGCGGCCGCGAGAATCGGCCCATGCCCATCCTCGACCGCCTGCCCGAATCCCTGCTCAGCGAGCGCCTGCAGATCCGCGTCGCGCGGCCCGGCGACGGCGCGATGTTCCACGAGGCCATCCACGACTCGCACGCCGAGCTCGCACCCTGGCTGGGATGGGTGAGCCCGCCGCCCACGCCCGCCGAATCCGAGGCGAGGTGCCAGTCCGCCCACGAGCGCTTCCTGCGCAACGAAGACCTGATGGCGCTGTTCCTGCTGCGCGACACCGGCGAGCTGGTGGGCGGCAGCGGGCTGCACAAGGCGGACTGGACCCTGCGCCAGTTCGAGGTGGGCTACTGGGGCCGGACGCGCTTTGCCGGAGCTGGCCTGGTGACCGAGGGCGTGTGCGCGCTCGCGCGCCACGCGATCGAGGTCCTGGGTGCGCACCGCGTGTTCCTCACCACCGACGAGCGCAACCTGCGCAGCCGGCGGCTGGCCGAACGTGCCGGGTTCGAGTTCGAGGGCACGCTGCGCAAGGACCGGCTGGACCTGGACGGCCGGCTGCGCAACACCCGGGTTTACGCGATGGTGTCCTGACCGCATCGCGCCGCGCGGTCGACCCGGTTGCAGCTTGTCCCGTCCAGCGGGCGGTTCGTCGCACGGGCGGTGGCCGCGCCCGGCGCGCCACGCAGAATGCGTCCGATCGTATCCAGTTCCATGAACCGCAGGGAGAGAAGATGAAGTTCATCCGTTCCATCACCGCCGCCGCGCTGCTGGCGCTGGCCCTGGCGGGCGGCGCGCAGGCGCAGGCCGCCGCCGCCAGCGCCCCGCCCGCCGCCGCCTCCGTCGCCGCCGCGAGCGACGGCGGCATGGCCAAGTTCCACATCCGCCCGGTCGACGACGCCTGGCGCACCAGCCTGCCGCGCAACGCGGACGCCGCCACCCAGGCCTACCTCGACCGCCTGCCCGCCGACGTGGTGGCGCGCTCGAACGCCTACTTCGAGGGCGGCTACTGGCTGCAGCTGTGGAACTTCCTGCTCGGGCTGGCGGTGTCGTGGCTGCTGCTGCGCAAGCAGATCTCGGCGCGGGTGCGCGACACCTGCCAGCGGCTGGGCCGCTTCGGCTTCGTGCGCGACGCGCTCTACGGCGCGTTCTTCTCCGTGGCCAGCTTCGTGCTGACGCTGCCGTTGACCATCTACCAGGGCTTCTTCCGCGAGCACCAGTACAGCATGGCCAACCAGACCTTCGTCCCCTGGCTTGTGGACCAGCTGGTGGTGCTGGGCGCCCAGACCGTCGCCTTCGCGCTGGCCATCGGCGTGCTCTACGCCGTCATCCGCCGCACCGGCGAGCGCTGGTGGATCTGGGGCACGGTCGCGACGATGGTGTTGATGGTGCTCGCCGTGATGGCGGGCCCGGTGCTGATCGACCCGCTGACCAACACCTACACGCCGGTGACCGACCCGGCGATCAAGAACGCCGTGCTGGCGATGGCGCATGCCGACGAGGTGCCGGTGGACAACGTCTACCAGTTCGACGCGTCCAAGCAGACCACCCGCGTCAGCGCCAACGTGTCGGGCATCTTCGGCACGGCCGCGGTGCGCCTGAACGACAACCTGCTGCGCACCTCGCTGCCCGAGATCCGCGCGGTGATGGGGCACGAGCTGGGCCACTACGTGATGAACCACATCTACAAGGGGCTGACCGAGTTCGCGATCCTCATCTTCCTCGGCTTCATCTTCTCCAAGTGGGCGCTCGACGCGCTGCTGCGCCGCCACGGCGCGGCCTGGGGCCTGAAGGGAGCGGCGGACGTGGCCTCGTTCCCGCTGTTCATAGCCGTGTTCTCGGTCTTCATGTTCGTCACCACCCCGATCAGCAACACGATGATCCGCACCCAGGAGATCGAGGCCGACCGCTTCGGCCTGAACCTGTCGCGCGAGCCCCACGGCGAGGCCGAGGCCGACCTGAAGCTGACCGAGTACCGCAAGCCCGACCCGGGCCCGATCGAGGAATTCGTGTTCTTCGACCACCCCAGCACCCGCCACCGCGTGCACGACGCGATGCAGTGGCGCGAGGCCATGGGCACGCCGTGACTTTGTACAGCGTGAACTGATCCTCGAATTCCCGCCAACAGCGGCGACCGCCGGGCCGGGTTGCCGTTAACCTGTCGCGCATGGGCATCGCACAGGCTGGCATCGCATTCCGCGTCTCGGACGCCGTCGACGACTTGGCGGCGTTCATGAGCGCCGTCTTCGCCGAGCCGGCCACGGAGATCGCGCTGCCGGTGTCGTCGCGCTTCGACATCCGCAACCATTCCGACGTGATGGTGCAGACCTTCGGCGAGGTCTGCTTCATCAGCAACGACGACCTGGCCTGGCCGCTGATCCGCGACGGCGCGGCCGATGCCACGCGCCTGCACGCCGCGCTCGGCGCGCCCGACCTGCTGGTGGCGTTCTGCCACTACGACAGCGGCGGCAGCCACGGCTACGCCGTCTTCGAGCGCGGCCGCCGCGTGCGCACCCGGCTGCAGACCAGCGACCTGCCCGACCTGCCCGCCCTGGCCGAGAGCGGCACCCCGCTGCCGTTCGAGCAGCGCTGGCTGGGCGCCCGCCACTACGTCGAGAGCGAGTCCCGCGCCGAAGCCACGGCCCAGGCCGGCGACGCCCGCGTGTACTTCCTGGGCAACCGCGAGGTCGTGGTGCCCGCGCGCGACCTCACCGGCCGCATGCTGCAGGACGGCCTGGAGGCGCTGTTCGGCGTCTGCCCATGGGAGACGCTGCTGACGCCCACCTACCGCTTCTTCCGCCTGGGGCCCGAGCGCGTGCGCGCGGGCGAGCCGGCGGTCTCGCGCGCCCGGCCGACCGCCGCCTCCAAGCGGCCCTGGTGGCAATTCCTGTAGCCTGGCGGGCCGACCGACGACAATCGGCCCCATGAAAGTCATCAAGCTGCGCGAAGGCAAGGAACGGTCGTTGTTGCGGAGGCACCCTTGGGTGTTCCAGGGCAGCATCGAAAAGGGCAAGGGCGACAGCGGCGAGACCGTGCGCGTGGAGAGCCACGACGGCACGTTCCTGGCGTGGGGCGCCTATAGCCCCGAGTCGCAGATCCGGGTGCGTGCCTGGAGCTTCCAGGCCTCCGAGCGCATCGACGCCGCGTTCTTCGAGCGCCGCCTCGAGACCGCGCTGGCGCTGCGCGCCCGCCTGGCCGTGGCCAGTGACGGCGTGCGCCTGGTGCACGGCGAGGCCGACGGCCTGCCCGGGCTGGTGGTCGACCAGTACGGCGACATCCTGTCGGTGCAGTTCCTGGCCTCCGGCGCCGAGCGCTGGAAGGCGACCATCGCCGACACGCTGCTGCGCCTGACCGGCTGCACCCGCCTGTACGAACGCAGCGACGCCAGCGTGCGCGCGCTGGAGGGGCTGCCCTCGGTACGTGCCTGGCTGCGCGGCGGCTCGGACAACCCGGCCGACACGCTGGTGACCATCCACGAGAACGGCTGGAAGCTGACGGTGGACGTGGCCGAAGGCCACAAGACCGGCTACTACCTGGACCAGCGCGAGAACCGCGCCCGCTTCGCGCAGCTCGTCAGGCACTACGGCTGCAAGTCGGTGCTCAACTGCTTCAGCTACACCGGCGGCTTCTCGGTAGCCGCGCTGGCCGGCGGCGCCACGCGCGTGATCAGCGTCGACTCGTCGGCGCCGGCGCTGGAGCGCGCCAGCGAGAACGTGCGCCTGAACGGCTTCAACCCGCGCCACCACGAGACCCGCGACGCCGACGTCAACACGCTGCTGCGCGAGATGCTCAAGACCGACGAGCGCTTCGACGCCATCGTGCTGGATCCGCCGAAGTTCGCCCCCACCGCGGCGCACGCCGACAAGGCCTCGCGCGCCTACAAGGACATCAACCGCCTGGCGCTGAAGCTGCTCAAGCCCGGCGGCCTGCTGCTCACGTTCTCGTGCTCGGGCGGCATCAGCGCCGACCTGTTCCACAAGATCGTGGCCGGCGCGGCGATGGACGCCGAGGTCGACGGCGCGCTGCTGCAGCGCCTGGAGGGCGCGCCGGATCACCCGACGACGCTGTTCTTCCCCGAAGGCGAGTACCTCAAGGGCCTGGCCATCCTGAAGGCCGTCGACTGACGACGTCTCAGCGCGCGCCCTTGCGCGCCGCGGCCAGCAGGCGCGGGATCTCGCCCTTGCAGGCCGTCAGGTTGCCCGCGTATTCCTGCGGGCTGTCGAACAGGCGCTGCGCCTCCTGCATCTTGGCAAGCTGCTGCTTGGCGTAGAGCAGCACCTGGTCGGGCGTGGCGGCATCGGGCCACGGGTAGACGAGCTCGCGGAACCGGCGCGCCATCTCGCGGTAGATGTGCACATGCTCGTACTCGTGGCGCAGCACGTGCACGTGGGCGCAGGTGCCCGGCGGCAGCTCGCGGATGACGCGCAGCACCGGATGCACGAAGCGCAGCGACACGGTCATGCCCCGGCACGTGGTCTCGGGCACCACGGAGATCGCGTTCTCCACCGTGACCAGGCCCAGCGCGGTCGCGCCTTCGGCGGCGGGTGCGCCCTGCCGGACCAGGAAGTCGGAACTCTTGTCGAACTCCTGCGGCGGATCCGGGAACCAGCTCGCGGCGAAGCGCACCGCCTGGTCGCACGGCGGCAGCGCAGGGCGCTCGGCCGCGGCGGCCGGGGCGAGCGCGACGAGCAGCAGCAGGGCAACGAGCAGGCGCATGCGAGGGCTTCCGACCGGGCCGCGACGTGCGGGCCCTGAAGCGGTTATCGGCGCCGCGGCGCCTCAGCTTGAGCGCGCGCCGAGCGCGATGCGCGGCAGGAACTTGGCCCGCCGCACGCTGAAAAACGTCTTCACGTTGCGCACGTTGGCGTCCTGCGTGAACAGGCGCTGCACCAGCGCGCCCCAGGCGTTCATGTCGGGCACCCAGGCCACCAGCACGAAGTCCGGGCCGGGCGACACGCGGTAGCACTGCTGCACCGCGGCCTCGTCCAGCGCGCGCGCCTCGAAGGCCTGCAGCAGTTCGGCGCCCTGGCGGTCGAGCGACACCTCGGTGATGGCGGTCAGCCCTTCGTCGGCCAGGCGCGGCGCGAGCAGGGCCACCTGGCGCTCGATGACGCCGGACCCGGTGAGCCGGCGCACCCGGCGCAGCGCCGTGGCGGGCGACACGCCGGCCGCCTCGGCCAGCGCGTGGTTGGTGCGGGTGGCGTCCACCTGCAGGAGTTCGAGCAGGCGACGGTCGATCTCGTCAAGACCACTAATGCTCAGTTCGCCGAGATCTTTTCTTTCATCCATCATGCCATTTTGCATGATTACGTCACAACGGGTACAACATGCAATTTTCTTTCTCTTCGTGCCGATATTTGCAAGCCTGAATCTCGCCAGGACTTCTACGATCACTGCCATCGCGCAACCGCAGCAACCCGTTCCAGGAGCTCCCCCATGTGTGGCATCGTCGCCGGCGTCAGCAACCGCAACATCGTTCCCATCCTCGTCGAGGGCCTGAAGCGCCTCGAGTACCGCGGCTACGACTCCTGCGGCGTCGCCGTGCACCAGGACGGCGTCCTGCGCCGCACCCGCAGCACCGCGCGCGTGGCCGAGCTGCAGGAGCAGATCGCGGCCGACCATGTGCAGTCGGGCACCGGCATCGCGCACACGCGCTGGGCCACGCACGGCGCGCCCGCCGTGCACAACGCGCATCCGCACTTCTCGGGCCCGCTGGGCAACGAGGCGGCCACCAGCGGCGCCGACGCCGCACGCGGCGCGCGCATCGCGCTCGTGCACAACGGCATCATCGAGAACCACGACGAGCTGCGCGCCGAGCTCAAGGCCAAGGGCTTCCACTTCGAGAGCCAGACCGACACCGAGGTCATCGCCCACCTGGTCAACCACCTGTACGACGGCGACCTGTTCGACGCCGTGCAGCGCGCCGTCACCCGCCTGCGCGGCGCCTACGCGATCGCCGTGTTCTGCCGCGACGAGCCGCACCGCGTGATCGGCGCGCGCGCCGGCTCGCCGCTGGTGCTGGGCATCGGCAGCGGCGAGAACTTCCTCGCCTCCGACGCCATGGCGCTGGCCGGCGTCACCGACCAGATCGTCTACCTGGAGGAAGGCGACGTCGTCGACGTGCAGCTGGGCAAGCACTGGATCAACGGCCTGCATGCCGACGGCTCGCACAAGGCCGTGCTGCGCGAGGTGCGCACCGTGCACGCGCACACCGGCGCCGCCGAGCTGGGCCCGTACCGCCACTACATGCAGAAGGAGATCTTCGAGCAGCCGCGCGCCATCGGCGATACGCTGGATGGCATCAACGGCATCAGCCCCGAGCTGTTCGGCGACGGCGCGTACAGCACGTTCAAGGACATCGACCAGGTGCTGATCCTGGCCTGCGGCACCAGCTACTACGCCGGCAGCGTGGCGCGCTACTGGCTCGAGAGCATCGCGAAGATCCCCACCAGCATCGAGGTGGCCAGCGAATACCGCTACCGCGACAGCGTGCCCAACCCGCGCACGCTGGTGGTCACCATCAGCCAGAGCGGCGAGACCGCCGACACCATCTCCGCGCTGAAGCACGCCCGCTCGCTGGGCATGACCAACACGCTGACCATCTGCAACGTGCAGACCAGCGCGATGGTGCGCGAGTGCAGGTTCAACTTCATCACCCGCGCCGGCGCCGAGATCGGCGTCGCGTCGACCAAGGCGTTCACCACCCAGCTGGTGGGCCTGTTCGTGCTGACGCTGGCGCTCGCCCAGGTGCGCGGCCACCTCGACGACGCCACCGAGGCCACCCACCTGAAGGCCCTGCGCCACCTGCCCTCCGCGGTGCAGGCCGTGCTCGCGCTCGAGCCGCAGATCATGGCCTGGAGCGACGAGTTCGCCACCAAGGAGAACGCCTTGTTCCTGGGCCGCGGCCTGCACTACCCCATCGCCCTCGAAGGCGCGCTCAAGCTCAAGGAAATCAGCTACATCCACGCCGAGGCCTACCCCGCCGGCGAACTCAAGCACGGCCCCCTGGCCCTGGTCACGTCAGCGATGCCGGTGGTCACCGTCGCACCGAACGACACCCTGCTGGAAAAGCTCAAGAGCAACATGCAGGAAGTCCGCGCCCGCGGCGGCGAACTGTTCGTCTTCGCCGACGCCGACTCCCACATCGAGAGCGACACCGGCCTGCACGTGATCCGCATGCCCGAACACTACGGCGTGCTGTCACCCATCCTGCACGTGGTGACACTGCAGCTGCTGGCCTATCACACGGCGTGCGCGCGGGGTACCGACGTGGACAAGCCGCGCAACCTGGCCAAGAGCGTGACGGTGGAGTGAGCGCGGGAGGCGGAAAGCGGGTTTTGTTCAGTGCCAATAGAGTCGGAGACAAGGCAATAAAGTCAGAGACAAGGCAATAGAGTCGTAGACAGCTTCCAGGCCCAAATCGAGACCTCGCCTGCCGACTTCATGGCGCGACAGCCGAACCTGATGCCTCAACGATGACCGCGCTGGAGCGACTGCTTCTATGAGGACTCTTCTGTCAAGCGCCGGCATTCAGGGCGGCACCTGAAGGTGACATCCGATCGAAGTACCGAGGGTCTTCGGCTGCAAAGCTGATCCGAGGTCGAGGACGTTCGAGAGCTCGAGCAAGCGCTCGGCAAAACTTCTATCCGTGCAGGACGCTGAGGTCCAACACCACATGCTGCATGCGCGCCAGGC
>Ga0265336_10000557_pt1 | contig 21234 bp, 19 predicted proteins | sample 42119metaG_FD_193583 | JGI IMG/M metagenome (GOLD analysis project Ga0265336, IMG submission 193583) | Rhizosphere microbial communities from Carex aquatilis grown in University of Washington, Seatle, WA, United States - 4-21-19 metaG | ecosystem: Host-associated > Plants > Roots > Rhizosphere...
CAGAGCGCGCGTATCGCGAGGTCGGCATGGGCAGCGCTCGGCCTCCACCAGGGCTGCGCCAGCGGGACCATCAGGGGGCTACTCCCGGCCGCAACAATCTTGAATCCCGGTGTCATGCAGGACGCGAGGACGAGCCCATTGAGCAGCAGGATAGGCCACATCCAATGGAGGGCTCCCCGCGCCACGCCGCCTCGCCCCGGCAAGGACGCCGCGAGAACGGTGAGGACGAGGCCCATTGATCCCCAGACGGAGATGGGGGTCCGGACCCAGTCCGCGTTGCCCCCGAAGGCCCAGGCCGCGCCGACCATGAAGACGGCGAGGTGCCACACGACGACGGTTTCGAGGAATCCCGCTGCGGATGGGCTGGGGCCGCGATTCACGGAGGATGGCCTAGGTACGGGCCAACAGTCCCGAGTAGAACTCCGAAAGCACGCGGGCAGACTTCTCCCAGGAAAATTCGCGCAGCACCCACTCCTTGGCCACGGCGCCGCGCCTCTGGAGCGACGCGGAGTCCTCGGACGTCGCGGACCGGAGCGCCTTGCCAAAGTCGGCCCAGGGGACGCACCAACCGCCCCCCACGTCGTTGAGCCCGGACCACGGCGTCGTGTTGGTCACCAATGCAGGCACGCCGTTTGCCAGGGCCTCAGCGATCGAGAGCCCGAAGTTCTCGCCGTGCGACGCGAGGAGGAAGAGCGACGCGATGGCGTAGGGGGGCGGGTGGCCGGCCCCGTCGTACGCCCTGACGCGGCCCGATCCGCCCGCCCTTAGGACGTACGCCTCGATCATCTTTGCGGAGTATTCCTCGGGGATGCCGACGAGCAGCAGGATCCAATCGGCGGGGCCGCAGTCGAGCCAGAGGTCTATCAGCTCAAGCAGGCGCTTCTTCTGGTGGAACCTCGAGTAGAAGAGGGCGACGGGCCTCTCCTGTGAAGCGGGGATCAGGCCGCTCCAATGGACGAGCGCCGCGGCGGCCGACTCCGCCGTCGGGGCCGAGACGCCGTTTGGAGCGACGCAGACGGGCTGCTTGAATCCGATCGCACGCAGGTTGGAGGCCTCGTCCGCGCTCGTCGCATGCCAGCCAGCCACGGCCTCGAGGGCCCCCGGATGGATGAAGGCGCGCGCGAGGGATTTCCTCCTGGGATGATGCCGCCATGCCCAGGGGTCCATCATGCCCCGCGGCGAGACGACGAGGGGGGCTCCGGACTGGCGGGCGGCCTGATGGGCGTAGTGGAGCGTGCGCAGCCATATCGAGTGGTGGTGGATCACGTCCGCCCCCGACGTGCGCAGGCAGGCGCGCAGTCCGGGAGAGGCGCACAAGGATTCCGGCCAGCCTCGCCGGAACGCCCGGATCCTGAGGCGGCCCTCGGTACGCTCCCAATCGGCCTTAGGGTCGGTTGCGAGCAGCTGGACGTCGTCGCCGCCGACTGCCAGGGCTTGGGCTAGCCCCAGTACCGATTTGCTGGGGCCCCCGTGGCGCGACTCAAGGCTTGGAACGATGTGGCAGTAGTTCACTCGGAAGGGGGGATCCGCTGTTTCAGGACACGGCATGGGTTGCCGGCGCACACCGTGCGTGGCGGCAGGTCCTTCACTACCACCGACCGGGCACCCACGACGCAGAGCTCCCCGATCGACACGCCCGGGCCCACGAAGACATCGGCGGCGACCCAGGCGTTGGCGCCTATCACAATGGGCTTGGCCACCATGGGCATGCTCCAACGCGAATAGTCGTGCGTCCCCGCGCACAGGTGGCAGCCCTGGCTGATGTTGGCCCCGCGGCGCAGCGTTATCGGCGCCAGGTTGTAGAGCCTCACGCCGGGCCCGACCATTGAACGGGGCGCGAGGGCGAGCTTCGACGGGAAGACGACCGAAGCCGAGGGGAACACCACGACATTGCCGGGCTCGTCAATCTGGGCCCCGAAGAGCTTCAGAAGGCGGGCTCGAAAGCCATGCCATGGGCGGGGGCTCCACCGGAACAGGAAGCCCTGGATTACCCACCAGGCCATGCGCTCCAGGTTCTCGCGGCGCGAGAAAGGGGTGGAGCAGCCTTCACCCAGATAGGGCTCATTCATCGGCATGGGGTCATCGTTGCTGTTTTTCGCCATCTGCGCCCGTCAAAAAAGCCAAGTCCTTGAGGATTCGGCCGGACACCTCGGGGTAGTCGAACTGCCTCGAGCGTTCCTGGCCTCGCGCCGCCATTTCAAGGCGTAGGTGCGGGTCGGTCAAGAGGCGCGCAATGCATTCTGCCAGAAGGATGTACGGATTTTTCTCTCGATGTGCAAACACGAGACCCGTCTTCCCGTCATCCACCAGGTCGCTGAAGCAGCTCAGTGCGGATACCACGACGGCGCATCGGGCGGCCATGGCCTCGGCGACGGACACGCCGAAAGTCTCCCCTTTTTCCGCCAAGCTCGGATAGCAGAATATGTCCATCGTGCCATACAGCGCCGCGAGGCGGTCCGGGTCGTATTCCGCCCCGAGCCACTCAATGCGGTCCCCCGTCGACAGCCGGGCCTCGTCTTGAAGGGCCTTCGCCCATTCCTCACCACCCCCGCCTTCCCTGACTCCGACGGGCCCAACGATCTTGAGGCGCCATTCCGGGATTCCGGGCATGCTGGCGAGATGCCGGACCGCCGCTAGCAGAAGGGAGATTCCCTTCTCGGGATGCACACGGCCCACATAGCCCAGCGTGACCGGATTGCCGCCTTGGCGTGATGCCCGGGAAAGGCGGCTCCAGTCTACGGGATTGCCGGTGACCTGCACACGGGAGGCCGCGCCTTGCGAGGCGATCCGGCCCGCGACCGACGTGCTCGGCGAGTAGATCCGCGCCACGTCCCCGTAGAACGCAACCTGCCCCTTGGGGGCCCGACCCATTACAACGGACACGACTCCGGCCGAGGGCCTGATCCGATGTAGCCAGACAGGGAGCGCGACCGTGTTGCAGATGACGGCGTCGGCCGTGGGGAGGGCGCGCGTCACGCGAATGCCCCAGATCAGGTCGAGCACGAGGTTGACTGCGAGGTAAGGGGTGTGATCAAAGCCCTTGATCCTTATGTGGTCTATACCGGACTCGGTCTCTTTGTCCGGGAGCCCCGGCCAGCGCCGCGAGACGAACGTCACCTTGTGCCCCTGTTCCGCGAAGATCCTCGCAAGGCGGTACCAGATCTTTTCTGTCGCCCCTCCGCTCACGGGGGGCACGGGCAGGAAGAACCCAGTGACAATGGAAATCCTCAAGGTGCCGATGCCGGATTCCCGGCTTTCTTGTCGTGAAGCGCGGCGAGCGCCGCCTGGAGACCTTCCGCAGTCTTGGCGTAGGTGTAACCGGCGATCCTGCGGGCAACCGCGCCCCGGACAGCCTCCGCTCCGCTACGATCTTCCAATTTCGCCAGGGCGCGGGCGAGGGTAGCTTCGAGCGCCCCCGGGTCCGCGGGGTCGAACACCCACCCGGTCTGCCCGTCGGTGACCAGGTCCCTCTGGCAGCCCACGCGGCTGCTCACAAGGCATGGGACCCCCATGAGCATGGCCTCATTGACCGCCAATCCCCACGTCTCGTAGAAGCCCCGTGAGGGGAGGGCAAACAGGTCCGCGATTAGGTACCGTGAGGGCATCTCAGTCTGGTTCGCAAAGGGCAGGAAGTGGACGGGCCGGCCGGCGGCGGATTTCGCGGCGAATTCCCGCAGGCGCACTCCCTCCGGGCCGTCTCCAACGAAGATGAGCGCAGCGTCGCGCGGCTTGGCGGCCACGAAGGCCTGCAGAAGTTCGAAGGGCTGCTTTTCTGGGACGAGCTTGCCGGCGAATAGGACGACCCGGGTCGCGGCGCCCAGCCGCAGCTCCTTCCTCAACCGCTCGGCGTCCTCCCGGACGCCGGGTCTCGATCGGTCGAACAACGCTGCGTCCACCGAGTGCGGCGCGAAATAGAGCCTGTCCTTGGCGACGCCGAACGCCTCGAAATATTCCCGATTGGCGGCGCCAACATAGAGGAACGCGGCAAACCTGGAGAACAGGAGCCTGAGGGCCGTCCGGACGGGCAGGCTCGGCTTCCCGCGACCGATCAGGTGGGAGTCACCCCTGAATAGGACCGGGACGCCCGATCTTATCGCCCATCCAACCGCCCGCAGGTGGCTGGCCCATTTGTAGCCGAAGATCAGCATGGCATCCGGGTGCCACGCCGCCAGCCGGGCGGCGAGGCCCGGGTTGTTGAAACCGAAGAAATTCTCGGCCCCCGGCCGGCCCGACCGGTTGGGTACAAACTCAGAGTCGTACCCCGAAAGCAGGTCGACGTCCCATTTGATGGCCGCCCCGAATTTCGGGTCACGCTGGCGGGTGACGCCAAAATCCCAGAGGTAGAAGACTCGGAGCTCCAGGGACGTGTTCTGGCGAAGCCAGCGGAACCAGGGACTGTAGTATTGCGTGGGATGGGAGAGCACGACAGCGAGCCGCACGGGTCTGGCGGGATCGCTGTTCACGGAGTTCCCGGTCTAGGACTGGCCGCTTCATCGAAAAGCTCAGCGAGTCTGTGGGTCATTCCCTTTGCGGTGAATGGGGCGAACTTTGTCCTGTCGTACTCGGTTACAATGCTCTTCCGTCCCGCCTTGAACCACTCGTTTGCGACGATTTCGGCTTCACGGTCGATATCGCCCGGGTTAACGAACGAGACGCGCATGCCGCAGTTGAGCGCGTTGGCGATAGCTATGACGGGGCTCTTGATGTTGAAGATGACGAGCATCGGTCGTCGCGCCAGAATGTAGGGGTATAGCTTTGATGCGCTGTAGGTGGGATCGTTTGAGCCCACGGCGAGGATGGCGTCGGCGTGCTGGAGGTAGTGGAGGGCCTCGAAATAGGGAACGCGATAGCATTGCTCGACCACATACTTTTCGACGCCCTCTGCGACAGCGATCGGCATGGCCCATTCGCGCCCGAGCGGGCGAGGCGCGTAGTCCGTGCCGATGAAGTGGAAACGCATCTTTTCGGCCTCGGCGGGACTCTCCGCGAGGAACTTCTTGAATCCCCGGAACACGATCGACAGCGAACTCGACATGTCCGGACCGCAACGGCCCGTGTACACGTGGTGAAAGTTGCCGTCCCCGAAGGGCACGAGCGGTTTCGGTGGCATGTACGTCCTCGCGGTTTCGAGGTCCTTTTCCGATGCCCCGAAAGGAAGGAGCTTCACGGAGTCGGAATCGAACCAGCTGTAATTCCTCGAGAGGGTGGGGCCGTAGGCGTCGGACACGGCGATGATCCCCGAGGCGCTTCTGAGCACCTCGGGTTCACTTCGGCGCGCGCGCCACTGCGAGTAGGCGAACTTGAGCCTACCCCCGGGGGGGGGCGTTCCCGACCGGGAGTAGTAGTCGTTGATCCATGGGTCCTGGTAATCGAGGAAGTAGGGGACGCCGAACTGCGTCTTCCAAAGGGGACCGAGGCGGAACGCCTCGAACTGGGTCGTGCTGAAGAAGACGAGGTCGAATCGCTCCTTTTTGAGGAGCTCCTCGCCGGCTTTTCGGAGGGCCCTCCCGCAACGAAGCCATAGACTGCCGATGCCAAAACACCGGGTGTACCTCGGCGAGATGCCCCGCACCCGGATAATCCGGATGTCCGCAGGGTAGGTCTTCTCGAGCAAAGGCTCCACGACTCCGCCCTCGACGCTTTCCGGGGTCACGGCCAGCACGGTCGGCTCCCAGCCGCATTCCCTGAGGTACGGCAGCAAGAGCCTTGTCCGCTGCATGTCGGGGGCGTTTACCGGCGCAAAATGGGGCGAGACGATCAGGACCTTGCGAAGATGCGGGTTGGTCATCTGTTGCCCTGATGCTCGATCAGAAATTCCTCGACGCCAAGAAACATAGATTCAAAGCCGGCCGGGAGCGCGGGTCTAGTGTCGGGGGCGATAGCCCGGGTCTGCGAGGCATAGCACGCGATTGCCCGGGCCTTGGTCGCGCGAACCGACCCAAGCCTTGACCGCCAGATCCGGCCGGATTCGAGGACGGCCGGCAGGAGGAGAACGGGGTTCCACAGCGACCAAACGGGGAACTCCAGAACACGTGGCTTGATGCCGGATTTCCCGATCGCCCGGCTGGCCAGGACGAACGACTGCTCATGCTCAGAGCTTCCGTCGTTTCTGTAGGGAAGGAGCAAGGTGTCGGGATGAACCACCCGCAGCCGTTCCGATATCCGATCGACAATGCTCGACGACTGCTCGACGGAGAGGTGCGCAAGGCTTCCGTCGGGCACATCGAGAAAGGACACGTTCGCCCAATCCACCCCGAGCGCCTCGGCCGCGGAGCGGGCCTCAGCCCTTCTCAGGCTCACCATCTCGGCCCTTGAAACCGCAGGGTTGCCCAAGTGCGAGGCTCCGCCGTCAGTCACAAAAAGGATGTATATGTGGACCCCCTCACTTCCCATGGCGGCGAGCGTTCCACCGCAGCCGAATGTCTCGTCATCGGGGTGGGGTGAAATCACCAGTGCCCTCCGGATGCCGGCGCACCCAAAACGGCGGCTTCTCATGCGCAATGCTAGGCCGAGCGCTCCGGAGGCAGCCCTTCGCAGAAAGCGCTTACCCCGCTTCGTCCTCGACCAGCCCATCGTGACGAGAGCGGCGGTCCCTGAGATGAATTGGTAGGTGCTTTTCAAGCCTCTTAGTTCGAGGTTGCTGCGGGCTCCGGGTCAGATCTGGTGATCACCGTCCTCTGGACGAAGGGATAGCTCGCCACGACAATGACGATCATGGATTGGAAAGTGGCGGTGACAAAAACGCTGGCCACCATCTCGAAGGAGTTCACGAGGCTCAGTAACATGCAAAGGCAGAGGAATCCCTCGGTTGAGACGATCAGTTTCCTGGCGCTTGCCTTCTCGATCCAGGCGAAGAAGACCCCCAGAAATATGCCCAGTAGGACCGTACCCTCGATCGGGCCAAAATTGCCATAGGCCTCGGGAAGCAGTCCCCAGGCGATGTAGGTCGTGAACGTGGACGCAAGATCCTGGCGACCGAAGTGCACATTGAGCATCACCTGCCCCTCATGGCTGCGGGGCTTGTTGGGCCAAAGGACCCTTGGGATCAGAAGGGGCGGGATCAGCGAGTAGCTCGCGCCGTGGAGCGTATCGATGTGGCCCGCCTGGACCGCATCGATGACAAAAAGCATGTTCTGCAGGTTGTCGATCCGGTCGAGAAGGGTCTGGTTCTTGTTTGTCAGCGCGAGACCCTGGTCGTTTGCGGAAACGGGAGTCACGTTGTTATCCAGCAGTCCGTTGTAGCTGGCCTCGGCCCATTCCATGTAGAGCGAGGGCAGCTGGACCGTCGTAATTTCGACAGCCGACCGGTCATCGTTGCCCCAATAACGGCTTCTCATCGTCGTCTTGCCGATATTCAGGAACGACAGCAACGCCATCGTCACGGTCAGATAGCGCCACGGGATTCGCCCGCTTCCCCAGAAGAAGCCGATGGCGGCGGTGATCAAGTTTGCCGCCGCCGCGGCCAGGAGGAAGCCATCCGCCGAAATCATCGTGTTGATGACGAGCGATGCGTAAAAGACGGTTTTCTGGACAAGCGATGCTTCGCCGCTTCCCACCTCCATCGAGATCAAGAAGACCCCGCAGGCGTTCATCACGGAGAGAAGCGTGTTCAGAATCGAGTCGGCGCCGTTGGGGAGAAACAGGTAGAAGGCGCCGAGGAGGTTCTGTGATTGCAGGGCAAGGAATGCCGTCGACCCGATCACCATGCCAAACCCCAGCTGGGTCATGCCCTTGGATCCTGTCTTCTTGTATTCGCGCAACGCATGGCAGACGGGGCGCGAGGGGGAGAAGACCTGCATTGCCATCCACCACGAGACCGCCATCGCAAGGTCAAAGGACAAGACCTCCAATCCTGCGTTGAATACGAACAGGGGTGAGTAGGTCGTGATCGTCTCGTGGTTCGTCACGATCGGAATCCCGTAAATGATCAGGTTCTGCACCGCCATGAGGGGCACGAGCGGCAGGCCGGTCGCACGACTGCACCAAATGCCAAGTGCGAGGCAGGTCCCGAACCCGATGAAGGCAAATGCGCTCGCGCCCGGCGAGCCCACCCCTGTCAGGTGCAGCACCTCAACCAGGACCAAGCCCACAATCGGGATGATAAGCCGGCGAATGGCTTTTCGCGCCATCTGGCCCAATGCGCCGATTTCAGCGTGTCGGTCGACGGAAGAGCTCAAGTGAGCGGTGCTCATGGAGTCGTCACACTGCAGGAGGTGATGTATTGCCCAGCGCGGAGTTCAGTGTCGAAGAGGGTTCGCACGGCACGTCCGCCCCCAGCTGGATCGCATGAGGGGGCAATGTGCTCGTATTCCCAGTAGGCAAATGGCGACTCCGGAACCCGGGGACTGGCCGAGATGGCGTTTTTCACGGGGGAGGAGGAAGGACGCGGCCGACCGAACGAAGAAGGACCCCCTTCTCGATGTCCCAGCAGAAACGTTTCCGGGCCAGCTCCCGGGCGAAGATCCGGGCCCGCGCCATTCGAGGAGGGTCGGCAAAGAACGAGTCCAGAAGCGATGCCGTCTCGACGGTGCGGGTGATATCGGACAAAAGTCCGGCATCGCCCAGTTCGGGTGCGAGGGCACGCTGGGCGGAGGTGTCCGACAGGAGCTGTGGAATTTCGGCCGTGACATACGTGAACACCTTGTTGGTGAGGCAGAGGTCCCGATTAAGGGGGACCTTCTCCTCGATGGATAGCCCCAGGTCTGCCGCCGCGGCCAGCCTTGCCATCTCGCCTGGCGGGCCGGGCGGAAGGAACCGAACGGGCCGCTTCAACCCCGCGTTGCGGGCGAGGGAGCCGAGAAGAGACGAGTACCCCGGTGTGACGAATCCCCTGAGATGCAGCTCCACAGGTGTGCGCATCCGCCCAGCGATCCTGATGATCTCCTCGAGGCCGCGTCCGTGCCCAATGCTCTGGGAGAACCAATAGAGAATCGCGGGCCGCTCCTCCGTTATCTCCATGGGAATCCTCGCCTCCGAAGGAGCCATCGAGCGTGGGAAGACATTCAGCACGGTCTCCGGATGCACCCCATATGACTGCGCATACGCTTGCGCGATCAGCGGGGATGAGCACGTCAACGGCTGGCAGCGGGGGAGAAGCGCGGCCTGAAGGATGCTGCGCGCTCGTGCCTCGACCGGATCGGCAATGGCCTCGTTGGTTTCGGCGTCATGGAAATCCTCGATGTCGAAGCCAAAACGGGCGCTGCGCGCGCTCGCCGCCGTGGCCGCCACGTGGAGTGACGAGAGGGAGTGCCCGATATAAAGCTCGGCCGGGATTTGCGCGGCGGCGCGCGCAAGATGGAACGATTCCGCGTACTGCGCGCGTGCGGCAATGCCCAACCGGTCCGAGCCGGAGAAACGGATCAGGTAGCGGGCAAATTGCCGTGCAAGTTTTCTGGCGCGGACGGCAGGGCCCGTGCGCGTGTTCACCCGGGTATGTTTCCAGCTCGCGCCGCGGAGGATATCGGAGTCAAGGGCGTCCGCCGGGGGAAATGGGGCCCCGGATATCACATGCACCGCGTAGCCCGCCTCCGCCAGCGCATCGGCGCTCTTGACGAGTCTCGGGGCGGACGCGACGTGGCTTGGCGTGATCAGGCAGATGTGGGGTGTCTTCTCGGTCATTTTCCCGGGCCAAAGGCCCCCTCGCTCCGAAGCACGTCGGTCAGCATTCTGCGATAGTCGGACCACTGCCAGCGCGCCGCGGTCTCGAGCGCTTGCTCGCGCATCGCCCGCAGCTCGCCCCGGTGGGAAATGCACCATTCAATGGCCCCGGCGATTGCGTCCGCGTCGCCGGCCCTTATCAGCAGGCCATTCTTGCCGTTCTCCACCTGGTCGGAGACTCCCGCGCTGCTTGTCGTGATCACGGGCAGCCCGCGCGACCAAGCTTCAGTCGCCACCATGCCGAACCCGTCGCAAAGCGTCGGGAACATGAGCGCGTCGCCCTCTTGGTAGCGCTCCATAAGCTCGTTATGGGGAATCGACCCCACAAACTCGATACCCTCGGGCACGGGATGAATGACGCGGTCGGGAAGTGCGATTGTGCCGTACACCTTAAGGCGGGCATGGCGGCCAAGGCCGCCTGAACGCCATGCCTCAAGGAGATAGTGGGCTCCCTTTCGCATGCTGAAATTTCCCGCCCAGATGAATAGCGGCTTTGTGTTCTCACCGGCCCTCGTATGCAGGGCCTCGGACCTGGGAATCGTTGCCGGCGCCCCCAAGGGAACGATCCGAACCCGGCCTACGTCGAGCCCTGCACTCACGAAACTGCGTTTAGTGTACTCGGAGCTTACAATCACGGTGTCGGCGAGTCGCCATTCGGCCCGGCGCCTTGCAGTGCGCCGGTCCTTCTGTTTTTCAATGTAGCGGACGTACGCTGTCCGGAGTTCCGGGAACTTTTCCAGTTCCGCCTCGAGTATCTGCTCAACGAGGAGCGTGTCCGGTGAGGGGATCTCGTAGATCACCTTAATCCCGAGTTGCTTCGCCCTCTCAAACGTGTGCAACGAGGCGTGCTCAAAACCGTAGACTCCGGTTAGGCCCTCCCGAAGGCTTCGCGCCACGGTCCGGTCAAATGCAATCTCCACATGCTCCCACACGTAGTCGGCCAGCCTCCCCCCTTTGTCGAGCGATGCGACGGACAGCCTCAAGAGCTCACCCCAAGGGTGTGTCTCAACCTTATTCAGGGGTACCTCGGTGATTGTCCGCCTTCGGAACCGGGAGGACAGGTCGCGTCCGACCAGGCGGCCGACAACCCCGGCAATACGTTGCGGTGCGCTCGAAGGATCGTCGCGAACAGACGTGACGAGCCGATCGAGCTGGCCCGCCTCGTTGAGCGCGCGGGCGGCCTGCTGAATTGAGGGCGCCACGCTCGATTGAAATATCGTCACGCTCACGGGTTAATGGTGCGAAGGCGCCGCGAGCATACAGGGACGGTGGATTCCGGTGGGTGGGAGCCGGCCGTCATAGGGGGCTTTTCCGGCGATTGGTGAACGCTATCAAAATGGCAATGCTCCATACACGGGACCATTCACGGTCATCGCCTCCCACCTTGAAGCTCCGCCAAAGCCCCTGAACCGGCTGCGGTGAGAAGAAGCCGCTCTGGGCCACACTGGAATCGGAAAACGTTTCCTCAAGAAAGGGGCGCAGGTCCTTGCGCATCCAGATCGAGAAAGGAAGGGTGAAGCCGCGCTTCTTCCGCTTGAGCAGGCCCGGCGGCAGGATGTCGGCCGTGGCCTCTGCGAGGGCAGATTTTGGCCGCCGCCGGTCGTCCTTGAAGGAAGAGGGCTGGCCCCACAGCCACTCTATCAGGGGACGGTCGATGAATGGCACGCGCAGCTCTATGGAGTGGCGCATGCTCATCACGTCGCTGTCGCGGAGAAGGACGTCGGCCATGTAGGTGCGAAGCTCCCATGCGCTCAGTGTCTGGAATGAATCACCTGTGCCTACCTCCGCGCGGAGCGCCGAGAGGGCGGGGTGGAATGGCGTGGAGGACCTTGACCCTTCGAGAAGGTCAGGGGCCAGCATGGAATTGAGCCTCGATTCCGAGAATACCCTTCGCTGAAGACTCGCCAGCTCCTGAATGTCGCGGGCGTTCCTGAGAAAGTCCGAGAGCTTGCGCGCGCGAACGCCCCCGGATTCAAGCGGCTTCAGGAGCATCCTACGCAGCGCTTCGGGGAGCCGGAGCCATGCAGGCAGGGCGCTAGCGATACGCGGGAGCGCCCGAAACGAAGGGTATCCGCCGAAAAGCTCGTCGCCGCCCAGGCCCGAGAGCGCCACTTTGACGCCGCCCTCCTGGGCCGTCTGGCTGACATAGAACGTGTTGACGCCGTCTCCGGTCGGCTGGTCATAGGCTGAAAGTATCTTGTCGAGGTCGCGCGCAACCTCGTCGCCCGTCAGGATCCTGGTGTGGTGCACGGCGCCGAAGTGCCTTGCGCTTATCTCGGCGTAGTCGGCCTCCGAGTAGTTGTCCTCCTCAAAGCCGATCGAGAAGGTCTGGAGGGCGTTGCTCGAAACCCGCGACATGAGGCCGGCGACCACCGCCGAATCGAGGCCTCCGGAGAGGAATGCGCCTACGGGGACGTCGGCAAGGACGTGCGCTTGGATCGAATTCTCAAGGCGGGACCTCAATTCGGTGATGAACTCCCCTCGGGTCGAGCAGGCCTTCCCGCCTTGGGGTATGGACGCCAGGCTCCACCATTGTCGGACCGTTAGCTCCCCCGAGCGGAAGCTCAGGCAATGTCCCGGCAGCAGGCACGAGATCCCGCGGTAGATTGTCCTTGGGGCCGGCACCGCGAGCCAGGCGAGATAGTCCGCGACCGCCTCGGGATCGACCACAGCGGGAACCAGCTGTCCGGCGATCAGGGCTGAGATCTCGGAGGCGAGGGAAAGGCGCTTCCCGTCCAGGCAGAAATACAAGGGTTTGATCCCGAAGGCGTCGCGGGCGGCAAGAAGCTCCTGTGCGTGCGAATCCCACAACAGGAAGGCAAACATTCCCCGAAGGCGGGCGAGGGCCTCCTCTCCCCACTGGGCCAGGGCCGCAAGCAGGACCTCGGTGTCACAGCGGGTGCGGAACGGCCAACCGAGCGACTCAAGCTCGTCCCTAAGCTGGCGGTGGTTGTAAATCGCCCCATTGAACACGATCGTGAACCGTCCGTCCGGAGTGGACATCGGTTGATGCCCGTTTGCCGGGTCAAAAATAGCGAGGCGGCGCATCCCGAGCGTTGCACATCCCGACGACGCAAGGCCCGAGTCATCGGGCCCTCGGTGGATCATTGATGCGCACATCCCCTGGACGGATGCCTCCCGCGACGCCATTGGTAGGCGCTCGTCAATGAGTCCAGCTATGCCGCACATATTTCTTGGAAAAGCTTCGCCCCGTCGCTTCTGAGAAAAACGACGATCGGATACCGCGAATACTCGCACATCGGGTTCTGGCCAATTGAGATACCAACGGCATGGCCTAGCTGGCGCAACCCTTCAGGGGGTCGTAGTTTCACGCAGCCACCGACTTTGAAATCTCGGCCGCCTTGTCGTTGGAAACGAGTGCCGCGACCAGCGCGAAACCGAAGTCCAGTGCCGTGCCGGCCCCGCGGGAAGTGATCAGGCGTCCGTCGCATACGACGCGCTCCCCACCAAGCGCAGAGGGAAGTTCCGCGGCGACGGAGGGGTGGGCCGTGTGCCGCTTCCCGTCCAGGACACCGGCATCCTTGAGAACGACGGGAGCGGCGCAAATGGCGGCGATCCAACCTTCCGACGCATTCTGGCGCCGCAAGAGGGCCAGGACGCGGGCGTCTGCCCGTAGGCGTGCGACGCCGGGTCCGCCGGGTAGAAGGATGCAGTCAAACACAGCGCCTTCAACCGCCGTCAGCGTAGTATCGGCGTGGAGCGTAACGCCGGAGCGACCCGTCACATGCATCCCGTCGCCCAGTGACGCGGTCGTCACCAGCGCGCCCGCACGCCTGAGAAGATCGACGGGGGTAACGAACTCAATTTCCTCAAATCCCTCGGCAAGAACCACCAGGACTGTGGGTGCGGCCATGTCGCCATTCAATACCTCCGCCTGGGGATTCACACGGAAATTCCTCCAAAAACGCCTCGTTATTCCCCACGCGTGGAGCATACTGGCGTCCTTATGGCAGGCGTCGGCAAACTCCTAAAGACAGCTCAGAAGATGCAGCGTTCGATTGAGACGCTTCAGACGGCTTTGGATTCCATGGAGATTGAGGTCGCAGCCGGAGGCGGGGCGGTGAAGGTCAAAGTGGCGGCCTCGGGCAGGTTCATCTCTCTTGTCCTTGACCCCGAGTTTTTGAAGGAGGACCCAAAGGTCGTGTCGGATACCATCCTCGCGGCCGTCCAGGATGCCGCCAAGAAGGCCAAGGAATTGAACGAGAGCGAGATGCAGAAAGTCACCTCGGCTTTCCAGATGCCGGGAATCTTCTGACGTGCCTGGAGCTTTTGAAAACCTGCAGCGGGCCCTGCGCAAGCTTCCGGGGGTCGGATTCCGTTCCTCCGAGCGAATCGCCCTGCACCTCCTCGTGGGCAAGCCCGAGCAATTGGCCCCGTTGGTAGAGGCCCTCTCGGAAGCCGCGCGCGCGGTGCGCCGCTGCAGCCGTTGCGGCAATCTTAGCGAGGCCGATCTTTGCGAGATTTGCTCAAATCCGAAGCGCGACCACCGCTGCGTCTGCGTTGTCGAGAACGTCCCGGACCTGGTCGCATTGGAGCGGGGAGGGTCGTGGAGGTCCGGCTACCACGTGCTACATGGCAAGCTTTCACCCCTCCACGGAGTGGGACCCGAGGAGCTGAATCTGGTCAGCCTCTTCGAGCGGATTAGGTCCGGCGAAGTCGACGAGGTGGTCCTGGCGCTGTCGAACGACGTCGAAGGAGAGGCGACGTGCCACTACCTCCAGGACCACATTCCGCCCGGCCACGAGGTCCGCGTGACCCGGATTGGATTCGGGATTCCGAGTGGTGGCGGCGTCACCTATGCCGACTCGGTGACCCTAAAGAGCGCCTTGGACAGCCGACGGGCGTTCAATTGACCGGTGACCGCGGGCGGGCGACGCACGGCCTCGTATCTTTTCAAGGGGCAACCGATTGCCAGAGAGTGCTGTCTCGCTAAGGGTCATAGCCCCGGCCCGAATGCGTCTTGACCATCGGAGCAATTTTGTAGAGCACTTTCCTTCTGTCGCGGGTGTAGTATAACGGCTATCACGTGAGCTTCCCAAGCTTGAAATCGGGGTTCGATTCCCCGCACCCGCACCATTGTTACCGGGTTTCTCGCGGGCCCCTTACCCCCTCAACAAACAGGCTTTCTGGAAACCGCTCGCTCAGATCGAGGGGCTCTGGGGAGGGAATCCGAGTCTGGCCCGGTTGAAGGTCGTATACCGGGTCGAATCCCTCGTTGGTGAGCAGTCTGCCTATTGAGGCCGGATCGTACATGACGCAGTGACCCTCCCTGTCCCCGATGAGAAAGACCTTCGCGCGTTCCAGGAGGCTCTTGGGACGGTGCCGCTCGAGATTCGCGGCCTCCATGAATGTGTCGGCGTCGCCCGTGCGCAGGTAGTTGTCCACGTGGAATCTCAGGTTTGGGACCGCGATACGCAGGATGCCGCCCGCGCACAGGACGCGTTTAGCCTCGCGGATGAACTGCAGGGCCTCGGCTCGATCGAGATGCTCGAGCATATGGCAGGTATAGACGACCTCTGCAGATCCGTCCTCCACAGGAATGCGCTTGCGGGCGTCGCAAAAGATGAGGCTGTGTTTCCGGTTGAACGCGAGGTTCGACACCTGAAGGCGGTCGAGCAGGCCCAGCTTTTGCGGCAGCCAGGTGAGCCATGGCACTCGGGCAAGCCTGATGCTGATCGAATTGTCCATGTTCAGCCACCCCTCGGTCGGGCGCTGTCCGCAGCCAATGTTAATTCGCCAAGGCTTGCTCATCTTGCATCCGACGGGAACTCAAGTGCGTGGGGTTCGCAATGGGGATTTCTTCAGGAAATCCGCCTCACCGCGAATAGAAAGGCCCCCTTGGCTTCATAAAGCCTGGTTTCAAACCGATCTGGAAGGATTGCCGAAACGAGGTCCCAGATAGGCAACGCGTCGGCCCCTATGTCCTCAATCACCACCCAACCTCCCACTCGTGCCTTGGAAAGACCAAAGCTCAGTGTGGCAACGTTCGCATCAGGTGAATGCAGGCCGTCATCGATCACCATGTCCAACCCGGAGGGAACGAGATTCGAAAGCTCTGCAAACGACGTTGGGTCGGTCTGGTCGACGAAGAACGTTTCAATACGGTCCTCCTGAAAAAGAATTTCTCGGTCGATGTCCGCACCATAGATCCTGGCACTTCCGAGAAAATCCTTGAACGCTCGGAGCGACGCGCCGGGTTTGCCGGCACGCCCCATGTGAGAGACGACGTTTATGTTGTTTGTACCAAGGCCAATTTCTAGGAGCCCTCGTATTTCGCCGCGATTACCCAGGACTGGACCATAAAAGAAATGGTAGTCGTGGCCACTTGCCTTGTCGCTTCCATGTCTCTCGCAACAGGTCCTTAGCTTATCGCTCGCCTCAAGGTCCCTGCTTGAAGATGGGAATGAATGAATGTCGATCGCGGTAAGCTTTCGCGCGCCGAGAGAGTGGGCGAGTGAGCCGAGTAGGGGGACGGTCTGATTGATCGTCCTAGTCGCTATTTTGACCCGATCCAGATAATGCCCGGGGCTATAGGGGCGGAACGCGGGGAACGTCTGCAACACGTCCAAGGTTGTCATCTCGCTCCTCGGGCGAAACACCTTCCTGAGGAGCTTTTTGACAGGTGCCCAAAGCGGGAGTTTCGTCAGAAGGGCCGTCGGTTTGTTTTTTTCGGACAGATTCACGGAGAGCTTCTCTTTGCCGATTCCAATGGGTACGAGAACAATGCCAGGAGTTTTGGCGGCTCCGGACGGCTAGTCGCCGACAGCTCTCGGGAGCTGATCTGATAGAGAACGAATCAGGTCAGCAGTAAGGACGGGATGTCGGTCGAACTGATGCACGACGGGAATGACGCTGCCGTCGTCGTTGAGGAGTCGCAGCCGGTCATCGCGCCGGAATCGTGCCGGGTCCTCGCCGTGGAGAGTTGCAAATGTCCCATGGCCGTTCTCCGAGAGGCGGCTCGGTGGAAGCTGACCCATATTGAGAAGAAAATTGTGAACGCCTTGATCGAGACCGTCCTGACCGACCAACCGGGGTGTAAGCCGAATGATTTCGGCGGACATTCGCGTGAGGTACTCGCGGATTGCCGGAGCGGTTCCGAGGGTTGTGCCGGCGCAGCTCACCCTTCGATCGCCAAAGGCCATCCAACGTCCGCGGCCATATGCGTAGTCGAGCCAACGGGAGTTGGTGGTCTGGGCCAGCAATGTGGCGCCTTGCGTCTCCAATGCGAGGACAAGTCCCGCGGCGGGCGCATGGGCAAATGGATCTGCTTGGAATATGACATCCCGCACGTCGGTAAGCAGCACGTGGGAGAACTCCTGGCTGTGGGCCTCAAGGTATGCCAGATAGCTAAAGAACCGGCTGCACCCGATGTGGTGAAACTCCGCGGCCAACCGGCGCCATTTCAATATGTCATTCGGTGCGGCCTTGAGAGGATCCCCAATACGATTTGCCAGCCATCGGTGGAGCGGCGCCGCGTGAAAGCTCAGCAAAATTCGGCGTATGAGCCTGCTACGCTCGGTCCAAAGCCGCGGCAATAGAAAGTAGCCGGCGCCTGAGTCCTCTAAGCGTTTTCGAAACTCAGGAGAAGAGGTCTCATCGATCAGCAATACCAGGGAAGCGTGCGGGCATGTTGCGCGCCAGGACATCAAAAAAGGCTCAACCTGTTCCCATCGGTAACCCTTTGCTGTGCCAAGAATCAGGAAGCGTGGTGAGTCGGGCTGAGGCATCTCGCAGGACTTGGATTGTTAAGCGCGCGAATTGGACTCTCGATCCAGTATCGGGGCCCGACCGAGACCTAGCGAGCAAGTTCGTAACCTATTGCCCGGAGATCGCGCTCTCGGTCTCCTTCTAACGACCCAACCGGCGGCGGTCCCTGACACGACGGCCGGGTCCTTCAAGCACGACTTTTATGAGTCCAAACGGTCACGTTGCCGTCCCGGCAGCTGAATCCAGACCCCTTGAGCAGCAGGCCGATTTCCTCAATCGATTGTCCCAGAGCCGCCAGCTGCTTTTCGTGAAACTCTATCATAATGGCGGCGATCGAGCCGTCGCCGAGCCGCGGGCCGAGACTTCTGAGGGCATTCAGCTCGTAGCCCTCGATATCAATCTTGAGAACATCTATCTTCGGGATGGCGTACAGCTCCATGATTCTCCTCAAGGGGAGCATTGCGGCCTTCTGCCTCTTGAAGAACCGGCGGCGGAGATCCGAAACGGCGGTTGTCGCGCCGGTGTTCAGCGAGGGGTGAAGGATCATTTCGACTACACCCTCAGCCGGTCCGACGGCATAGGGAATGAGGCGGTAGTTCGTGCGTTTGTTGAGAATGAAGTTCTGAAGGATGACCGGCCACAGCCTTCGCTGGGGCTCGATCACATAGACCATGCCCTGGGGCCCCACGGCCTCGCTAGCGACAAGGGAGAACCAGCCCTCGTTTGCCCCCAGGTCGACGAAGGAACCTCCCGGGCTTAGGAGCCTTAGGAGCGATTCGGTGAAATCCCGCTCGTAGGTTCCATTCTCGATCAGCCTGTTGCCGAAGTCGCTCGCCGGGTCCAGCCAGAGCGTTCGCCCTCCGACCTCCACTTCTCGATAGGATATGCCGAGAATGCGCTTCAGCATTTCAGCGAGTTCAATCGGGCGGATTCGGAAGAGGAATTGGGCGAGAGTCATCTGTGCAAGATCATGAGATCCCCTTGAGTGGATGAGAGAGCGGGGCGTCCGGCGATGACCCTCGACAATCGCCATGCGCGCCTATCGAGGCAAATTTCTTCGGATTTGCCGCGCGCTGAAGACTCGCAAGTAGGAGGAGGACTAGCCCACATCCAGGTTGATGCCATATCGCGGCGGGTAGGTAATACTTCTACCACCAAAGGTATTGTGTCCTAGAAGGCTTCATCGATAGGCTGTTGTGCTCGGGTAACATTCATACGCTATGGCTCTTAGGCAAACATTTGAAGCATGAATACGCTGCTGCTCGCCCCCGAGCTATTCGGCTCCAATGGCGGTATTCCGCGCACGCTTCGACTCTATCTCAAGGCCCTCTGCGATCTGGCGGACCCGGCCGACCATGTCCGGTTCGTCGCCCTCAATGACCGGACCGTCGATGGCGATCTGCTTCGGGAATACTCAAATGAGCGACTCGATACCTGGAGGGCTTGTGGCTATAGCAAGTTGGGGTTTGTCGGCAGCGCTCTTCGGCAAGCCATGGTGTGCGAGCGGCTCGTTTGTGGCCACGTGGCGCAGCTGCCCGTTGCGTGGCTCGGCAGCCTGCTCAATCCGAGACTGCGCTACTACCTCGTCGCGCACGGCATAGAGGTCTGGCGGCCCTTTACCGCTGCCGAGCGAATGGCCCTCCGAGGGGCCCACGGGATCTTCTGCGTGAGCGAATTCACGCGCGATCAGATGCTGCAAAACCTTTCTCTCGACCCTGCGCGTCTGGTCGTTCTTCACAATGCGCTCGACCCCCGATTCGTGATTGGACCGGGCCAGCCGTTGACTGTATGCCCTCCGACGATTCTGACGGTTTCACGCCTGACCTATGCCGACCGCTACAAGGGCATCGACAGTCTTATCGAGGCGATGCCGGCGATTAGGAAAGAGGTGCCGGGAGCGACGCTCAGGGTGGTGGGCAGCGGCGACGACCTAGGGCGGCTTCAATCGTTGGCCAACAGCGCCGGGCTACTGGGCACGGGCGTTGAATTCCTCGGGTTTCTCGATGATCGGCAATTGGACGTGCAGCTTCGCGGCTGCCGCCTGTTTGCCCTGCCCAGCAAGGGCGAGGGATTCGGCCTTGCTCTGATCGAGGCGATGGCCCACGGGCGCCCGTGCATCGGTGCCCGGGCCGGCGGCCTCCCGGAGGTCATCTCGAGTGATTCCGGTGTCCTTATCGAGTATGGTGACGTGGCGGGAATTGCTGCGGGGTGCGTAGGCGCATTGCGCCGGGACTGGGCGGAGGCGCCGATCCTTGACCGCGCTCGAAGCTTTTCCTATTCGCCATTTAAACAGCGTCTCGCTTCCCTCCTAAGTGTATGACCGACGTGTCAAAGCCTGATTCAGACGGCACCGTCATCGTCTTGGAAGCCGGCCGTGCGGATGCCCATTACTGGCGGGACCTATGGCGCTACAAAGGGCTGATGTTCTTCCTGGCGTGGCGGGACGTGAAGGTGCGTTACAAGCAAGCAATGCTGGGCGCACTTTGGGCCCTGATCCAGCCGGCGGTCACGATGGTCATTTTCACGTTTGTTTTTGGCAAGCTGGCAGGCATTCCCGGTGGCAATGTGCCCTATCCGTTGCTGGTCCTGGCAGGCCTGCTGCCCTGGCAGCTTTTCTCCGCAGCTTTCTCGGGTGCCGGAGGGAGCGTCGTATCCAACGCAAACCTAGTCTCCAAGGTGTATTTTCCAAGGCTTGTGGTGCCCCTCTCGGCGCTGGGGGTTGCCTTGGTCGACTTCCTGCTGGCCCTTGGCCTCTACGCGGTGATCGCGGTCTGGTACGGCCTTTGGCCCACATGGCGCATTTTCCTACTGCCCGCATTCCTTTTGCTCGGACTGATGACGGCGCTTGGCGCCGGGCTCTGGCTCACGTCGCTCACCGTGAAGTACCGGGATTTCCGGTTCATCACGCCCTTTATACTCCAGGTCGGAATCTTTGTTACACCCGTCGGATACCGGACTGACATATTTCCGAACTGGCGTGACCTGCTGGCGCTCAACCCCCTGACGGGCGTCATCAGTGGCTTTCGCTGGTGCCTGCTTGCGGGCGACTTCCGGATCGACCCCTACGTGATTGTGACCTCGATCGTCACCGGAGGGATCCTGCTGTGGACGGGGATATGGTATTTCCGAAGGACCGAGCGTTCCTTTGCCGACACGATCTGACCCATGGGCAAGAACGTTATCAACGTCGAGGGGCTCGGTAAGAAATATGTCCTTGGGGGCAGGACGCATGACACCCTGCGCGACCGCATCGCAGACATCGTCCGCTCGCCACTGAGACGGATCCGCGGAGGCGCCACGGCCGACCCCGCCGACTTCTGGGCACTGCGCGACATAACGTTTTCCGTAAAAAAGGGAGAGGTCGTGGGCCTCGTGGGCCGCAACGGAGCCGGCAAGTCAACGCTCCTAAAGATTCTTTCGCGAATAACCGAACCGACAACTGGGCGTGCAACGATCGAGGGGCGCGTCGCCAGCCTGCTTGAGGTGGGAACCGGGTTTCATCCGGAACTCACGGGTCGGGAGAACATCTTCCTCAATGGCGCAATCCTAGGGATGTTCAGGGAGGAGATCCGGAGAAAGTTCGACGAAATTGTCGCGTTCGCAGAGGTGGAGCGATTTATCGACACACCCGTAAAACACTATTCGAGCGGCATGTACGTGCGACTTGCCTTTGCCGTCGCGGCGCACCTCGACCCTGAGATATTGATAATAGACGAGGTTCTGGCCGTGGGTGACGCGGCGTTCCAGAAGAAGTGCCTGGGTAAGATGAAGTCGGTGTCCCAAGGCGAGGGGCGCACGGTGCTATTTGTCAGCCACAACCTGGCCTCCATTCGGCAACTCTGCCCGTCG
>Ga0265336_10000559_pt1 | contig 21191 bp, 18 predicted proteins | sample 42119metaG_FD_193583 | JGI IMG/M metagenome (GOLD analysis project Ga0265336, IMG submission 193583) | Rhizosphere microbial communities from Carex aquatilis grown in University of Washington, Seatle, WA, United States - 4-21-19 metaG | ecosystem: Host-associated > Plants > Roots > Rhizosphere...
CTCCTTGGCCTAACAACAATATCGTTCTGGCTGTTGATCCTGGTTGGCGTTAATTTATCCATGGCAACACCGTTCGTTTCGTTCGACCATCTGGCTTTGCTTCTCGTCTACTTTGTCCTCGGCTATCTCCTGTATGTCGCAATTTTCATCACCGCCGGGGCGCCGGTTTCGACCGAGCAGGAAGCCCAGCAAATGACGGCCTACGTAACGCTTCTTGTCATGTTTCCCATCGCGCTTGCGATCCCGGCCATGCAGAACCCGGATTCGATGATGGTGAAAATTCTGTCGCAAATTCCGCTGCTGACGCCGACGATGATGGCTCTTCGGCTGTCGATCCAGGCGCCGGCTCTGTGGGAGATCGCGCTGTCGCTTGTGACACTTTCTGCCAGCATCGTCGGGATGATGTGGGTTGCTGCGAAAGTGTTTCGCATCGGCATCTTGCTCACGGGCAAGCGGCCGAACCTAAAAGAAATGTACCGCTGGCTCACAACGAATGTATGAATTCACGGAGGTGAGAGTGAAATCAATTGTACTATGTCTATTGCTTTCTTTGTTCCTTGCATGTGGTCAGGTGTTTTCCCAAGTCAGTGTACAGGGGAGCCAAAAGGCTGCGGACCTGGAAAGAAATGTCTACGGCCTCGGAATTTCTGTGGGCCCGGCGTCGGGAATAGGGATTAGCTTTCGTGACCATTTCCCCTCGAAAGTTTCGTATCAGATTGTCGGCGGCATCATCCGTACGGGGGGACAAACTTCGGCGTCGATCGGCGGAGAGTTTCAATACGATCTCGTACGTGCTAAATCGACACGCCTTTACTTCGGTCCTATGGCAAGCTACTTTTACAACGGTTCCGGCGGCAACACTTTCGCCGGCCCGGTTCGAGTAGGGGTCGGAGTTGGGGGCGAGTTGAACGTGCAGGAAGCCGTCAATATTTCACTCGAAGGCGTATTCGTCTATTTCTCCAACGGCGATATCGCACCTATGCCGCAGATTGCGTGTCATTACTACTTCTATTGACGCTGCTGCGAGTGCCGAACTTTGTTCTTTGCGCTTGTGTTGAATGAGTGATAGATAAACGGAGAAAGCAAAGGATGGGACTCTTCCGCTCAAAAGAGACTGCTTCAAACGAACTAAACTATTTCGACAAACCGAAACACCCGCCCGGCCAATACACCACTGAAAAATTTCCTGTGCTGACGTACGGCGTCACCCCGAAGATTTCCATTGCCGATTGGAAATTAAAGGTGTGGGGATCGGTTGAGGAGATTGTCACGTTCACGTGGGATGAATTTATGAAACTACCGCAGACGAAATTGAAGGCCGATTTCCATTGCGTGACGACCTGGAGCCGATACGACGATGAGTGGGAAGGGGTATTGTTTTCGGACCTCGTCAAGTCTCTTAAAATAAAGCCTGAGGCGAAACATGTCATGCAGCATGCGTATGGCGGCTACACAACGAACCTTCCGCTTGAATGGATGCTGAATGAAGACGTGATGTTCGTGCACACAATGAACGGCAAGCCGCTCGAGCGCGACCATGGCGGCCCGATGCGGGTTTTTACACCCCGCCGTTATGCGTGGAAAGGAGCAAAGTGGGTCAATGGGTTGGAATTCTTGAAGGATGACCGCCAGGGATTTTGGGAACAGAACGGTTACAGCAACACTGCCGATCCGTGGAAAGAAGAGAGGACGTGGTAAAACTGTCAAGGTAGAGGCGCGAGCACTATCTCATCTCGTTCCCAAACTCTGTTTGGGAACGAGATTGTAATGAAGCGGAGCGTCTAACGTTCCGTTCCCAATCAGAGATTGGGAACGTGATGATGAGGCAATGACTTCCGTTATTTCGTTCGAAATGATGCTTACAACAAATGAAGATCGTTTAATATCTTTTTAAGTGCTTTTCTGTTCTTCGCAGCCATCGGGACGAGCGGCAGCCGGTACACTTCGTTGATCATGCCCATCATCGCAAGCGCTGCTTTAACAGGAATAGGATTTGTCTCAATGAAGTTCGCATTCATGAGGGGCAAAAGTTTATTATGCAGCCGCAATGCTTTCTTCCAGTTCCCGGACAAGCCTGCCCGTACCATCTCTGAAAAATCCCGCGGTATTTCGTTTGAGATAACAGAAATGCAACCGTCTCCTCCCACTGACAACATCGGGAGGGTAAGCGCGTCGTCTCCGGAGAGGAGAGAAAAATTTTTCGGTCTGTTGCGTGCAATTTCCATGATCTGCGAAAGGTTTCCGGAAGCCTCTTTTACTGCGATCACCGATGGTATTTCTTCGGCCATGCGCAATGTTGTCGAAGCGGTGATGTTGCCGCCTGTCCTGCCCGGCACGTTATAGACGATCAGCGGAATGTCCACCGCATCTGAGACCGCCCTGTAATGCTGAAAATAACCTTCCTGTGTCGGCTTGTTGTAGTAAGGGGCAACCAGGATCGCTGCGTCCGCTCCCATTTGCTTTGCCAGGCGAGTCAGTTCGATCGCTTTATTGGTATAATTACTCCCGCTCCCCGCGAATATTTTTGCCCGGCCGTTCGACCGGTCGATGACAATCTCCAGAATGCGGCGATGCTCATCGGCTGAGATGCTCGGGCTTTCCCCGGTCGTACCGATCGGGATGATGGCTTCGACACCTCCGGCGATCTGATGATCTACTAACTCCCGGAGCGTTCCTTCGTCAACAGCGCCGTCTTTTTTAAACGGCGTGACGAGGGCAGTTCCGGTTCCGCGAAATGTTTTTAAGCGTGGCATAGAGATACTAAAAGTTTACTGGTTGGATGTGTTTTGCGGATGTGCAAGCTATAGTGGATCATGATGTGGCAATGTTTTCAAAAAGAGCCTCCTGAGGCAGAGGCTCGAAGAATTCTTTGTGCAGTCTTTGGACCGCTTGGGTTACGTTGCGATCGTCAATGACAAGGCTGATGTTCAGTTCCGATGCCCCCTGGCTGATCATCATGACGTCGATGTCGCCGAGAGAACGGAAAATCCTGTCGGCAACTCCGACCGTGGAGTGAAGCCGTTCGCCGATAATGCTGACGATCGCCTTGTCCCTGAAGACAACGACATCCGAGAATTGTTCGAGTTCCGGGACTATCGAGTCCAATGTCTCCGTGTTGCTGATCGTCAGCGACGCTGACGCGACCGAGGTGTTCACCAAATCAACGGAGGTGTGATGCCTGTCGAATACGTCGAGAATCGATTCCATAAACCGGTTTGCAGAGATCAATCGGGTCGCTTGGACATTGATGACGGTGATCCCTTTTTTGTTTGCGATCGACTTCACCGCGACGTTCGATTGGGGAGGATGAGCGACGACGCGCGTCCCGGTTGAGTCCGGCCGGCGTGAGTTCAAGACGACGACGGGGATATTCTTCTGAACGGCGGGGCGAATCGTGCTTGGATGCAAGACCTTTGCTCCGAAATACGCCAGTTCCGAGGCTTCTTTGTATGAGATCGTCCTTAGCTTTTTCGCCATGGGAGTGATCTGCGGGTCCGCAGTGAGAATGCCGTCCACATCCGTCCAAATCTGAATTTCCAGTGCGTTGAGCGCCGCGCCGATGATCGCGGCGGAGTAGTCTGAACCTCCGCGTCCGAGCGTCGTTGTCACCTTCCTCAATGTCGAACCTATGTAGCCCTGCGTAACGACGATCTGATGCTTGATTAGGTGGGGCGTGATAACGGCGTTCGCTTTAAGGTCGATTTCGCTGAAAAGAGGAGTCGCATTCCCAAAATGATCATCTGTTACCATAAACGTCCGCGCATCGACCCACACAACGCCTTGATCTTTTGCTTTCATTGCCTCGGCAAAGATCAACGACGACATCAGTTCGCCCATTGAAGCGATCGTGTCGAGTGATCGTTTTGTGAGCTCGCCGAGAATCGCAATGCTCTGGGAGAGGTTCTTCAGTTCCTCGAACCGGTTTCGCAGTTGGAAGATGAGCTGTTGAACGGCCGAACGGGATTCGACAAGGTTCTCTGCGATAAGGACGTGTCGTTCAAGCAGGTCGTTGAGCAGCGGGGTCGCTTCGTCGAGGCGCTCGGCAACGGATAACTCTGCCGATTTCAAGAGGATGTCCGTGGCCCCGGCAATTGCGGAGAGGACTACAACCGGATGTTGATTCTTTTGTCGAACAACGAGGGCGATTGCATTGTCAATAGCGCGGGCATCTGCGACAGATGTCCCGCCAAACTTCATGACGATCATATGATAACATTGTACTGCGTTGTTGAAAACCGCTAATCAATTAACGGCAATATACAGTTCTTTTGCTCCCAAATCAATGCATGTCGGAAAGTGGTGCTGCCTCAATATAGGATGGGTGTGAAATTCGCTCACGCATAGCCGCTGAGACGCAAAGAGAATTGATACGTTTTCCTTGCGACTTGGCGTCTTTGCGTGATATGTTCTTCTCCTGATATGAAATTCATTTGAACATTTTTCTAATTCAGACATCGCTAGGTTTCGTTTGATATTCAACGACACGAATCGTATTTTCATGGCACAGTTAGATCTCGTAAGAAATATCCCAATTTGATATTTGTTATGTCCCACACCGCTGATGCAGCCCACATCGCTGAATTACTTGAATCCCATCTCGGGAGACCTCATCAAAAAAAGAAGAGGACTGACCCGCTGGCAATGCTCATCGGAACACTGCTCTCGCAGAACACAAATGACCTGAACAGTCACCGGGCCTATGTCGAATTGCGGAGGAGGTTCCCGACGTGGAAGAAGACTGCCGAGGCTCCGGCCGCAGCTATCGCCTCTGCAATTAAAGTAGGTGGGATGAAAAATCAAAAGAGCCAGCGGATTAAGGCATTACTTCGAAGAGTGCACGACGATTATGGAACATATCGTCTCCGGGGCATCGAAAAGATGAGAAACGACGCGGTGATCGCTTTGCTCACATCGTATCACGGAATCGGCTTTAAGACCGCCGCCTGCGTGCTCCTGTTTTCGCTCCGTCGTGAGGTGTTTCCCGTCGACACACATATTCACAGAATCTGTAACCGGCTCGGTCTGGTTCAAACAAAGAATCCCGTTCAGACATTCGAGGCGATGAGCAGCCTTGTCCCAAAAGGCAAGTCATACTCTTTTCATACCAATCTTATCCGTTTCGGGAGGACAACATGTCTTGCCCAGCGTCCCCAGTGCGGCGCGTGCCCGCTTTACGACGAATGCGCATTTCCGGACAAAGAGAGATTTGCGAACGCAAAGATCTCGACATCCATCCGACGAAACTCACAGTTCATGCTGCTGGACGAGATTTGAACGATGAACCGGCTTCGTTGACATCCCCTGTGAATTTTTGTATTTTTAGGCACCATCGCTGTTGAACGTTTCATTCATGTTCTGCAAACCTTTGCATTTAGAAAACATCAACCGGATTCTTGTAATAAAGCTGCGGGCTATCGGAGATGTCTTGCTCTCGACGCCCGTGGTTCAAAATTTACGCGAGCGGTTTCCTCTTGCTCAGATCGATTTTTTGACCGATAAGTTTGCCGAAGAAGTTGTTGTCGGAAATCCCTACCTATCGAATGTCCTCACGTTTGACCGGAAGATCGATTCAGGGGCAGGTATCATCGGGCAAGTTCGGAAACTAAACTACGATCTTATCATCGACCTTTTTTCAAATCCGCGGTCGGCGATTATCACCGGATTGAGCGGGGCACGATTCCGGGCGGGGTTTCCGTTTCGATGGCGGAAATATGCATATAATATCATCATCCCTCCCCGCGCCGGGAACATTCATAATATCGACTTTAATTTGGATGCATTGCGCCGGCTTGACATTCCCGTAAATCATTTCCAACCATACTTTCCGCTCGATCACAGGGCAAAGGAATTCGCCGACGCATGGATTCAAAAACAACAGCTCGGTACCCCGCCGCTTGTCGGCTTGAACCCGAGCGGAGGATGGTACACAAAACGATGGGGGCTTGAACATTACGCCCGTTTGGGAGACCTCATTGCAGAACGCTATCGTGCGTCGATCATTTTGCTTTGGGGTCCGGGAGAAGAGGAGGATGCGGTCCGTATTCAACAACAGATGAAAATGCCGGCACATTGTGTTCCAAAATCGAGCCTTTCACAACTCGGCGCGATCATTCAGCGGTGTTCGTTTGTCGTAAGCAACGATTCCGGCCCGATGCACATCGCTGCATCGCTAAAGGTTCCGACACTTGGCATTTTCGGCCCCACGAATCCGCGGCAGCAGGGTCCGTACGGTGATATGCATCGGTGGATCAGAAACGAAGAATTGGATTGCCTCGAATGCGGCCTTACTGCATGTCCTATAGGAAATGTCTGCATGACGCAGCTTGATGTAGACCGCGTGATGGCTGCATTCGATGCCCTCGTGTCGCAGTTTGACAAACGCATCCAGCCGGCGGTCAATCAATCGAAGGTAATATGAAGAAGAAATCAACGAGAAAAAAAAGGCAGAAGACGATAAAGATACCGGACTGCAAACGATTTACGGGATATAAGCCCTGTTTTCCCGGATCAACTTGTTACTCCGAATGTGCCGATCCAAATCCAAAAGGAAAAAAGATCCTTATCATCAATCTCGATGCAATGGGTGCAGTACTGCAAACGACGGCGATGCTTCCGGCCATCAAACGAAAGTACCCAAAGAGTCATATCTCGTGGATAACCTTGAAAAATGCCTACCGTCTTCTCGATAACAACCCGTACGTCGATGCGGCGTATGTGTGGGAGCCGGAAAGCTGGCTGATACTTCAGAATATTGAGTTCGATATCGTTTACAGCACTGACAAATCAAAAAGATCTTGTGCGTTCTGCAATACTCTTCATGCTAAGGAGAAGATCGGTTTTGGATTGGACAACGACGGCGTGATCATCCCGCTCAACAGAGAGGCGGAGTACTGTTATCTTCTTGGCCTTGATGATCATCTTAAATTCAGGATCAACAAGAAATTCGGCACTGAGATTTTGCATGAAGCGATGAAGCTGACGTTTCGTCGTGACCCGTATACCCTGATCCTTTCCAAAGAAGAAGAGAAATTCTGCGAAGAATATTCGCATGAAGTAGGATTGAACCGCAACAAGGTGGTCGTCGGTTTCAACACAGGCTGCTCGTATCTGTATCCAAACAAGAAGATGACGATCGATCAGCACGTTGCGCTTATCGAGAAATTGTCTGCGATGAAAGACGTCTCGCTCGTTCTTCTTGGAGGTTCTGAAGACACGGAGCGCAACGCTGAAATTGTGCGGCGGGTTGGGAAGAAAGTCGTCAGCACTCCGACAACCCAAGGCGTGAGGCGGGGAATCTGTTATGAGAACCTTTGCGATATTGTTATTACGGGCGATTCATTCGGGATGCATGTAGCGATCGGCTTAACAAAATATGTTATCGCGTGGTTTGGTTTGAGCTGCTGGAGTGAAATTGACCTATACGATCGGGGAGTGAAACTTATTCCTGATGGGCTGGAGTGCGCGCCGTGCTGGAAGAAGGTCTGTCCATACGACCTCGAATGCATTCAGATGATAGATATGGAAGGCGTTGTCCGCGCGGTGGAGGGATTTGTGAATGGACGGGTCAAGATAAAGAACCCGCAAGCTATTCTTTAACACCCTTTTCCTTTAAGTACTCGCTGAATTGTTTCTTTTGGTACTGATCTTCGGCAATAAACGATAGAATCAGGAGAAACATCGGCGGTTGAGCGAAACCTGGAAGCAACGTGATCGGCTCGCTGTCATCGCGGAGAAAGAGCGTTGAAGGATAACCGCTCACTCCCAACGCCGCAGCAAGTTGAGCGGGTGAGTACTCCTGACCTCTGAAGTGGATCTTCTCGTGACCTTCCGCATTCATTTTGATAATAACGAAATTCTTCGCTAGATAATCTTTGATTCCCGGGTCAACATAGACTTCGGTGTCCATTCTTGCGCACCACCCGCACCACTCGGTATAAACATCGACCAGCACTTTCTTGTGGCTCGTCTTTGCCTTCTCAAGTCCAGCGTCGAAAGAATTCCATCGGATGGCCGTTGAAGAGTCCTTCGCTTGTGCTTGAAGAACACCGCCTGCGGCTATGGCGACGACCATGTGTAAAATGATGATATATTTCATGTGCATATTACCTTCGTGGTTGATGAACTAAACATCCTTCGGTGGAGAGTCGTTCCGTTGAAAGCAGATGCATTCAAGACGCCTTCATCTCCCGCAGGATCGTTTCGACTCGCTGTACTACGGAAGGAATTTCAATGTCCTCCAGCGGACATATTTTTGGATCGCCGGGACAGCGCATTTGACAATACCCTTCCTTCGGCAAGATGACTTCTGACCGGTTTCCAAGAGGCCCCCAAAGCAAAGGTGAGCAGGCAGTTAAGGGGCAAAAGAGAGAGACGGTTGGTATGCCAAGCGCCGCGGCTATATGCATTGAACCAGTGGATGATGAGATAAGAACATCCAGTTGTGAAATACTGGCCATGTGTTCTCTTAAAGGCTGGGCGACGATCACTGCCCCGTTTTGCTGTAGTGGTTCAAAAAGTGTCTTGCTCTGAATTTCATGCTGTCCGAGATTGATGACGACGCTGTACCGCAGCAGAAGGCGCTCGATCAGTTGGAAGTACCTTTCAGGTTTCCAATTCGGAGAAGAGCTTCGTGAAATTGGATTGATGCCGATGACGGGTTTGTTGAATGAAATTCCTTTTGATGCCAGATATTGGTGCGCTGCATCTTTCTCATGCTGAGTAAGATACAATTCGGGTTTCGTGTCTCGCGAGATGGCACCAATTTTCAGTCCGAGGTCGAGCATGTAATCAGCTTCATGACGGAGGGGAATGTATTTATGCCGGCTGACGCTTTGAGTGAACGTGATCATCTGATACAATTTCTTCCCCACGCCTATTCGTGTTGGAATTCCGGCCAGGAACATCATCCATGCGTGCCGTTCTCGCGGAAAAGGCATCAGGCCGACGTCGAACGTAAACTTCCGAAGTCGTTTCACCTGATTCCAAAAACCCCTCTTCCCGGCATCGTCGTGATCGCGATCATCCGTCAGGATCTCATTGACATGGGGGTTATGGTCGAGGAGGGGAAGGTTCGACGGATGAACCATCACGGCAATGAACGATTGCGGAAATGATTTCCGGATAGACCTGATGAGAGGAGTCGTCAGCACCACGTCTCCGATTCGGTCCGGTCGAATAATAAGGATTCGCTTGTTTTGTAACAAAGTAAAGTTAGAGTATGCTTTTGTAGACGGCTAACGTCTTCTCGGCGACCTTGCTCCACAAGAACTCTTGCCTAATGTGGTTCTGTAATTCAGCAGATCGTTTTTCACTTAATGCTGCAAGGATTCCTGCACGGATCGAATCAACGGAATGGGGATCGACGTACTGAGCCCGCGTCCCAAAATATTCACGCGTTCCGCCATGGGACGTGATGACAATCTTCGACCCGGCAAGCGCGGCTTCCAACGCTGCGATGCCTGGTGTTTCAAACAATGATGGAAGGACGAACACGTCGCATGCGGCGTACGCCGATGCGAGCATTTCCGATTCATTCTCAAGCCCCGGGATGATGAGAATATTCTTATTCTGCGCAGCTTCTTTCAGACACCGCTCTCCGTCACTTCCGATTAACTGTCCTATGATAACTGCAGGATAGTTGACGGTACGGAGCGCGCGAATAAGGCCCAGCACGTTCTTTCGGGCAGGTCCGATGTGCCCTACGTTGAGAATGAATTTGTCAATGCCGTATTTTTTTCTGAACAGGGCCGGGTCGCCAAATTCGAATCGCGGGTCAACCCCGTTTGGAACCACCGAAAGTTTTTGTGCGGGAATGTTCATGCCGTTTTGAATCAAGCGAGACTCATCGGCAGTATTTGGGAGAACGGCGCGCGACAGCTTGAGTATTTGTTCAGTGAACCCGTAATTCGTCCAGATGCCCGTGCGGATTCGTTTCAACGAGTGTTCAATCATCAGGGTCAGATGGATGGATCTGGCTGACCTCTGCGTAAAGAATATTGGGGACGTAACAATTGGTACCGATAGCGGTTCGATATTTCGTGCGAGGTGGTACGTGCCCAGATTCGCGGAGAATAGATGGAAGATGTCGGGGTGAAAGTGGGAGGAGGATTCCCACGGCTGAAAGAGTGTTACATCGACGCCGAGTTTTTCGAGCTCACTCTTTGTTCTCAGGATCTGTACCCTGGGTCCGCCGTGAATCAGAGAAACCGATTGATAACAGGCCATTGTAATTTTCATTGCGTCCTCTTGTACCAGGCGTCTAGCACGTTCAAGATGGGATGGCGGAAATCGAAATCCCGCGACCGGGCAATATCTTCCGGGGAAAATGGCTTTTCCTGTGGATGGCGGCGCGGGAGTGATTTGAGGGGGATAGTTCCTTCAGAATCAACAATTGACTCATTGCCGTCAGGATGCACGATGCGCCAAGAGACACCGGAATCTTTATCGGTGCATTCAGCGGTGACTTCATCTTTATTCCGGCTAAAGTGATGCGTCCATCCGATTTCATCTCGTTTTCTCCACCATGAGGCATACTCTGCGTAAGAATAATTATCAATGTTCTTCGAACGAATGTAATCGAAGACGTCCGCGAAGAGACTCAAGTGATCATGTGTCGGGTGGTGGTAGAGGCAAATGGGCTCGCGTTGAAGGCGTTTCGCATCGATGAGCCTCAGAAAATATTTCTTCATTTCCTCTGCTGAGTACCCTGAACGCCTCATGCTTCCGATGCAAATTGGATGAATAGGTATCTGTAGCACGGGGGAGAACTTGCCATTGACAAAAGGGAAGAAAGGAAGGTCATCGTAATCAAGCCCAAATTCCGACGAGAACCCGACTCCTATTTGCTCGAACACCGACGAGATCGATGCATTCCATGTTCCGTACGGTGCGGCAGCTCCTCTTGGATGGAGCCCTTCGGCGTTCATGAGCGACAACGCCTTCAAAATATTTTGAAGGTTTTCCTCTTCCGTCGGGAATGTCATGTGTTCATAACAATGGATCCCAACGTCTTGCATGCCGAAGTCTCTGAATCGGGAGAGCCACTGTTCATGACTTTTCGTGTCGATAAACCACATTGTTTTAATCGAACGGCTCTCACATAATGAATGAAGCTCGTCGATCTCGTTGGGATTGCCCTGGTCGGAGTCTACCCGGAACGTGAATATTGTTTCCCTGCTCCCCGGATAATACCACTTATGAATGAACGGAATTCCTCTCTCACGGTGGAGAAATTGCAGTAGTTCTGTCACGAACTGGCGGAGATTCCCTTTTGAGACCGCTGAAACGATTTCATTCGGCAGCCTGTTCTTGTGAAAGTAGAAATTTTTCCTCTTTGAGCGTGTATCGAGCACGAGACCGTTGACGTTAAAGGGAATCGCAGCAAGTATACCCTTGCCGATCTTGTGAACTGACGGCAGTTGATGCGTTTCGTTGAACGAGGCGGCATCCAAAATTCCTGCTGAATAAATATCCATCATTGTCATTTGCCCAAAGCTGCCAAAGAGCGAAGGCGGAAGCGAGGAAAAATACTTTGATTTCATCTTCGATGTGACGATACGTCCGGCAAAGCCGCCAATGGCAAGAATTGCGCCGCCGGCGACGAGATACTCTTCGAGAGATTTTTCCTGCAGCGAGGTAGGCTCTGCATTGACGATTATTGCAGAAAAAGCTTCCTGATTTAGTTCGTCAAAACTTGTTATCACCTTCCAATTAACGCCAATTTGCCGCAGGAGGGTTTCCCATCCGGCCTCATAACCGAGTATTCCAATCGCAAGTTTCACAGTAACCGCTCTCTCAAAAATATGAAATCCTCTTTGACAATTCCTTTCAGCGCTATCATCGCTGCTGCATAAATTCCGAATCCGATAGGAACAGACAGATAAAGTCCAATGGTCGGCAGGAAATGAAGAATCCCTCCCATGATCGCAGAACACACGATCGGTTTTGCCGCGCTGAACTGCAATGTCGCGTTTATTGATTTCCGGCACTGACGGTACATCAGCATCATCATTAGAAATTCACCCGCAACCATTCCGGATGCCGCGCCGGCTCCTTTCCAATAATACGTTAAAGGAACGAGTGAGACAAGCACGATGCCTGAAACTGATACGATAATTGCAGAGTATTTTCTTTCCCTGCCGGCAGCTATGACAACGAACGCAAAAACACTGTTCAAAATTGTAAAGAGAAAATAGAAAACGAGTATTTGAAGAAGATGAACAGAGTCGATGAATTGGGAACCGAAGATCGCGATAATAAGAGGACGGGCCAGAACAAGTACGCCGGCACATATAGGAAGGGATACGATCAGCAGGTAGTTAAGGATGCGGCTGACCTGCCCGCCTACTTCGCCCGGAGCTGCAGATAAAGTTCGCGCCACCAACGGATAAAAAAGAATGTACACACCCCTGTCGATCGAAAGGAGGAAGAAAATAAGCTTTGACGCAGCGCTGAAATTCCCGATGTCGTACGCGGCTGCGAAGAAGCCGAGGAGAATTACGGGCAGATTGAGAACTGCCTGTCCGACAATCGCTGCGGCACCCACAGGGATCGATTGCCGAAGAAGGGATGTCCACGGGAGGTCGCCGGGCAAAGTATTATTCTCTGCGATAGCTTCACTTTTTTCCCTCGAGTGCATAGAATACAGAATAGCTGCGTTCAGAGATGTGCCGACGAAATACGCTACGGGAACCAGGAGAACATTTGCTTCCGATTTTACGATGAATATCAGGAGAACAACGAAGAGAAGGAGCCCTGCCGTACGGCTTAATCCCATAGAGGGAATATCCTGACGTCCCTGGTAGAACCATTCGATCTGCAATGCATACGGTATGAGAGAAGCCGAGTAGAGAATCACGATGTATCGTATAGTAGTGTCACTGATAAATGCGATCGAGACAAAAGTCGTTGCGGCACACGTGAGACAAGCCAATGCAAGGCGAATGCCAGTTACGCGACTGATCACGGACGTATCGTTCATCGATCGTTGGGAAACGATTCGCGTACCGATGATGTGCAGGCCGGGACTCGAAATGATCAATCCGTATGAGAGCACGGCCTGTCCGAGATTGATCAATCCAAAGGTACCGTTTCCCAACGTCCTCGCGAGATAGGTCGTAGCGGCAAAACCCAGGAGCCGGGCGAACGCGTCAAATCCGAAGAGCGAAATAATATTTTTGGCGTGCAATTTCACGGGCAGAGGTCTGCGATGGATGCTTTAAGAGATTCTTCGCGCTGCATCAGGGTGAAGTGCGAAGCGATTCTTGACCGTGCACGCATGCCATCGGCCGGCGGCCGACGTAATCCTTCGCGAATTGCATCGATGGTTTGCTGTTCATCGTCGTAATCGACGATGAAGCCGGTTTCGCCGATCGCTGTGGGAATACCGCCGGCTTTTGTTCCGACAGGGATGCATTCACAAAGCATGGCTTCACACAAGGCGTTGGGCAATCCCTCGCGATACGACGGCTGGCAGTACACCTTTGCTTGCTGGCATGAACTCCTTACTTCATCCCGCGAAGAGAAAGGAAGGCATTCTACGTTGGGCGGGGGATTGAGCAGGGCTGCGATTCGCCGATCAACGCCGAGTATTTTGAAGCGCGTGTCGGACATTTTTTCAGCGAGGGATATTAATTTGTCAATCCCTTTGAGTTTTACCCTCACCATATCGGGACACGAAGCCACGGTCACTACGAGATCATCTTTGCTGCCGGAAGGTATCCAGTACTCCGGATCGTACCCCGTCGGCACAGTCATGATATTTTCACCGGCATACCGGGCGAGGCGGATCGCCTCGTTTTTCAAGAATTGATCGACCGCAAGAACTTTGGTAGCATGAGTGATTCCGTATCGAATGACAGGAGACTTCCACCAACTGTTCCAGATGCCGTACTGCAAGTCCTTTTCCTTCGCAACGTCGGCTCCGCCGAGAACGATAATCGACTTTTTTCCAAAGAGGCGCGCAGCGAATACCAGAAATGAGGAATACAGAGAGGCGAACCATGAATACGTAACATCTGCGGCGAAAAGATTTCGAAGAAGGTGAAGTGGGGCGGTCCAGCCGGAAGCGATCACTACCGTCACATCGTAATTCTTTCGCAGAATCTGGATGTCTTCATCGATAAACGAGGAATGGAATGTCGCGGTAAAAAGTATGTGAGGTCGTCCAGCCAACAAATATCATTCCTGAATTTACAGGCTGAAGGTCAGCGCAAAGGTATGAGTATCGCCAAGTTGGTCAAGAAAAGGAACGTACGCATAGTCCAGCTGGACCAGTCCATAGCGGAGTCCGAATCCTGCGGAAAGTCCTTTGGCATCGTACCCGAATTGGTAACCCGCTCGGAACGCGAGGAATGAATTATATGCGAGTTCGCCTCCAACGTCGATGCGCGAACCGTTGTCCTTGAATGTTTTCAAAATGTCACTCGCAAGCGTAAAAGCGAAAAGTTCGGTCGCTGCGCCCTGATACGAGGCACCAAAGCGAACGCCCGCCGGCAAGACGATCGGTTCATATAATAGAGTGCTCATCGACCCGATGTTTGATATTGCAGCGGCAACTGCGAAATGCTGGTCTACCTGGTATCGCGCACCAAAGTCAACGGCAGCACCGTCCGATTCATCGACGTAGATTTTTTCGTACAGGAATTTTCCTGTTGCGCCGATGCTCAAGGAAGTGTCGATGCGCCAGCTTGCCGTGGCGGACACAGAGAGGTCATGAACGCCGAATGTTCCCTCCGGTGGTCCGGGCTGCTGACGGATTTCAATGCCATCGACGTTCGTTGAATTGAGCCCGAAGCCGAAGGTGAATTTTTGAGCGCTAACGATCGACCCCAGATATTCTGACGTGGTTCCGAATATCCATTGTTTATGCATGACGGTCACTTGATCGCCAGTCCCGAAAGCTATGCCAGCCGGATTGTAGTACATGCCTGATGCATCGTCCGACAATGCACTGTAGGCTTCTCCCATGCCGATAGCGCGACCGCCGACTCCCAGTTTCAAAAATGAAAGCCCCGTCGAAGCATTTTCGGTTTGTGCATATGAAGAGCTTGCACCTAGGAGAATGAGCAAAGAAATGATTCTCGTTCGTGTTTCCATGGCACTCTAGAACCTTGTAGAAAGAGAAATAATGTGCATGCCAAAGAGTCCGTACGGTTCAATGACATATGCATAATTAATAACTGGTGTCAACTCTGCAGAGCTGGTCCGAACGGTAAAGCCGAACGTTGGGGCCGCTTGAGCGGCATCCTGGATGTCCCAGTGGTCAAGCCCGGCGCGCACCGTAAACATTTCGCTTAAGGATACTTCTCCCCCTAAGCGGAGAATGTTTGTGTTCTTGTTGCTGTTTTCAAAGTCGAAAGAAATGAGGCCGGTGTTATCATTGAACGCGTAAGCAAGCCCAATTTTTCTGAGAAGGGGGAAGGGTTCGACGGTTGAAAACCCCTGATCGCCGTACAGGTTTGAAGTGTCCCACTTGTATTTTGAGCCGATATCCTGAACGACGATTCCGAGCGTTAGGTTGTTCGTCAGCCTAGCGATACCGCCGGCGTCGATCCCAAGGTCTGTCGTTGAAACGTTTTCGTAAAGGCGGTAATAATATATCTTGAATGAGATTCCTAACGAAATGACTTTCGACATTCTGTTGGCGAAAGAGAACGAGAACTGATTTTCCGATGTGAACAGCTCTCCCGTTTGCGCTCCATCGCCGTCGCGTCCGTCGATCTTGCTAACGCCGGCGTTAATGATCCCAAATGAAAATCCCGCGGTGGGTTTGATTGCTTGCGAGTAAGAAAGCGTGTTCAGTGAACGGTCGAGCGAGAGCAACCCGTACGATACCGCAGCAACCCTCTCTGTAAGGAATGGGGTGACTGCCGGATTATAGAAGCTTGCAACGTCGCCGTCGATGACAGCTGTGAGTGCATTACCCATCCCCATGCCTCGCGCGCCGAATCCAAGGCGTGCAAATGCTCCCGGCGTTCCCGCGAGCTGTGCATCGACCGGCGATGCAGCCATTCCGATAAAAGTGAGTATAGAAAATAGGAATCGCATGTTCATGCTATTATTGTAGGACAAGTATTTTTCCCCAGACTGGTTTTTCATTTCCTACAACGACCTCGTAGAAATACGGGCCATTTGACACCTGTTGTCCTTTGTCATTTTTGCCGTCCCAGAGATCATCATGCTCTGAGACTCCGGTTCGATTTGCATCTGAGATAACCGTTCGTACGAGGTTCATTCCAAAATCAAAAATGCGGATTGTAACATTTGCGGCAGTTTTGTCGATCGAATAATGCATCCGCACAAAGACATCGCTCGCCGGCGAAAAAGGATTTGGATAGGAGTACGTTGACCGGCCCGTGGCAGCGAGAGGTTGTGCAGCATGAAGAATACTCCACGATGATCCAAATAGGTGTGAGTTATCATCTTCGGTGCGGGCGACCCCGTCTGCTCCTCCAAACCAAACATTTGCTCCGAGTGTGTCAACGGCATAGAACTGAGGGGCGGCAATTCGTTGTTTTGTTGATTCGTCGTATATCGTTCCCGGCTGCGACCACGTAATACCAATATCTGACGAACGATAGATTCCGGCGTCAGTCACTGCGTAGGCGATCGAGTCTTTGAATCCAATGTTATGGCAGAACTGTCCGATGAGCGTCGTCTGCCATGTCAGCCCGCTGTCGACGGAAAAGCTCACGCCTCGGCTTTCAGTGGCTCCTTCAGCGTTCACCGTGGCAGCCCAAATGATGGCATGTCCGGCGAACAACTGCTTGTTAAGCGCCACAACAAAATTTCCGGATATCGGGGAGGCCTCGTTGATATGATCAAACTTCACCCATGATTGTCCTCCATCGGTGGTTCGATTGATTCCCCCTGCTGTGCCGATCCAAACATGCGACCAGTTTTCAGCATACACAGAAAAGGCCCGATGATTAAGACTGCCTACTAATCCTAAGCTTCCATCGACAGGTGAAACATCGAATGATAGCGTATCCGTAGGCGAGATATGATCGAGGATATCGGGAGGGATGACGACAATCTGCCACGTTTTTCCTTTGTCAGCAGATTTGCGGGCCATTCCGGCGTACGATGCAATCCAGACGGCACTATCGGTTGCCGCAATATCGTACGTAATATTGTTAACATTCGTCTTTACACCGAGAGCCAACAATCTATTATTTCCATATAAGAGCGTGTCAATATTCTGAGAATCTCTCGGCTGGGGGATGACCGTCCACGTATTTCCCCAATCCGAAGAATACCGAAGGCCGCTCCCGACGGGCAACGAGTTACCGTCGACGGTAGTGTCGTGAGCCGTCGCCGCCCAAACCTCGCTGTTGTGAATTGCTATGGCCGAGATATCCTCCAATCCAAAATCCGGAGTGCCATAATAATTTAGCCATGTCAGACCTCCGTCCGTCGACCGGCTTAAGCCTTTCCCCGTTCCGAGCCAGATGGTGGTTCCAGAAATGACGATATCGGTGACGCTATTGCTGACCGGAGTTATCGAAGCCTGCACGGATGCCGTCCGCTCGAGCTTGAACGAGCCCTCATGAAGCACTTGTCCTTTGGCAGCGCCCGAAAAGAACAAGATTGGGCACACGATGAGAGGTAAAAACAAATTCGGTCTCACTGAATATAAATCCTCTTGGTTAAAACATTTGACGACGCACCGCTGCGATCCGTTGCAACGAATGAAAAGTCTCGATAGGTATTCTTCGTTGTCGAACTCAGAAGCGGGATCGTCAAGGTATAGGTTCCATCTCCTGCAATCGCGTCTCCGCTCTTGAGGCTGAAAGGAGAGACGACATTGAAGCCGCCGTCATCGTACATCGGATAGATGCCGACGACGCTCTTATCGGGTCTGTAGGAAGTTAACGTCACACTTTTAATATCCTGCAGCCCGTCTGAGTTCGCGGCCGCAACAGTGATTCTGACAAACGTTGTATCTCCTGGCGGTGGAACTTTGACAGTGTCCGGCATGAAGAGGTTGGACAGGACGGGGTAGTGGTTTGTGTTCTTAACGGTAATAGTTCGGGTTAATGTATTACTCAGGCTTTGCGGTTCGCCTATCGCGACTGCTTGAAATTGAACGCTATACGTTCCTACATCTTCTTTTTGAATATTGAACGGAGTGCTGGCCGTAAATTGTCCTGCGCTGCCGGTCATATTGCCGGAAAGGAGAATGTTTCCCGCCGGATCCAACACAGTATAGTTGACGATGGCGCCTGCTGCCCCGGGATCAATTGAGGCAGAAAGAACGATCGTCGTATCAATCGGACTAGTCGGCAGGCTACCGAGGGTTGTGACGTCGATTACAAGAGGAGACGCGGCGGCCAGACGTATGAAGGGAGGGGCGCCTGTGTCGAGGAGCCCTTTATCCGTGAGTTTGCAGCCGGCGGCAAAGCACAGTATCAAAACACAGGTAAGGTTCTTCATTCGGATACTCATAAAAAAACCGAGGACTGCGTCAGCCGCTCGGTTGTTATGCGCAGTCTCTTATTGTTGATTACCGTCGTGATGCAACTACACAATAAAAGAGTATCAATCTAGTCGATAAGAGAATGCGGTAGTATTAAATTCTGATGGAATTGTACAAAAAGTTAGCTTAAAAGTCAACGGGTTCTTAGAAAAGACCTGAAAATGGACTTGGCATAAACGAGAGAGCGAGAATGCCAAACGTTGCCCAGCCTATGAGTCTTCTGGGTTTTTCGAGCGGCGCTTCATCGAGTACGGGCGGATGCTCAAGCTTCACGATAAAGAACAGAATAATTCCCCAAAAAAGCCAGCCAGTCCATCCAAATTCAAAAGGTATCTTTAGCAGAGGGAGTAATCCGAGCAGGCCAATAAGAATAATGCTGACGAATGCTGATCGAGCAATGATCTTATGACGCGGACCAAACATAGTGTATGATAAATGGCCCCCGTCCAATTGACCTATGGGAAGCAGATTCATCGAGGTGACAAATAATCCGAACCATCCTGCGCAAAGGTATGGATAATGATACATCTCGGTCATCGGAGGAACAAATTGATTAGTCGGATTTGTAAAAATGAAAGATAGAAACTGATATAACAATGGGCTTCCAAATGCCAAATCGACTGCTCCGGGAGGCTCGGGTTGTGAAAAATATTGGGGATGTATCGAGAGGATGAATTCTCTTCCGGGCAAGGCGAGAAATCCGTATGAGAGTATCAACAAGGTCGCGGCGAATCCAGCGATTGGTCCGGCAACTCCGATATCGAACATGATTCTTTTGGAAGGGATTGCTGTTTTCGTTCTGATGACAGCGCCGAGAGTCCCGAAGTTAAGAACGCCAGAGAGTGTTGGAAAGGGAATAAAATACGGCAGAGTTGCGTCGACTCCATGAAGCCGAGCCGCAAAATAATGTCCAAACTCATGACATGAAAGGATAAAAAGGATTGAGAGTGAATAAGGTATACCGTAAACGAAGTTCGCGAGATCGAATGGATCCCGATTGAGCCACTGGACGCCAGCCGCTGTGACCGTAAAAAAACAAATCAAAAAAAGACCGAGGTGGAGAACAACGTTTGAAGGTTTCACTGGCGGGTCTTAATTTTTTGAATAGATGGAGTCCCAAGTAACAAAAAATAATCTACGGAAAGTTAGCGATATTTCCTGTGAAAAGGAATAAAAAAAGGCCTTGAGACGAGAACTATTCTTGACGTCGTCTCAAAGCCCGAACGAAATTTTTCAAGCCAGTTTAGATTGTATTTCTTCAGCTAATGACCAGAGACTTTAAACTAATCGACTATCAGGACGGCCTTGGAGCATGAACTGGTACAGCGATATCCGCTGCAAATGAACTGCTTGGCCTTGGAGGAATAACGGGATATATTGGATCATCCGCGAATGAATTACTGGGTCTTGGAGGAATAACGGGATATATTGGATCATCCGCAAATGGGGTACTTGGACGCGGATAATTCATCTGTGCTATAGCATTAACCCCGATTGAATTAGGTGTTCTCGTAACGAGCTGTGATACAGATTCAGCACGCGAGATGGCAAAATTCGTTGCGACAATGAGCGCAATTGTTACGATGACTGCTCGCGCTTTTTTTGCATTTGCTTGGTTCTTCATTTTATTTCTCCATTTATGTTAGTGGATAGGTTTAGAGTATTGAAAATATTTCATAAAAAAGTTTAGATGAATACATCATTAAACTTAGCTTCTCAAGATTCATAGATTCTGTCTGACATCGAGGGATGGCGGTAAGCGAAAGTACGGATAGGCGAAAACTCTGAGTTCAAGCATTGTGGAAAAATGCCTCTTATGCTCATACGGTGACATCCATCACTCACATATTCGCAAAAAAATAGTGAAATTAAGCAGGTTTGTCAAGGGAAAAATGGAATGGGCAAAATTGAATCAAAAAAGGCATTCTTTTGAGCCTTTATTCAGCGTATCGCATACTATTTGCTTGACATGAACGGAAAAAAGAACTAATTTAAGACGGATGAAAAAGAGCTCAAAAATATTTCTTATTTGGGGTCTCGTCACTTTGGTGATGGGATTGCTCGCGAGCTGTTATGATGGGCAACGGGTCGGCTTGGCACCATTCGTAATGACTTCAATTGCGCTTTTGATTGGAGTTATTTCAACGTTTTTGATTATGCACGAAACAAACAGAAAGAACAAATTTCTCTTTCTCAATTTCGCCATCTTCTTTATGTTGGCAATTGTATCATATACTTTTAATTTGATCGCTCCCCTGCTTGAGAAAATCGACCAATATTTTCCTTTTGTAACCGTTCAGTGGGTAAAGGGGCTAAATTATTTAACTTTGGCATTCGCTGTCGTGTATCTAGTAATTGATTCTCTCTTTAGGGATTTTCGTGTAAGAATGAAATACGTTTGCGCGACTCTTATAGTCGGCGTTTTCTTCGCTTTCTATTTTGGTGATATTCTCTATAACCCAAAATTCAGTTATTCGACAGCAGATGTTCAGGATTATTGTTCCGTCGATCGCGAGTACTCAACTCTTCAAACAGCGAATGGAAAGGTGCCGACGGCAGAAGATATAGCAAAGCAGATCACTTTGCCAGCATGGCGAGAAAATCAACCCGTCGGAAGATTGTTTCCAGAAAATAATATTTTGCGAATAAAGGAAATCTTGCCTTACCTCAACGGTGAGAATTATATTATTTTGCTTTACAAGCCGATCAACCT
>Ga0265336_10000564_pt1 | contig 21048 bp, 18 predicted proteins | sample 42119metaG_FD_193583 | JGI IMG/M metagenome (GOLD analysis project Ga0265336, IMG submission 193583) | Rhizosphere microbial communities from Carex aquatilis grown in University of Washington, Seatle, WA, United States - 4-21-19 metaG | ecosystem: Host-associated > Plants > Roots > Rhizosphere...
TCGATCTACGTGGACGAGGACGCCGCGCTCGCCGCGGTGGGGAGCTGACCGGCGATGGAGGAGCAGACCACCCCTTCCCGCGACGAAGGAAACTGGGCACAGCCGGTCGACCGGCTCGCGGCCTCGAACATCCCCGCCGGCGCGCTCGACACGGCGTCGGGCAAGCAGGTCGTCTCCCCGATCCAGGGCTTCGGGAAGATGTGGCAGAAGACGTACCGCGTCGCGCTCACCGGTTCGAGCGTCACGCCGCAGGAGCTGATCGCGACGTGGAAGGCCGAGTTCCCGACCTTCTGGCCGAAGGGCAGCCAGTTCCACACGCCGCTCACGGGCATCGCGCCCGGCGAGGTCGCGCTGCTGCAGGCGTCGGTCGGCGGCGGGATGAAGCTCTCGACCGGCATCCTCGTCCTCTACGCCGACGAGGAGTCGTTCACGTTCATGACGCCGCAGGGTCACATGTTCGCCGGCTGGATCACGTTCTCGGCCGCGACGGAGGACGGCACGACGGTCGCTCAATGTCAGGTGCTCATGCGCGCCCAGGATCCCCTCACCGAAGTCGGGCTCACGCTCGGTGGCCACAAGAAAGAGGACCGCTTCTGGGAGGCGACGCTGCAGTCGCTCGCCGCGCGCTTTGGCGTCGACGCCAAGACGGCGACGACGGTGGTTTGCGTCGACAAGCGCCGGCAGTGGAGCCGCGCCGGGAACGTCCGGCACTCGAGCGCTTTCCGCTCCACGATCCACACCGCCACGTCGCCGCTCCGTAAGCGTTAGCCTCGGCGCGTGGCGGACGTCGAGGCGATCGTCGTCGGCTCCGGCCCGAACGGGCTCGCCGCGGCGATCTCGCTCGCCCGGGCCGGGGTGTCGGTGCGCGTGCTCGAGGCCGCGGACGTCGTCGGCGGCGGGATGCGCACGGAGGAGCTCACGCTCCCGGGCTACGCGCACGACGTCTGCTCGGCGATCCACCCGCTCGGCGTTGCGTCGCCGTTCTTCCGGACGGTGCCGCTCACGGAGCTCGGGGTCGAGTGGATCGAGTCGCCGGCCGCGCTCGCGCATCCGTTCGACGACGGGACGGCGGCGTTGCTGCGGCGGTCGGTCGAGGAGACAGGCGCGACGCTCGGGCCCGACGCGCGCCGGTACGCGCGGATCTTCGGGCCGCTGGCGCGCGACTGCGACGCGCTCGTGCCCGACATCCTCGCACCGCTCGGCGTGCCGTCGCATCCGCTCGCGTTTGCGCGTTTCGGCGCACGGGCCGGGCTACCCGCGACGGCGCTCGCGCGGCTCTCGTTCCGCGGGCCGCGGGCGCGCGGTTTCTTCGCGGGGATGAGCGCACACTCGCTGCTCCCGCTGTCGCAGCCAGCGACGGCCGCGTTCGGCCTGATGCTCGGGATGCTCGGCCACGCGGTCGGCTGGCCGTTCCCGCGCGGCGGCTCGCAGAAGCTCGCCGACGCCCTCGCTTCTCACCTCCGCTCGCTCGGCGGCGAGATCGAGACCAATACGCGCGTCGAGTCGCTCGCCGACGTATTCACTGATTGGGGCGACGCGCAGGCGATCCTCCTCGACGTGACGCCCCGTCAGCTCGTCGCGATGACCGGCGACACGCTCCCGTCCGGCTACCGGAGGCGGCTCGAGAAGTTCCGCTACGGGCCGGGTGTCTTCAAGGTCGACTGGGCGCTCGACGGGCCGATCCCGTGGACGGCGCCCGAGTGCGCGACGGCCGCGACCGTCCACCTCGGCGGCACGCTCGAGGAGATCGCCGCCTCCGAGCGCGAGCCGTGGCGCGGCTCCGTCTCCGAGCGGCCGTACGTCCTCCTCGCTCAGCCAAGTCTCTTCGACCCGAGCCGCGCGCCGGAGGGAAAGCAGACCGCGTGGGCGTACTGCCACGTCCCGAACGGCTTCGCCGGCGACATGACCGAGCGCATCGAGGTGCAGGTCGAGCGCTTCGCGCCGGGCTTCCGCGACCGGATCCTCGCCCGCTCGACGCTCGGCCCCGCACAACTCGAGGCGCACAACCCGAACCTCGTCGGCGGCGACATCAACGGCGGCGCCGCCGACGTCCGCCAGCTGTTCACGCGCCCGGTCGCACGCCGCTCGCCGTACACGACGCCGCTCCCGAACGTCTTCATCTGCTCGGCGTCGACCCCACCCGGCGGCGGCGTCCACGGCATGTGCGGCGCGCACGCGGCGCGCGCCGCGCTTCGCAAGCTAGACCGGGCCGGCTAGAGGCGACTGCGAGGGGAGGCCGAGCGGCTCTCCCCTCGCAGTCCGACAGTCGCCGGTCTAGCCGGTGATCTCGACGCCGACGGAGTTGATCTGGTTCCGCTTGGCGATGTTGCCCTTGCCGCCGACCCCCAGGCCGGCAGAGTAGAAGCCGTACTTGCTGTCGTAGGCCTGGTTGTTCGCGAAGAGCGCGAACGGAAAGGCCGAGGACACGTCGACGAGAACGAACCCGTAGGTATCCCCGCTCGTGTACTTCTTGCCGGACGTGTTGGCATCGGCGATGTTGCCGGTCATCGTGTAGTCGGGTGGGTAGCTGATCAAGAACCCGACGCCGGAGTAGTTGTCGGCGGTGTTGTCGATCCACTTCTCCGCGCTCGGCGTACCGGGGATGCCGGCGTTCTGGTCCTCGAAGCCGACCCCGAAGCCGGTCGCCTTGTTATGGCTTACGAGTGTGTGGAACGGCGACGCGGAGTCCGTGAACTGGAACGCACCGGCGATCTCGAAGCCGAAACTGGCGGCGTTTGCGGACGACCCGGTCGCCGTGTCGTACGTCAACGTGACCGGCCCGTACTCCAATGGGCCGAGGTAGAACCCGTCGTACTGGCCCGACGAGGTGCAGTGCGACCAGGTGTCCCGGGCGCTCTGGTGGTCGTAGAACCCGGTGCCGGGGCCGCCGGCGCTGTTGTAGGGGTCGTTGACCGTGTCGCGCAAGAACGTGTCGCCCGTCTCGTTGACGGCGTAGAACGCGTAGCCGGAACCGTCGTAGTTGACCGTCGAGTCCATCACGACGTTGTCGGCGCCGCCCTGGAAGGCGAAGCCGGCCCCGGGGTTGGCGGCGTGCATCGGCACGTTGATGTGACTCACGCTCGCGCCGACCACCTGTTCCCCGAGAACCCCCGCGTTGCCCGGGGCGACGATCGTGAGATAGCTCGCAGTCGTCCCGGACGTGGCTGCGATCGTCAGGCCGGTACCGCAGTTCGTGAGCTTTGCCGGCTTCGGCTTCACCTTCGTCTTCGCCCGGGGATTCGGCATCGTCCCGCCGAACACGGTGTCCTTGACGCTGTAGCTCCCCGACCCCGTAACGGCGATGCACGCGTCCGTGCCTGTGCCCGTGATCGTGTGTGAGTCGAGGTAGAGCGTGACGTTGCTTGCGGCAAGGATGATGCAGTCGCTGCCGGAGTCTGTGACCGACTTTGTGAGCTCGTAGGTACCGGCCTTCGTTATGACGGCGCCACAGGCCGAGATCTTCTTGACCTTCGTGGTCACGTGCTGGGATGCTGCGGCGGCCTTCGAGGCGCCGAGCGTGGTCGCACAGGCGACGGCGAGCAGCATGAGCGTCGCCACGGCGAGCGGTCTTCTCGTGCGGGAATGCACCGTTCTCCCTCCTTGCGTTGGTGGCTGCGGAGCAGCCGTTGCCGGGGGTCAGCCTAGAGGCTTGGACTGCGAGGGGAGGCCTTTCGGCTCTCCCCTCGCAATCCGAGCGAAACCGGGCTAGCCGGTGATCTCGACGTCGTACGCCGCGTACTTGTTGCGCTTGGCGACGTTGCCCGTGCCGCCGACCATGTACTCGTCCGAGTAGAAGCCGTACTCGTTGTCGTAGGCCTGGTTGTTGTTGAAGGCCCTGAACGGCTCGTACGAGTACGGGTCGTCGAGATAGAACCCGTACGACGTCGATGAGCCGTCGTACTTCTTGGTCTTCGTGTTCGCGTCGGCGACGTTGCCGACCATCGTGTAGTTGACCGTGTAGTCGATGTAGAACCCGTACTCCGTGTAGTTGTCGGCGGTGTTGCCGATCCACGTCTCCGCCTGGGAGTACGAGTCGTTGCTCTGGTCGTCGAAGCCGTACTGGAAGCCGGTCGTCTTGTTGTGGCTGAGCATCGTGTGGAACGGCGACCCGGTGTCGGCCTCCTGATACGCCTCGTAGACGTAGAAGCCGATTGGCCCGGTGGTGGTCGGTCCCGACGCGGTGTTGTGCGTCGCGGTCACAGTCCCGTACCCGTCGCCTTCGAGGTAGAAGCCGTAGTAGTTGCCTTTCGACGCGTCGTGGGTGTAGGTGTCACGGGAGCACTCGTAGTCGTAGAACCCGGTGGCACCGTTCCCGGAGTGGCCGTTCTTGGCCGTGTCCAACGAGAACGTGTCACCGACCTCCTCGTACGCGTAGAACGACTCGTCGTTGCTGTTGTTGTCGACGCTCGACTTCGTGATGAGGTTGTTCGAGCCGTACTCGAAGTACATGCCGTACGCCTTGTTCCCGTGCAACGCGACGTTGACGTGGCTCAGCGTCATTCCGCCGTCGTAGTCCGCGTAGACGCCGTATCCGGTCGGCGACACGATGTTGAGGTTGCTCACCATCGTCCCAGACGTGAAGGACGAGTACAGGCCGTACTCGCAGTTCTTGAGCGTCGCCGACATGGGCTTTGCCCTCTTCTTCGTTGCCATCATTCCGCCGACGACGGTGTTGTTGACGGTTTCGGTGTTTGAGAGGCCCGTGATGTAGACGCAGGTGTCCCCGCCGGTGCCTGTGATCGTGTGCCCGTCGAGGTAGAGCGTGATGTTGTTGCCCTCAAGCGTGATGCAGTAGCCGGTCCCGACGTCAGTGAGCGACTTCGTGAGCTCGTACGTGCCCGGAGACTTGACGACGGTGCCACAGGCCGAGATCTTGTGGATCTTGGCCGAGGCGTGCCGGGACGCGGCTGAGGCATTCGAGGCGCCGAGCGCAGCCGCGCAGGCGACCAGAAGCAGCGTCAGCGCCGCTCCGGTGAGCAGAGTTCTGGTGCGAAAATGCAACGTTCCCCCTCCTTGCGTTAGTGGGCTGCGGAGCAGCCTTGTCCATGGGCAAGGCTACGCAGGCCGCCGGAGGTCGCCTGGGCCCCTTTCCGTTGGGCGTACCCTGGAACGTACGGCGATGACGACCGTTCCGATCCCCTTCCGCGACCGTTTTATCCGCACGGGCCCGCGTGCAAGGCGGCTGCGGCTCGCTGCGCTCTCGCTCGTTGCGGCGGGGGCGATTGCAGCCGCGTCCGTCTCCCTCTTCACGTCGGTGTTTGCGGGGAGCCCGGGACCGCTCCTCGCCGGCTTTCGGGAGCGCAGCTACCGGCCGGGCCAGGTCGCACTTCTCCGGATCGGCGGCGGAACCGCGACCAGCGCGACGCTCCAGGTCATCCTCGCCGGCGCGGTCGGCGGCGACGCACCGCTCGCCGCGAAGCCCGGCTGGGACAAGCACACGTTCGGCCAGGCGGTCACGGCGCCGCGCGTCGTCCACCGCTCCTCCGGTGGCGGGCAGTGGACTGTCCCGATCCACCTCGGCGTGAACTGGCCGAGCGGCGATTACGTCGCGCGCCTGACCTGGCCCGGCCACACCGACTACGCCCCGTTCATCCTCCGCCCGAAGCGGCTCGGCACGGCACCCGTGCTCGTGATCGAGCCGACGAACACGTGGCACGCCTACAACGCCCTCGACGGGAACAGCTGGTACATGAACCCGGCCGTCCACCGCATCGACCTCACGCATCCGTTCACCGACCACACGATCAAAGGCCAGCCCACCCCGGACGGGCTCCCGAAGCAGTTCCAGGTCCTCGACTGCGGCTTCCTCCGCTGGTACTGGAAGAGCGGCTACCGCGCCGACTTCTTCTCCGACGACGACCTCGAGCACATCAAGAACGTCAAGCAGCTCCTCCGTTACAAGCTGATTGTTTTCGGTGGGCACGAGGAATACGTCACCGCGCACGTGTACAAGCTCATCACCGCGTATCGCGACGCCGGACGCAATCTTGCCTTCCTCTCCGCGAACAACTTCTTCTACCGAGTCCGCATCCACGGAGACACGATGGTCGGCCGCACCCGCTGGCGCGACCTCGGCAAGCCCGAGGCGTCGCTCATCGGCGCGCAGTACGTCGGCTGGAACGAGTCCAACTGGCCGAACCGGCCGTACCACGTCATCAACCGTGAGGCGGCGCCGTGGCTCTTCAAAGGGACGGGCCTCCAGAACGGCGCGACGTTCGGCAACTACGGAATCGAGATCGACGAGCCGAACACCGTCTCGCCCGACGACACCGACGTCCTCGCTGACATTCCGCATGAGTTCGGCAACAAAGCCGCCGACATGACGATCTATCGGATGGGTCGCTCCACTGTGTTCGACGCCGGCGTCTTCAACTTCGGAGCGAGCGCGCACTGGGGAAAGATCTCGCGGATGGTCTCGAACCTCTGGAGTCATCTGAGCGGCGAGAGGCCGCACGCGTGAAGTGGCGTCTCGCGGCGGCCGCCCTCGTTCTGGCAGCAGGCGCTCTCGCGGCAGTCGTTCTCATCGGTCGCGGCATTCCGACGCACAAGGTGACGCGCCCGAGAATCACCACACCCGCGCCGAAGCGGCAAAACAACTCGCTCCCGTGGCCGACCTACGGCTTCGACAACGCCCGCACGCGGGCGGTGACCGCCCCCGGCCTGCGCCCGCCGTTCCGCCGCCCGCTGTGGAGGTGGCATGCCCACAACCTCCTCGAGTTCCCGCCGGTAGCCGGTTACGGGATGCTCTACGACGAGAGCTTCAACGGGCTGCTCCACGCGATCGACCCGGCCACCGGCAAGGAGAAGTGGCCTCCCTACGACTCGCACCGCTGCGGCTGGTCGTCTCCGGCGCTCGGTGACGGTCTCGTCTTCGCGACGTTCATCGGCAGCGTCAGCCCGACGCCGTGCTCGCAGCTCCCGAATGGGGGGCTCGTGGCAATCGACGCGCACACGTGGAAGATCCGCTGGTCACGGAACATCGCTCAGAGCGAGTCGTCGCCGCTCTTCTCCCACGGCGTCGTCTACTTCGGCACGACGGACGGTTTCGTCCATGCGTTCGCCGCCGCGACGGGGAAGCCGCTCTGGAGCTTCGACACCGGCGGGCAGGTCAAGGGATCACCGGCGCTCGTGCGGGGACGGATCTTCATCGGCACGTACGGCGGCACCGTCTTCGCCCTCGACGCGAGCACCGGCCATGAGATCTGGCATCAAGGCGGGTACGGCAACTTCTATGCAGGTCCCTCGGTCGTCGATGGCCGCGTGTACCTCGGCACCATCAGCCACCACGTCTACGCCTTCTCGACCCGGACCGGCCACCAACTCTGGGACTTCCCGACGGGCGGCTACGTCTACGCGTCGACGGCCGTGTGGCGCGGCATCGTCCTCGTCGGCTCCTACGACGGCAACTTCTACGCCATCAACGGCGCGTCGGGGACGGAGCGCTGGCAGTTCCGTGCAGGCGGCGCGATCTCAGGAGCCGCGTCGGTGATCAACGGCATCGTCTACTTCTCCACGCTCAGCCCGCACAGGACGTACGCCCTCAACGCCTCGTCCGGCCACCTCATCAAGAGGTGGGACGACGGCGACTACTCCCCCGCGGTCGCCGCGGGCGGCCGGTTCTTCCTCATCGGCCTCGGCCAGATCTACGCGCTCACTCCGCGCTGACGTCAGGCGCGCTCCTCCGCGAGCGCGAGCTCGCGAGGAGCGCCCGCCGGCTGGTCGCTCCCTGTGACCGTGAGGTAGGCGACGCCGGCCACGATGAGCGCGGCAAGGACGAACGCAACCGGACCGTCGCCCCAGCCGATACCTCCGAGCTTGCGGTCCTTCCCCGTCCAGTCGGCGAACGACGCGCCGAGCGGCCGCGTCATCACGTACGCGGCCCAGAACGCGAGGATCGCGTTGATCCGGAATGCATAACGCGCGACCCCCGGCATCGCGAAGAGGACGGCGAACACGATCCCGGCCGAGAGGAAGCCGAGGTGGAGCGTGTACGCGGCGAGGTCGCCGAGAGCCGTTCCCATGGCGAAGGTCGCGAGGACGGCGGCCCAGTAGAAGAGCTCGCGCCGCACGGTCGTGATGCTGTGGATCGAGAGCGTCGGCTCGACTCGCGACCAGCTCCAGAACACCGCGGCGAGCAGCGCCACGAACAGGATCGTCGAACCGATGTACGGGACGCCGAACTCGACGTGCAACACGTCGGCGGCCATCGTCCCGAAGAGCGCGACCATCGCGACCGCGAGCCAGTAGATCCACGGGACGTAGCGGTCGGTGCGCAGCTGGAGCGTCATCGCGACGGCGAAGACGACGAAGCCGCCCATCACCGCGGCATACGGGTTGACGTTGTGGACGAGGTAGTCGGAGGTCGACTCGCCGAACGCGGTCGTCAGGAGCTTGATCGCCCAGAAGAGCGCGGCAATGCGCGCAGGAACCTTCAACGCCTGGGGCGTGCGAATCAACGACATGGCTGCGACTCCTCCGGAGCCGGAGCCTAGAGTGCGGAGATAAGAGCGACCAAAGAGCCCCGCACCGCCAGGAGCCGCGTTCGTCGCTGGGGCCGTCGGCTCGCGCTTGCGCTCCTGGCCGTCTTCCTGCTCCTCACGCTCGCCGCGCTCGCCTTCGACCTCGCGACGAACGGGGAGATGAAGCCTGCAACCGAGCTCTACGGCGGCCCGTTCGTGCGAGCAGACGGGACGCTGCTCGCCTACCGGACGTGGGGGACGCGCGGCTCACCGGTCGTGCTTCTCGGCGGCGCCGCGGAGTCGTCGTGGGTCTGGCACGACGTCGGGCCGCTTCTCGCCCGGGCGGGGCACCGCGTCTACGCGCTCGACCTGCCGCCGTTCGGCTACAGCGAGCGGCGCGGCCCGTACACGCTCACGCACTGGCTCGCGCTCCTCGAGGGCTTCGAGAAACGACTCCGCATCACGCGGCCCGTCATCGTCGGGCACTCGCTCGGCGCAGGCGTCGCCGCCGCCGAGGGTCTCGCGCGGCCACGCGATGTCGCCGGCGTCGTGCTCCTCGACGGAGACGCGCTAGCCTTCGGCGGCAGCCGCGGCTGGCTCTCCGACCTTCTCGTCTACCCGTACTACACCGCCGTCTACCGCCTCGCGACGGGATCGGACTGGCTCGTCGGGAGCGTCCTGCGCAACGCCTGGGGCGCGAACCCGCCGGCCCTCTCGCATCCGACGCTCGCCGAGTTCGAGCGCCCCTTCCGCGTGAACGGGACGGACGGCGCGCTGAAGCAGCTCGCGTCCGGAGGCATCCCGGGCCTCACGCTCCCGGAGCTTTCACGGCTCCGCGTGCCGAGGGCAGTGGTCTGGGGCGCCGAGGACTCCGTCGACTCGCTCGCGAGCGGCCGCTCGACCGCCGCCGCCCTCCACACGCACCTCGTTGCGATCGCCGGAGCCGGCCACGTGTCGATGCTCGCCCGCCCGCGGGCGGTGGCGCGGCAGATCCTCTCCTTCATCCGCTAGCTGCGCGGGCGGCGCGCGAGGAGAACCGCGCTCCCGATCAGCGTCGCGAAGCCGAGCATCTGGAGGATTCCGCGCGGGCCGCCCGGCACCCGCTCGTTGAACAGGACGAACCCCGAGGCGATAGGCGCCGCGTTCGTCGCGAGCGTCGCGAGCCCAGCGGTCGGCAGCGCGCCGCCGGCCTGGAACGCCTGCTGGAGCAGCCCCGTCCCGACCGCGTAGACCACGAGGAGCGGCACGAAGGCGACGAGCCAGATCCCGCCGAAGACGCCGAGCTTCTAGAGGATGTCGCCGGCCGCGAACGCGAGGCCGGCCGCGAGACCGAGAGCAGGCGCCCGCGCGATCCGCACCCGCGCACCGGTCAGCGCGAGCGAGGCCGCCACGAGCGCACCGAGCCAGATCGCGACGGCGTACGGCGACGGCTCCCGGTCGACCTGGGTCGTGTTCACGAGCGAGAGCGCCAGGAGCAGCAGCCCGGCGACGCCCGCTCCGACCGCCGCCCGCTCGCGGCGTGGCAGGCGACTTGGGTGGCCGTCCGCGCTGAAGATCGCGAGCGCCACGATCCCCGACGCACCGACTCCCTGTACGAGCGACAGCGGCGAGAGCCGGAGCGCGGCGAGATAGAGGAGCCAGCCGACCGACTCGACGCCGAAGCTCACGAGCCAGGCCTTGTTGCGCAGCAACGAGCGGACGGCCTCCACGGGCCGGCGCATCGACAGCTCCGGCATGGCGGCAACGGCGTCGTGCTGCGTCGAGTACGACCAGTTGATCGCGATCGCGGAGAGGAACGAGAGGACGAGGCCGCCGGCGAACGCCACAGCGGGAGGCTACGCCGTGCGCACGATCTCGTGGTTCGACGGCACGCGCGAGGCGTAAGTTCCCGAGATGACACCGCTCGACGGGATCCTCGTCGTGGACTTCACGCGCTACTTGCCTGGGCCGTTCGCGTCGCGCGAGCTGCTCGAGCTCGGCGCCCGGGTCGTTCGCGTCCTGCCGCCCGGCGGCGACCCGCTGGGCGCGACCGACCCCGGCTGGCACGAGGAGCTGAACGCCGGCAAGGAGTCGGTTGCCGTTGACCTCAAGGTGGACGCAGCACCCGCTCGCGAGCTGCTCGCCGCGGCCGACGTCGTCCTCGAGTCGTTCCGCCCCGGTGTCGCTTCACGGCTCGGCATCGGGCCGGAGCACGCGCCCGCGACGGCGGTCTACTGCTCGATCACGGGCTTCGGCGTCGAGGGCCGGCACGTCCGGCGCGCGGGCCACGACCTCAACTACCTCGGATGGGCGGGCGTCCTCGAGCACACGGCGCCGGCGCTCCCGCCGGTCCCGGTCGCCGATTTCGCCGCGGGCGCGATGGGCGCGGTGACGCAGATCCTCGCCGCGCTCCTCGAGCGGGAGAAGACGGGCCGCGGCCGGCATGTCGTGGTATCGATGACGCACGCCGCGCACCGCCTGGCGTCCCGCCCGATTCTGACGGGTGGCCTGGCCTGCTACCGGATCTACCCGACCGCGGACGGCCGCTGGCTGACGGTCGCAGCGCTCGAGCCGGTCTTCTGGGAGCGACTGATCGCCGTCCTCGGACGCTCCGACCTGGCGGATCGGCACTACGCGGAGGATCAGCAAGCGCTCGCGTCGGAGCTCTCCGAGATCTTCTCGACGCGCCCACTCGCGGAGTGGCTGGAGCTTTTCGACGGCGAAGATGCGTGCGTCGGCCCGGTTGCGACGCTCGCCGAGGCGTCGAGCGACCTCTTCGGCTAGCTCAGCCCGCCCGTCACGACGAAGAGAGCGCGCCGGACGTCGGGGTGCTCCGCGAGCCACTCGAGCCCTCCTGCCCACGCCTTCGCGACATACGTCTGCTCGAACTCGAGCCCGTGGCGGTCGGAGACGATGCGCGCCTCCTCCGCCGCCCGGGCCGACGGGATCTGGTAGCCGCGGTGATCGGAAAGGCAAGCGAATTCGAGGTCGCCGGCGTCGGGCAGTTGGGGGAAGAGCGCCTGCGCGTCGCGGCGAAGCTCGGCGAGTACGAGGGAGTAGTCGGCTGGGCTCTCGTCGTCGATGCAGACGCCGACGACCTGCCACGGCCGGCCGAGAAGAAAGCCGCCGACCTCGAGGCTGAACGCGGTTCCAGCCGTGCCGACCGCAACGATCACCGCGTCGAACGGGATCCCGGCCTCCTCCTCGTACGTGCAAATCTGCGCCGCAAGCTCGATGCCCGCCCAGATGGACTCCGGCGTCGACAGACCGATCGGAATGAGGAGCGGCTTGCCGCCCTGCTCCCGGATCTCGTCTGCCTTGCGCAGCTTGGCCGTGAGTGCGGGCTTGTCCGGGTCGACGAACGCAACCGACGTCGCCGAGCCGATCGTCTGGAGCAGGCGGCCTGCCGGCCGCTCGGGCCGATGGCCGCGGAAGAAGACGTGGACGCGGAGCGAGAAGGCGGCGCCGAGACTCGCGGCCGCAGCGCAGCAACCGCTCTCGTTGACGCCGTCGACGATCACATCGGTCACTCCATCCGCCTCCGCGCGAGCGAAGGTCCAGCGGGCCTTGCGCACCTTGAAGCCGAGCCCGAGCGGGTCCACGAGATCTTCGCGCTTGGCGAAAAGCTCACATGCGCCGTGGCGGCCGATCGGCACAACCGGAGTGACGGGGGCTGCGGGAGGAGGCGGTACGGCCACGTTGCCCACCTCGTGGATCAACTGGTTCATCCGGTTGATGCAGCTGTCGTGACCTGTCTCCAAGGTGACTCCGATGTTAGACCCGTGTCCTCGGCGCGCCGCGCGGCCTGGCGTGGTGGCAGGATCCTTGCGTGAGCTCCGATCCGTCCCTGCGGAGACCTGCCCGTCGCAGCAGGCGCTCCCGGCGGCGGGCGCGGAGGATGCGGTTGCTGGTGGCCGTGCTCGCGGTGATCGCCGTCGCGACGATGCTGATCGTCTGGCTCACCGGCGGCTCGTCGGCGTCGGCCGGCTACGACATCTCCTCGCCTCAGTGCGCAGGGTCGTACCCCTCGAGCCCGCGGTTCGCGATCGTCGGCGTCAACGCCGGCCTGGCGAACAACGCGAACCCCTGTCTCCGCAGCGAACTCCGCTGGGCGCAAGGCGCGCCGGGACAGGAGAGCGCGCAGGAGCCGCCGCTGTCCTTCTACCTCGTGGCCGCGAACCCGGGCGCCCAGCACGTCGCGGACTGGCCGAGCGGCGGCACCGCGCCGATCTACGGCTCCTGCAACGGCCTGCTGACGGACGCGTGCTCGTACCTCTACGGCGAGCAGCGCGTATCCCACTCCTACCGCCTCGCCGCTGCGCTCGACCCGGCCGCAGCCAAGGCCGCGCCGTGGTGGCTGGACGTCGAACTCGGAGCGAGCTGGGCGGGCACCTACGAGCTCAACATCGCCGCGCTCAAAGGCTTCGTGGCCGGACTGCAGCGCGCCGGCGCGAGCGGTCCTATCGGGATCTACTCCACGAGCGCGCAGTGGAACGAGATCACGGGCTTGACGGCGCAGACGACGAGCGCGACCTTTGTACGGCGGCTGCCCAGCTGGGTCGCCGGAGCCGAGACGGCCACCATCACGGACGCTCGGCAGGCGTGCGCCGGCGGCGGCTTCACCGGCCCTGCGCCGACGCTCGCGCAGTACCGAATCGGCGCGTTCGACGCCGACCTGCGCTGCTAGACGTCGGCGACGGGCGACCAGCGCCAGTCGCCGATCCCCGGCTCGTCCTCACCCATCTGGCGGGCGTAGGCGCGCGCGCGGAGCCGAGCGTCCTCCATCTCCTGCCGGAGATGACCGGCGCGGTCGCCGAGGCCGGGGACGCGGTCGATCACGTCGATGACGAGGTGATACCGGTCGAGGTCGTTGAGCATGACCATGTCGAACGGCGTCGTGGTCGTCCCTTCCTCCTTGTAACCGCGCACATGGATGTTGTCGTGGTTCGTGCGGCGGTACGTCAGCCGGTGGATGAGCCACGGGTAGCCGTGGTACGCGAAGACGACCGGCCGGTTCGTCGTGAAGAGCGAGTCGAACTCCGCGTCGGGCAGGCCGTGCGGGTGCTCGCTCTCCGGCTGGAGCCGCATGAGGTCGACGACGTTGACGAAGCGCACCTTCAGGTCGGGCAGGCGATCACGGAGGATCGCCGCCGCGGCGAGCGTCTCGAGCGTCGGCACGTCGCCGGCGCACGCGAGCACGACGTCCGGCTCGCCCTCGTGGTCGTTCGAAGCCCAGTCCCAGATCCCGATCCCGCGCGTGCAGTGGAGGATCGCGTCGTCCATCGGCAGGAACTGCAGCGCCGGCTGCTTCCCGGCGACGATCACGTTGACGTAGTGGCGGCTGCGGAGGCAGTGGTCCGCGACCGAGAGGAGACAGTTCGCGTCGGGCGGGAGGTAGACGCGGATGATCTCCGCCTTCTTGTTCACGACGTGGTCGATGAAGCCGGGATCCTGGTGTGAGAAGCCGTTGTGGTCCTGGCGCCAGACGTGCGAGCTGAGGAGGTAGTTGAGCGACGCGACCGGCCGGCGCCACGGGATGTCGCGCGTCACCTTCAGCCACTTCGCGTGCTGGTTGAACATCGAGTCCACGATGTGGATGAACGCCTCGTAGCAGTTGAAGAGGCCGTGCCGGCCGGTGAGGAGGTAGCCCTCGAGCCAGCCCTGGCACTGATGCTCCGAGAGCATCTCAACGACGCGGCCCGACGGCGCGAGCGACTCGTCGGTCGGCACGGTCGCTGCGTCCCACTGCTTGTCGGTGACGGTGAAGACGTCGCCGAGCCGGTTCGACGCGGTCTCGTCGGGGCCGAAGATGCGGAAGTTCTCGGGGTTGGCGCGTATGACCTCGGCGAGCCAGCGGCCGAGCACGCGCGTCGCCTCCGCCGTCTCCGTCCCGGGCTCGTCCACCGCGACGGCGAAGTCGCGGAAGTCGGGGAGCTCGAGGTCGCGGAGGACAAGGCCTCCGTTCGCCTTCGGGTTCGCCGACATCCGGCGCTCGCCGCGGGGCGCGACGCCGAGTAGCTCGGCCTGCAGCGTGCCCGCGTCGTCGAACAGCTCCTCCGGCCGGTAACTGCGGAGCCACGCCTCGAGCTGCTGCCGATGCCCGGCGTTCGTCCGCACCTCGGTGAGCGGCACCTGGTGCGCGCGCCACGTCCCCTCCATCGGCACGCCGTCGACCTCGCGCGGGCCGGTCCAGCCCTTCGGCGTCCGGAACACGATCATCGCGCGGCGGTCGTCGAGGGCGCGATCGAGCACCTCCGCGAAGCGGCCGTGGATCGAGAGGACGTCCTCGTCGTCGAAGCCCGCGGTGAAGACGAGCGGGGTGTGCCCGTACCCGCGCATGAGCGAGACGAGCTCCTCCTCGGGGATGCGCGCGAGCACGGTCGGGTTCGCGATCTTGTAGCCGTTGAGGTGGAGGATCGGGAGGACGCGGCCGTCCGTTTTCGGGTCCGAGAACTTGTTCGAGTGCCAGCTCGTCGCAAGCGGCCCCGTCTCCGCCTCGCCGTCGCCGACGACGCACGCGACGGTGAGGCCCGGGTCGTCGAACGCCGCGCCGTAGGCATGGGAGAGCGCGTAGCCGAGCTCGCCTCCCTCGTGGATCGAGCCGGGCGTCTCCGGTGCGGCGTGGCTCGGGATCCCGCCGGGGAACGAGAACTGCCGGAACAGCGCGCGGAGCCCGGCCTCGTCCCGCGTGATGTGCGGGTAGAGCTCGGTGTACGTCCCTTCGAGATACGCCTGCGCGACGACCGCCGGCCCGCCGTGGCCGGGGCCGCAGACGAAGATCGCGTCGAGGTCGCGTTCGCGGATCGCGCGGTCGAGGTGCGTGTAGAGGAAGTTGAGCCCGGGAGTCGTGCCCCAGTGGCCGAGCAGGCGCGGCTTGATGTGCTCCGGCTCGAGCGGCTCGCGCAGGAGCGGGTTGTCGAGCAGGTAGATCTGGCCGACGGAGAGGTAGTTCGCGGCGCGCCAGTGTGCGTCTATCAGGCGGATCTGCTCGTCGGTCATGCAAAGCTCCCTTCGTGGACGTGCTCGTCGTCAATGCTGGGTCTACCAGTCTCAAGTTCCACCTGGTTCGTGGACAAACCGCAGAACGGGTCGAGGGATTCGTCCGGGCCGACGCGGTCGGGCATCGGGTCGTGCACGGCGGGCGGCGCTTTGTGGAGCCGGTCGTCGTCGACGACGCGGTCGAGCGGGCGATCGACGAGCTCGCCGTGCTCGCCCCGCTCCACAACCCGCCTGCCCTCGAGGCGATTCGGCGTGCGCGTTCTGCCTTGCCGGACGTACCCCACGTGGCTGTTTTCGACACCGCGTTCCACCGCACGATGCCCGCAGCCGCGTCGACGTACGCGATCCCCGAGCGCTGGCGGGAGGAGTGGGACGTCCGCCGCTACGGCTTCCACGGGATCAACGTGCAGTGGGTCGCCTCGCAGGTGGACGTTCCGCGCCTTGTCGTCGCGCACCTCGGCGGCGGGTGCTCGGTGACGGCCGTGCTCGACGGCCGCTCGGTCGACACGACGATGGGGTTCTCGCCCCTCGAGGGAGTGCCGATGGCCACGCGGTCCGGCTCCGTCGACCCCACCGCGCTTCTCTACCTCCTGCGCGAGAAGCGGCTGACCCAGGAAAAGCTCGCCGACGCGCTCGAGCATGCATCCGGGCTCGCGGGCCTCTCCGGCCATGCCTCCGGCGACGTCCGCGAGGCGACGCCCCTGGCGCTCGACGTCTTCGTCCATCGCGTCTCCGCAGCCGTCGCGGCCATGGCAGCCGCGTGCGGCGGCATCGACGTCCTCGCGTTCACGGGCGGGATCGGTGAGCACGCAGACGACGTGCGGAACCGGATCGTCGAGCGCGTCCGGTTCCTCGGCGCCTTCGAAGCGGTCGTCGTGCCGGCCGGGGAAGAGCTCGTGATCGCCGCTCAAACCCGCGGCCTGCTCGAGGTCTAGACGGCCCGCCCCGCCGCGGCGAGGCTCGACTGGCTCGCGGCGATGAGGCCGCGATACCACTCGAAGCTGTCCTTCGGGACTCGCTCGAGCGTCGGGTAGTCGACGTAGACGAGCCCGAAGCGGCGGCCGTAGCCGAGGCTCCACTCGAAGTTGTCGAGCAGCGACCAGACGAAGTACCCGAGGACGGGAACTCCCTCCGCGATCGCCCGCGACACGCCGTCGAGGTAGCTCGAGAGGTAGTCGACCCGCTCTGGATCGTGGACTCGGCCGTCGTGGCCGCGCACGTCGCCGAACGCCGCGCCGTTCTCGCTCACGTAGATGGCCGACGCGCCCCACTCGCGGTGCGCACGCACGAGCAGCTCGTACAGCCCGTCCGGATACACCTCCCAGCCCATCTCCGTCAGCGGGCCGTCGGGCGAGCGCACTTCGAGCGGCCTGCCGCCGTCGGGATTCGCCCGGACGATGGTGCGCGAGTAGTTGTTGACGCCGAGCCAGTCGAGCGGCGTCGAGATCGCCGCGAGGTCGCCGTCCCGCACCGGCGGCTCGAGCGGCGCGAGCACGTCGAGCGCGCGCTGCGGGTACTCGCCGAGGAGGACGGGCTCGAAGCAGATCCGGCTGCGGATCGCGTCCGCGTCCAAGGCGGCCTCGACATCTGCCGGGTCGTCACTCGCCGGGTGGCACGGCCACGAGTCGATGATGATCCCGACACGCGCACTCGGAGCGTCGCGCCGGATTGCCTCGACGGCCCACCCGTGCGACAGGAGAATGTGGTGGAGAGCGGCGAGCGCGTCGCCCTCGTCGCGGCGGCCGGGGGCGTGGATGCCGGCGGCGTAGCCGAGCCACGCCTGGCAGAACGGCTCGTTGTGCGTCGACCAGTCCTCGACTCTGTCCCCGAGCCGGGCCACGACCACCTCCGCGAGCTCGACGAACGCCTCCGCCGTCGAGCGAACCGGCCAGCCGCCCTCGTCCTCGAGCGCCTGCGGCAAATCCCAGTGGTAGAGGTTGAGGAACGGCCGGATCCCCGCCGCGAGCAACTCGTCGACGAGCCGGTCATAGAAGTCGAGGCCGCGCGGCTCGACCCGGCCGCGGCCCTCGGGCAGGATCCTCGGCCACGAGACGGAGAAGCGGAACGCGTCGAGGCCGAGCTCGCGCATCAGCGTGATGTCTTCGCGATAGCGGTGGAAGAAGTCGCACGCGATCGCGCCCGACTCGCCGTTGCGGACGGCGCCGGGGACGGTCGAGAAGCGGTCCCAGATGCCTTCGCCTCGTCCTTCCTCGTGCGTTGCGCCCTCGATCTGGTACGCGGACGTGGCCGCGCCCCAGACGAAGCCCGGCGGAAAGCTTGGATAGTCAGCTCGCTGCGACAAGATGTCCCTCCTCGATGAGTACGAGCTCCGGCGTCGCGATCGCGGGCTGCGCGACACCGTTCGTGCCAGGCCCGGATCCGTTGCTCTGCCATTTCTCGTGCATGTGCGGCACCGACGCGAGCAGATTCTTCGTGTACGGATGCCGGGCGTCGCCGAACACCTTCTCCGTCTCTCCCATCTCGACGATCGAGCCGTGGCGGAGGATGATCGTCGTGTCGCTGATGTAGTTGCCGAGCGACAGGTCATGGGTGATGAAGAGGATCCCGAGGCCGCGGCTCTTGAGATCGGCGAGCAGGTTGAGCACGTCGATTCGTGTCGACGCGTCGAGCATGCTGATGATCTCGTCGGCGACGAAGTACCGGATGTCGAGCAGCAGCGCGCGCGCGACGAGCAGGCGCTGCAGCTGGCCTCCGCTCAGCTGGTGCGGGAACTTGCCGAGGACGTCTGCTGGGTTGAGCGACACCGCCTCGAGCGCGTCGTGGACGCGCTGCCGCCACTCGTCCTGGCCGACGCGCGGGAAGAACTCCGCGCGGATCATCGCGAAGACACGGTCGGCTTTGAAGATCGGGTTGTACGAGCTGAACGGATCCTGGAACACGCCCTGGACCCGCCGGTAGTACTCCTTGAGCTCGTCGCCGCGGAGGCGCGCGATGTCGGCGTCGTCGTACGTGATCGAGCCGCCGCTCGTCCGGAGCAACCGGAGGATCATCCGCCCGATCGTCGACTTGCCGCTGCCGCTCTCCCCGATGAGGGAGAGCACCTCGCCCGGCCGCAGCTCGAAGCTGACGTCGCGAACAGCCGCCAGCCGGCCGCGACCGAACGCCCCGACCCGGTACGTCTTCGAGACGTGGTCGAGCCTGAGCATCAGAGGGCCCCCGCGACGAGCGGCGCGTCCGCCTGAGCCGCCGGCATCGCCGCCGCCTCCCAGCAGGCGATGCCGCGGCCGTTCTCCTCGATCCACGGCGGCTCCTGCATGCAGCGGTCGGTCGCGAGCGGGCAACGGTCGCGGAACCGGCAGCCGGCCGGCGGATCGAGGAGCGAGGGCGGCCGGCCGGGGATACCGGTGAGCCGCCTCTCCGCGTAGCGCACGCCGACTTCCGGAAGCGACGAGATGAGCAGCCGCGTGTACGGGTGCCGCGCGTTCGCGACGATCTCGTCGGCGGGCGCCTTCTCGGCGAGCTTCCCCGCGTACATGACGAGGATCGTGTCGGCGATCTGGTGGAGCACGGCGATGTCGTGCGTGATCACGATCATGCTCTTGACGAAGCCGCGGTCGCGGAACCCGACGAGCGTCTCGGCGACCGCCTTCTGCGTCGACACGTCGAGCGCGGACGTGATCTCGTCGGCGATCAGGAGCGACGGGTCGAGCAGCGTCGAGATGACCATCACGACGCGTTGCTTCATGCCGCCGGAGAGCTCGATGGGGTAGAGGTCGAGCACTCCGCGATCGAGCCCGACGAGCTCGAGCCGCCGCGCGATCTCCTGACGCCCGCCGATCTGCTCGACGCCTCTCGCGCGCAGCAGCTCGTGGATCATGCGCCCGATCTTCCGCGTCGGGTTGAGTGCGCTCATCGCGTACTGCGGCACGGTGGAGACCGCGCGGAAGCGGAACCGGTCCATCGCGTCGTCGTCCCAGACCGGCAGCTCCTCTCCGTCGAGCACCGCGTGGCCGCCGATGTAGCGCATCCGCCCGTCCAGGCGGATCAGGCTGTTCCCCAGAGTCGACTTGCCGCAGCCCGACTCGCCGGCCAGTCCCATGATCTCGCCGTCGGCGACGTCGAACGTGACGCCGTCAAGCGCCTTCACGTCACCCGCGAGCGTCCGGTAGTAGACGCGGAGATCGTCGACATGGAGCGCCACGGCCTACGTCTCCCGCAGCTTCGGGTTGAAGACCTCGTCGAGCCCGACGTTCATCACGTAGAGCGAGCCGACGATCGCCGTGATCGCGAGCCCGGGCGGCAGGAACCACCACCACAGATGCAGCTGGAGCGCCGCGTTCTGCACCGACAGCTGCATCATCATCCCGAGCGAGATCGTGTTCGACGGGCCGAGGCCGATGAAGTCGAGCGTCGCCGCGATGAGGATCGCGCCTCCGAACAGGAGGATGAACATCATGACGAGGTAGCTCGCCATGTTCGGGGCGATCTCCCGGAAGATGATCTTCCAGCTCGAGCGGCCCGACAGGCGGGCGAGGTCGACGAAGTCGCGGGAGACGAGTGTGAACGTCTGCGACCGCAACGCCCGCGCCGCCCACGGCCAGGACGTGATCCCGATGAAGACCGACTCCGGCACGACCCCGCGCACCTGCAGGTAGGCGGCGATGACGAGAAGAAGCGCGAACGTCGGGATGACGAGTACGACGTTCGTGAGCATGTTGAGGACCTCGTCGACGACGCCGCTGCGGTAGCCGGCGGTGAAGCCGACGAGCATCCCGATCCCGGCGGCGATGCCGCCGCCGACCGCGCCGACGATGAATGCGAGCCGGAGCCCGTTGACGAACTGCGCGTAGACGTCCTGGCCCTGCAGCGTCGTCCCGAACCAGTACCCATCGTGGGTGGTCGGGGCGACCGCCATGTCCGGGACGAATACGAGCGGCCCGTGGCGGGCGAACAGCGGCCCGACGAGAGCGAAGAGGAGCATCGCGCCGGTCACCGAGGCACCGAACACGAGCTTGCGGTTCCGGCGGGCGAAGTGCAGAGACTCGCGCAGGCCCTTCACGACCGTCCCTCCATTCCGATTCGCGTGCGCGGGTCGACGACGACGTACGCGATGTCGACGAGGAAGTTCGCGACGAGGACGCCGATGATGATGAAGAGGAAGATCCCCTGGATTACGAAGTAGTCCTGGGCCGTGATCGCGTGGTAGATCTGGAAGCCGAGGCCGGGATAGGAGAAGACGATCTCCGTGACGAGCGCTCCGGTGAGCACGGCGCCGAGCTGCAAGGCGAGGCCGGTGATCTGCGGGAGCATGGCGTTACGGAAGGCGTACTTGCGGATCAGCCGCTGCGGCGCGCCGAGCGCAGCCAGGTAGTGCGAATAATCCGACTCGAGCTCGTAGATGATCAGGTTCCGCATCCCGATCGCCCAGCCGCCGAACGAGACGAGGAAGAGCGACAGGAACGGCAGGAACCAGTGGTCGAGGAGGTCGAAGAAGAAGGCCCACGTCCAGGCGCGGGTCGCGGTGGGCTCGTAGCCGAAACCGACCGGGAAGATCCGGAACGTGACCGCGAACGCGAATGAGATGACAATCGCGAGCCACATGTACGGCGTCGCGGTCAGGGCGTAGCCCAGCGGCAGCACCGTGTTGTCG
>Ga0265336_10000566_pt1 | contig 20967 bp, 13 predicted proteins | sample 42119metaG_FD_193583 | JGI IMG/M metagenome (GOLD analysis project Ga0265336, IMG submission 193583) | Rhizosphere microbial communities from Carex aquatilis grown in University of Washington, Seatle, WA, United States - 4-21-19 metaG | ecosystem: Host-associated > Plants > Roots > Rhizosphere...
CTGTTCGAGCCGACCCGACCGATCCCTGAGCTCATGCCGTCGCTCGCGGCGGCACTCAAGAACGCGATCCAAGTCACGTTTGACCTCGAGGACTCCGAGCTTGCCGTCGAAGCGCTGCCCAATCAGATCTTCCGCCGCCAACTGCTCTTCTACGAAGCAGCGGAAGGCGGCGCTGGCGTACTGCGCCAGCTGGCCTCCGACCCCGACGCACTAGCCCGCGTCGCCCGCCGTGCGCTGGAGCTCTGCCACTTCGACCCCGAGACCGGCGAAGACCTGCACCGCGCGCCTGGCGCTCGCGAGGACTGCGAGGCTGCCTGTTACGACTGTCTGATGAGCTATGCCAACCAGGCGGATCACCTAATCCTCGATCGACACGCGATCAGGGATCTGCTTCAGGCCCTCGCCGTTGCCACGATCGAGGTCTCGCCTGGCTTGCTTCCCCGAGCACAGCAGCTTGAGCGACTGCTCGCCTTGTGCGACTCAGAGCTCGAGCGCCGCTGGTTGCGGGAGCTCGATAGCCGCGGGTTGAGTCTTCCTACGAACGCGCAGCTGCGCGTCGACGACGCCAGGGCTCGGCCCGACTTCACGTACGCCGACCGCTTCACGGTGGTCTTCATCGATGGACCACCGCACGACTATCCAGACGTCACCGTTCGCGACGAGCAGGCGACCGTCAGGCTGGAAGACGCCGGCTACACCGTTATCCGCTTCCCGCACGACCAGCCCTGGGAGCCGATCTTCGCCGAGCATCCCAGCGTCTTCGGGGGAGGCCCGTGAGCTACGCAATCGGGTCGCTCGTGAAGGCGCGCGGGCGCGAATGGGTCGTCCTCCCGGAATCGGAAGATGACCTCCTCGTTTTGCGCCCACTCGGGGGCACTGACGACGAGATCGCCGGCATCCTGCCGGCGCTGGAGCAGGTCGGTCCCGCCACCTTCGCGCTCCCTGACCCTGACGACGTCGGCGACTACCGCTCGAGCCGACTCCTGCGCGATGCCGTCCGGCTCGGCGTCCGCTCGAGCGCTGGGCCGTTCCGTTCGTTCGGCCACATCGCGGTTGAGCCGCGCCCCTACCAGCTCGTGCCGCTGCTGATGGCGCTCAAGCTTGACCCCGTCAGGATCCTGATCGCCGACGACGTCGGCATCGGCAAGACGATCGAAGCGCTGTTGATCGCCCGCGAGCTGCTCGACCAGGGCGACGTGCAGCGGCTCGCGGTGCTCTGCCCGCCGCACCTCGCAGAGCAGTGGCAGGCCGAGATGCGAGACAAGTTCCATCTCGAGGCAGAACTCGTGCTGACCGGCACCGCCGCTCGGCTCGAGCGTGGACTGGGAGTCGGCGAGTCACTCTTCGAACGGCATCCGCTGACGATCGTCTCGACCGACTACATCAAGTCTGATCGCCGGCGCGACGACTTCATCCGGGCCTGCCCCGAACTCGTGATCGTCGACGAGGCGCACACTTGCGCCGACGCCAGCGCGGGTCGTGGCGGTCGCCATCAGCGCTATCAGCTCGTATCCAAGCTCGCCGCGGACAAGAGCCGGAACGTGATCCTTGTCACCGCAACGCCGCACTCGGGCAAGGAGGACGCCTTCCGTGGCCTGGTCGGCTTTCTCGATCCGTCCTTCCGCGACCTCGCCGAGGATCTCTCGACCGACGAGCGGTCTCGCGAGCGGCGCCGACTCGCCCGTCAGTTCGTGCAGCGCCGCCGCGGCGACATCGAGCACTACCTCGCCGACACGCCCTTCCCCAAGCGCGAAGTGCTCGAGGCGACCTACGACCTCTCGCCCGAGTACAAGGCGCTGTTCACGAAGGTGCTCGCCTACGCGCGCGAGACGATCATCGACCCCGCCGACGGGGGCATGCACCGGCAGCGCGTCCGCTGGTGGGCCGCGCTCGGCTTGCTGCGCGCGCTCGCGTCCAGCCCCGCAGCCGCCGCCGAGACGCTCCGTAGCCGCGCCAAAGGCATGGAGACCACGACGGTCGAGGAGGCCGACGAGATCGGCCGCCGCACCGTACTCGACCTCACCGACGACGAGAGCGCCGAAGGCATGGACATCGCCGCCGGCGCCGACACCGAGGAGGGCGACGACCGCGAGCAGCCAAACCGCCGGCGGCTGCGGGCGCTTGCCGCCGAGGCCGACGCGCTCAGCGGGACAAACGACGCGAAGCTGCAAGGTGCCACCAAGCTCGTCAAGAAACTCGTCGCCGACGGGTACAACCCGATCGTCTTCTGCCGCTTTATCGCCACCGCCGACTACGTGGCGACCGCGCTGCGTAAGGCGCTCCCCAACACCGTCGAGGTCGAGTCCGTCACAGGGCTTCTCCACCACAGCGAACGCGAGCAGCGCGTCCTCGCCCTCGGCGAGGCCGGCAAACGGGTGCTCGTCGCGACCGACTGCCTGTCGGAGGGCATCAACCTGCAGGAGCACTTCGACGCCGTCGTCCACTACGACCTCGCTTGGAACCCGACCCGGCACGAGCAGCGCGAGGGCCGCGTCGACCGCTACGGGCAGAAGAGCGACCCGATCCGTGTCCTCACGTACTTCGGTCGCGACAACGGCATCGACGGAATCGTTCTCGACGTCCTCCTACGCAAGCATCAAGCAATCCGAGACTCGCTCGGCATCTCCGTCCCTGTCCCGATCGACTCGAACGCCGTCGTGGAGGCCATCCTCGAGGGTCTCGTTCTGCGCGGCCATTCCGAACAGCTCTCGCTGTTCGATCAGCCCGAGCTCGGTTCGATTCGCGACGATTTCCACGACGAATGGCAGCAGGCCGCAGACCGTGAGAAGCGCTCTCGCACCGTCTTCGCGCAGGAAACGATCAGGGTCGACGAAGTCGCGCACGAGCTCGACGCGGTACGCGAGGCGATCGGATCAGAGCTCGACGTCCGCCGCTTCACAACAGACGCGCTTCGGGCCGAAGGAGCGACCCTGAGCGGCACCGATCCGGTCAAGCTCCACCTCAGCGAAGTGCCGCGAGCCCTGCGCGACCTGCTCGGCCCGAACGTCGGAGACGAGCTGTCGGCCCGCTTTGAGCTCCCGGTCGGGGACGGCGTCACCTACCTAGCCCGCACCCACCCCGTCGTCGAGGGGCTCGCCGCCTACGTGCTCGACACGGCGCTCGACCCGATCCAGAGCAGTGTTGCTCGTCGTGCCGGTGCGATCCGCACGCGCGCAGTCGAGCGGCGGACAACCGCGCTGCTGATCCGCTTCCGCTTCGACGTGATCACCCGTCGCGGCAACGACGAGCGGCGCATGCTTGCAGAAGAGTGCCGGCTGGTCGCGTTCGCCGGCGCCCCCGAGGAGGCTGAGTGGCTCGCCGACGATGCGGCCGAAGCACTGCTCGCCGCCGAGCCTGACGACAACGTGCCGCCCGAGCAAGCCCGCGGTTTCGTCCGGCGCGTGATCGACGGCTACGAGCTGCTCGCCCCGCAACTTGCCGAGTTCGCCGCCGCTCGTGCCGAGCAGCTGCGTGACTCGCACCTGCGTGTGCGCGAAGGCGCACGGCTGACCGGCGTCCAGTACGCCGTCGAGCCGCAGCTGCCACCGGACGTACTCGGCGTCTACGTATTCCTCCCGGTCGCCGAGTAGCGATGGAGCTTCGCCGACGCGAGCTGTTCACGACGATCCGCACCCAGGGCGCGATTCTGCCTCCAGACCTCCTGCAACGCGTCGCCAGCGGCGACACCAACCTCGGCGGACTGAAGCCGGCCGACTACCACCTCTTCCAAGGCGAGCCGCTAAACGAGGCGATCGTCCGCTCGTGGAACCGGCTCGTCGGTGCCTGGGCCGCCTTCAGCGAGGCCAGAGCTAGGCTCCCCGAGGGCGATCTTGGGACCACGATTACCCGAGAGCGCTGGCTGCTGATCCTGTTCGACGAGCTCGGCTACGGACGGCTCCAGTCGGCGCGAGCGGTGGAGATCGACGGCAAGAGCTACGCCGCCTCTCACAGCTGGGGCGAGCACGTTCCGCTCCACCTCGTCGGCTGCAGCGTCCCGCTCGACCGGCGAAGCCAGGGCGTTGCCGGCGCAGCGGCAATGAGCCCGCACGGTCTCGTCCAGGAGCTGCTCAATCGCTCCGAGGAGCGGCTATGGGGCTTCGTCAGCAACGGGCTGACGCTGCGCGTACTGCGCGACAACTCATCGCTCACCCGGCAGGCGTATGTGGAGTTCGACCTTGCCTCGATGATGGACGGCGAGGTCTACGCCGACTTTGTCGTCCTCTGGCTCGTCTGCCACGAGTCCCGCGTCGAGGGAGAGGCGCCGTACGACTGCTGGCTCGAGCGCTGGTCGCAGGAAGCGGTCAAGCAGGGGACGCGAGCCCTCGACGGCCTACGCAACGGCGTCGAGGCCGCGATCACGGCCCTCGGCAGCGGCTTCCTCAGTCACCCCGCGAACACCAACCTTCGAGAGGCGCTCCGCACGGGCGAGCTCGACAAGCAGGACTACTACCGCGAGCTGCTTCGCCTGGCCTACCGGCTTCTCTTCCTGTTCGTCGCCGAGGACCGCGGACTGCTACTCGACCCGGCTGCGACCACCGAGGCAGCCGAGCGCTACGACCGCTTCTACTCCACACGCCGCCTGCGCCGCCTCGCCGAGCGTCGCCGGGGCTCAAAGCATCCAGACCTCTACCGGGGCCTGGGCTTCGTCACGGAGAAGCTCGGCGACGACGACGGCTGCCCCGCTCTCGGACTGCCGGCACTCGGCGGCTACCTCTGGTCAGGCGGGGCGATCCTGAATCTCGGCACAGCGGATCTACCAAACCAGGCGCTGCTCGACGCGGTGCGTGCTCTAGCCACGCTCGAGGAACGCGGCGTCCGACGCTCCGTCGACTACCGGAACCTCGGGGCCGAGGAGCTCGGCTCGGTCTACGAGTCGTTACTCGAGCTTCACCCCGACCTCAACGTCGACGCCGGCGCGTTCGCGCTGACGACTGCGGCCGGCAACGAGCGGAAGACGACGGGCAGCTACTACACACCCTCGAGCCTTATCTCGTGCCTTCTCGACTCGGCGCTTGACCCGGTCCTCGACGAAGCGGCCGTGAAGGGCGAGCAGGCGATCCTCGACCTGAAGGTGTGCGACCCCGCCTGCGGCTCCGGGCACTTCCTTGTCGCAGCGGCTCACCGGATAGCAAGGGGTCTAGCCTCGGCGCGGACGGGAGACGATGAGCCCTCACCGGAGGCGACCCGGACGGCGCTGCGTGACGTCGTCGGCCGGTGCCTCTACGGGGTCGATGTGAACCCGATGGCGGTCGAGCTCTGCAAGGTGAGCCTCTGGCTTGAGGCTCTCGAGCCGGGCAAGCCTCTCACTTTCTTGGATGCTCACATCAAGTGCGGCAACTCGCTGCTCGGGACGACGGTAGCCCTCATTGCCGACGGTATCCCCGACGACGCGTACAAGACGATCACCGGCGACGTCTCAGCGGTCGCGTCGGAGTGGAAGCGGCAGAACCGCAGCGAGCGCGAAGGACAGCTCACCCTCGAGGATCTTGCAGTCGACCTGCTTTCCGATCTTCGTGCCGACGCCTCGGAGCTCGACGCGGCCAGCGACGAGACCGTTGAAAGCCTCCGCCAGAAGGAGCAGTTGTATGCAGACCTCGTGGCCTCCGAGAACTTCGCGCGCGCGAAGGCCGTCGCCGACGCCTGGTCCGCGGCGTTCGTGCAGCAGAAGGACGCCACCGGACCGCGGATCACCACCGGCGCCGTCCGTCGGATCGAGTCGGGCCACGTCGCTCCGAACTCCGTCGCAGAGAGCGTTGAAGCTCTGGCAACGCTCTACGGCTTCTTCCAATGGGAGATTGAGTTTCCTCAAGTGTTCAGCGGTGCTGCCGGAGGGTTCGACCTCGTAATCGGCAACCCGCCGTGGGAGCGTGTGAAACTTCAAGAGAAGGAGTTCTTTGCCGCCTACCCCGAGATCGCCGGCGCGCGGAACGCCGCCGAACGGCGCCAGCGCATCGCCGCCCTCGAGACCGAGGATCCCCCACTGTTCGCCGCCTACCAAGAGGCGCTGCGGAAAGCGGACGGGGAGAGCCACTTCGTACGCACAAGCGGGCACTACCCGCTCTGCGGCCGCGGCGACGTCAACACGTACTCGATCTTCGCGGAGCTCATGCGATCACTGCTTTCGCCAAAGGGAAGAGCGGGGTGCGTCCTCCCGCTCGGCATCGCAACCGACGATACGACCAAGCACTTCTTCGGCAATCTGGTCGAGTCGAGATCGATCGCGAGTCTCTACGGGTTCGAGAACGAGGAGTTTGTCTTTCCCGGTGTCGACCACAGAGTGACGTTCGGCCTGCTCACCGTGAGCGGAGTCGACAGGCCCTGCAACGAGGCGGAGTTCGCATTCTTCTGTCGGCAGGTTTCGGCACTTGCGGAGCCGGACCGCCGCTTCACGCTCGCGCCGGATGACTTCAAGCTCCTCAACCCGAACACGCGTACTTGCCCGATCTTTCGGTTCAGTCGAGATGCCGAGCTCACAAAGGCCGTGTATCGCCGTATGCCGGTGCTCATTGACGTCGAGCGCGGCGAAGCCGGTAACCCATGGAAACTAAATACTACGCGAATGTTCGACATGGCAACCGACTCCGGCCAGTTCCGGACAAAGGACGATTTGGAGTCTGATGGCTTCTCTCTGGTCGGGAATACTCTCGGTGATGACGATCAAGTCTTTTGTGCTCTATATGAAGCTAAGATGGTTCGGTTCTTTGATCACCGGTTTGGAACCTATGAGGGGCAAACCGAGGCTCAGAGCAATCAGGGGAAATTGCCGGAGCTAACCGATGCGGCTCACAACGATCCGTATCAAACGACGCTGCCGCGTTATTGGGTTTCGAAGGACTCGGCCGAGGCAACCCTTGGGCCGCGTTGGATGCGGGACTGGCTCCTGGTCTGGCGCAACCTCGCTCGAAATACTGATCAGCGAACCTTTATCCCATCGATAATCCCGCGCGCTGCTATGGCGAACAGCGCCACGACCGGGCTTCCGCTTGAAGAGCCGGTAGCTGGCCTTCTCGCGAACCTCAGCGCATTCTGCTTCGACTACGTGGTCCGCCAGAAGCTCGCCGGAACGAACATGGCACGCTTCATCACGGAACAGTTGCCTGTTGTACCTCCAGGGCGGTACCGACTTCCCTCCGATTGGTCACTCGAAACATCGTTGGATGAGTGGATTAGTTGTCGTGTTATCGAGCTCGTCTACACGGCGTGGGACGTTGCGGGGTTCGCTACGGACGCTGGCTATCCCTGTTCACCGTTCCGATGGGATCCGCTGCGAAGGCAACAGCTTCAGCTTGAACTTGATGCAGCGTTCTTCCACCTCTACGGCTTCGCCGAGGAGGACGTCGATTACGTGATGGAGACGTTCCCGATCGTCAAGCGCCGGGACGAGGAGATGTACGGCCACTACCGCACGAAGGCGCTTATCCTTGACGTGTACCGCAAAATGGCCGACGCGATCGCCACCGGCGTCCCGTACGAGACGATCCTCGACCCGCCGCCGGCGGATGCCCGTGTTGCTCACGAAGCCAAGCCATCCGCACTGGTTCGCGAATGAGTTCCGGCCACCTCTATCCGGTTCCAACTCCCGAAAGCGGTCAGCCCCCGTCACCGTTTCACGTGCTGTACCAGGTCAACGATCTTGTTCCTGAAGGGCAGCAGCTTCAGTCGATCCCTCCGGATCTTCGCTCCTCGGATGCGCTCAAGTTGATGAGCGAGCTCGGGTACTCGCAGCTTCCCGTCATCCTCAACGGTGAGGTTGTTGGTGTCTTCTCGCACCGGTCGTTCGCCGACGGTGTGTTGGACCTCGAGGGCGAGAACAAGTTGCGAGCTGAGGAACTTCCCGTTTCAGATTTTCTCGAGCAACTGACTTTCTCTGAGCCGGGCGCCGACGCGGATGGAATCCTGGATCGCCTGGATGCAGACAATGCTGTCCTGGTTGGGAGCCCGAGCGCGCTCGTTGGCATTGCGACACCGATGGACGCGCTCAGGTATTTCCACCGCCTCACAAGCGCGTTCCTCGTCCTTCAAGAGATCGAGCGCGCCCTCCGGGTTCTCCTGGGCTCGGTCTACTCCGACGATGATCTTGAACGCGCCTTCGCACTTAGTGCGACGCGCCGCCCCGAGCAGGACCGAGGCCCAAAGCGGATTGAAGATCTTTCGTTTGGAGACTACGTCGGGCTCGTCGGGAACAAGGAGACGTGGGAGCAGCTCGAGGCTGTGTTCGGGACGCGGCGCGAGCTTGTGCTCGCCAAGCTCAGGCCGATCAACCAGCTGCGAAACGACGCGTTCCACTTTCGGCGTGAGCTCGTCAAAGAGGACTACGACCGTCTCACTACCACGCGCAGCTGGCTGCGGACTCGTTTGCTCATGGCGGGCGTAAGAGATCGGGGGCAAGGTTGAGCAAGGTTTCGCAGCTCGCGCTCTTCCCGCATCAGTCGGCGTTCTGTGAAGCTTTTCTCGCTCCCAGTGCGGCGCCTCGCCAGTTCTTGCTCGCACCGACCGGTATGGGCAAAGGGAGACTGGCGCAGGTCATTGCCCATCACACCGCCACGGACGACTCGAACGGCCCGGTTCTCGTCCTCGCGCCAGGGCCTGTCGCCCTGCAGTTCGCCTCAGGCGTCGGCGCACTCGAACCGCGGGCGCAAGTCGACGTCGTAGATCGCCGGAAATTTCGGGAGCTTTTGGCTGGGCCACGCGAAGATGGAGTCTTCCGACCCGGTGAGATCGTCGTGACGAGTATCGACTTCGCGAAGCAGGACGACGTACTCAAGTTGCTAGCCGACACGCAGTGGTCGCTCGTCGTTGTCGACGAAGCTCATCACGCCCGAGACGCTCAGAGTGTGCTCCTAGTTGAGCGCCTGGCGGAGCTCGCAGATCGCGTGCTCCTTCTGTCGGCATCTGACCTGGTCCCCGCGCTAGCGGCGGCGATTCCGGAGTTGCAGACGGTTCGCTGGTCGCGCGACGTGGTCGATGCTCAGGGCCACAGACTCTTCGTCGAAATTCCGCGACGGATTCACGTGGTCGACTATCGGCGATCAGAGGAGGAGGTTCGGTTCGCGGACGACGTGATGGCGTTCCTCGATGCTCAGCCGGTAACGGTAGGACTGGAACGACGGTCGTTCCTGAAGGCAGTGCTCGTGAAGGTGCTCTCGTCGAGTCCGCTCGCCACCCAGGACCTCCTTATCCGCCTCCGTGACCGACTGAGAGCGAATGCGGAGGAGAGTGCGTGGTGGGGCGACGATTCGGCGGAGTCCGATGATCACGAGCTCGCGGTCGAGTCATTTGCGGCAGCCTCGTCGGCCACGGGTTCAGCCGCGTCCGATCTCGACGACCTGATCTCGGATATCGACAGTGTTCGCGATTCGAAGGAAGAGGCGCTCCGGGGACTCGTCGGCGGCTTCGCAAGCCTGCCCGAGCCCCGCCGGTTCGTCGTATTCACGGTGTTCGTGAACACGGCGGCATATGTGAGCGAGATCCTTCTCGACGCCGGTCACGACGTCCACGTTGTCACCGGGAGTGTCCCGGTGGCTCAGCGGACGCAAGCGGTGGAGGACTGGAAGTCCTCGTCCGGAGCGTTGATCCTGACGGAGGGGGCTGTCGAGGGCTTGAGCCTCACCGAGACGCACCTTGCTGTGCATTACGACTTACCGGCGACGGTTGAGCAGATGGAACAACGCTGGGGACGGCTGGATCGGGTCGGGCAGCGCGAGACGGTTGAGGCCTACGTCCTACGAGATCTCGCAGGCACGCTTGAGTGGGAGGAGCAGCTGCTCCGGCTCCACGGGTTCCTGGAATGACACCGGCGTAGGCTGAGCGCGTGACGTCGACGTTCACGTGGCTCGCTCACGACGAGGCGGAACGGCGACGGATGCAGGAGGCCGTCGAGCTCTTCCGCGAACAGGGCACACTCGACGACCTCGGCATCGGTTCGGTGCGGGACGCGTTCTCGAACTTGTTGTTTCCAGGTACGAGCGTCCTGCACACGCGGGCGCGCTACTTCCTCTTCATCCCGTGGATCTATCGGCGGCTCGAGCGCGAGGGAGTGAGCTCGCGGGATGTGGGAACCCGCGCGCGCGCGCATGAGATTCGTCTGATAGGCGCTCTCCGCGCCGGTGGGGAAGCGCGCGGGGTGATCGGGATAGACGCCGGGGCGGCACTCAAGCAGCTGCCGAGCGCCGCGTACTGGTCCGGTCTGGGCGTGCTTGGCTTCCGGTTGTACAACGGTACGCAGGATCAGTACCACCACTCGTTCGACGGCTACCGCCTCCTGATGCGTGGCGCCCCGCGCGTCCCGGATGACGAGGACCCCATTGCCTCGATCTACCGGAACTGGCACCCAACCCTCGATGAACTAGGCGCCGCATCTGCGGATTTCCTCGAGCAGGCGGTGTTCGCGCTCAGTCCGGACGAAGGTGCCTTTGTCCGTGAGCTCGTGCTGCGGCGCGCGTCGAAGAGCTTCATGGCGTTCGTGAGTTCGTCGGGGTCACCGACTTCGGTCGCGTACCCATGGCTTCATCCGCGTTTGGCCTCCGCGCCCCGCGAGATTCGGCGCCAGCTCGAGCTTGCCGCGATTTTCTCCGACGTGATGCACGGGGCTGCGTTGCTCTACAACCTTCTCCTGGCGCAGCGCCGCGGAATCGAGGCGCTGGTCGAGGAGCTGACGGCGCGGCTCGAGCAGTGGGCCGGGTCGATCGACGCACAGGCCCTCGAGATGGACTGGGTTGAGTTCTGGCAGGTCGCCTCGGACGGCAATCCTGGCATTAAGTTCCCGACGCGCCGCTTTGTCGAAGATTGGTTCGGCCGCACGCTCGCTCTCGGAGCGGGCGTCGCGGACGACGCAGGGACTCGAAGCATGGTCGAACGGCGCGAGCGGCAAACGAAGCACGCGCAAGCGCGCCTGTCGAACCCTCGCCGCCTCGAGACGTGGACAGCCCCAGTGGGCATGGGCCACCTCGACTACAGGTGGTCGGTCGTTCAGGACGTTGCGAACGACGTGCTGAGAGCGACGCGAGGGCGAAGTCGTGCTTGAAGCTGACAGCGTTCGTATGCTCCTCGACGCGCTTCGGCCGCCCGCCGGCTACCAGCTCGATCGCGCCGTGGGTACGACGTTCTCGCTGGATCTCCACGCGCTCGTCACCGCCCCGCTGGCGTTCGCGTTGTTCGACGCCGAAGCGAGCGAGGACGAGCAAGCGAGTGTCGCGGAGTTGCTGGAGGCCCTACGTCGTTACAGCGACCGCATCGACATCTTCTGCCAGGCCGGCCAGATCGCGCTTCCTTCGAAGTACCGACCGATCGTCGCATACCTGGAGGCCGCGGTGCACCCGGTGACGCCTACGAATCAGCGCCGCATCTTCCATCCGAAAGTATGGGCGCTGCGCTACACGAGTGACGTGTCGTCCCCGGTGTATCGGCTACTCGTGCTGTCGCGGAATCTGACGTTCGATCACTCGTTGGACACGCTGCTGGCCCTGGACGGCAAGCCGAGTCGCAGTCCTGACGTGAAGAAGCGCAACGCGCCGCTCGTCCGGTTCTTGCGCGAGCTTCCAAGGCTCGCGACGGTGCCGATGGCTCGCGAGCGACGTTTACGGGTCGACGAGCTCGCTCGTGACTTCGCGAGCGTTGCCTTCGATCTGCCCGCGGGGTTCGACGAGCTGCGCTTCTGGCCGCTCGGACTCACACAAGGATCGCGAACCCCGTTCGCGGATCTGGCCAAGACGGGAGGACGGAGGTTGATCGTCTCGCCCTTCCTGACTGCCCCCTTGCTCCGACAGCTAGGCCCTGGCGGAATCCTCGTCTCGCGGGCCGAGTCGCTCGACGCAATCCCGAGTGACGACCTCGCGGCGTTCAGCGAGTGCCACGTGCTGTCGGACCAAGCCGTCGGGGACCACGCTGACGAGAAGGGAGCCGCGGTTCCCGAAGAGGCTGTCGCGGAGGCCGTTGGCGGGATGCTTCGCGGACTCCACGCGAAGTTGTTCACCTTCGAGCTCGGTTGGGACGCACATGTCTTCACTGGCTCGGCGAACGCAACCTCCGCAGCGTTCACTGGGAACGTCGAGTTCCTCGCAGAGCTGATCGGCAAGAAGAGTCGATGCGGCGTCGACGAGATCATGGATGGGCGGGGCGGCACGGGATTCCGCTCACTGCTCGAGCCGTACGACCCCGCGGCCGCGTCGGCAACGAGCGCGGACACTGAACTTTCCTTGCGCGTCGACGAGCTACGTCGGGCGATCGCCGCTCAGCCATTCGTCGCATCGGTCGTCTGTCAGGAAGACGGTTCCCGCTGCCGCGTGACCCTTCGGTCGGGCGACGACGACGTTCTCCCGGATGATGCTACCGCGCGGTGTTGGCCGATCACCGTGGATCGCATGGCGGCGTCTCCGCTGAGCGGTGTCTGGGGTGAGGGGGCGGCCTTTCAACTCTCTCCGGAGGGACTGACCGCCTTCTTCGCTATTGAGCTCACGCTTAGGGAGGGACGAAACCGAGAGCGCGTTGACTTCGTGATTCATGCGGCGCTCCAGGGTGCGCCAACAGACCGGCTCGATCGGCTGCTTCTCCAGCTTTTGCGAACACGGGGAGACGTCTTGCGCTACATGCTCTTCCTGCTCGCCGGCGACGATGCCGCGCTTGCAGCACTCCGCGGTCTCGCCGGCGACACCTCTGGTCAGTCGGGACCCGACGACGGGCACGGAGGTGAGCTCGATCTGCCTCTAGTGGAATGGATGGTGAAGGCGCTCGCCCGGTCACCCGACCGAGTCGATCACCTGGCACGCCTGGTTGCGAGCCTCCGGGCGACCGACGAGGGCCGAGAGCTTCTGCCCGAGGACTTCGATGCGATCTGGGACGTGATCTGGGCCGCGAGAACGGCGAACCCAGCATGACTCGCTACGACCTTGCCCACGTTCAGAAGGGCCTGAAGGACTTTCAGCGGGCGACGGTCGACTACGCCTTTGGTCGCCTCTACCTCGACCCTGACCCGGTCTCCCGTTTCCTGGTCGCCGACGAGGTCGGGCTCGGCAAGACGCTGGTCGCTAAGGGGCTCATCGCGCGCGTTATCGAGCACCTTCAAGACACCGTCGATCGCATCGACATCGTCTATGTGTGCTCGAACGCGGACATCGCCCGGCAGAACGTCGCGCGACTCAACGTCACCGGTCGCGACGACTTCGCGCTTCCGCCCCGAATCACTCTGCTTCCGGCTCGTCTGCGGGAGTTGAACAGACCCGATCCTGAAGGACGCGCCAAGGTCAACCTCGTCTCGTTCACACCGGGGACGTCGTTCGAGCTCGGCAACCGCGGAGGTATCTGGGACGAACGGGTTCTGCTTCACAACCTTCTTGAACGCGCCTGGGGCGCGAGGGCACTCCGTGGCACAGGTACCGTCAACGTCCTTCGGGCGACGGCGGGGTTTGACTGGTTCGACCAGGGCCTGCGGCACTTCGATGGCGAGTCGGTGGACGAGGCGCTCGCGACCGCGTTTGTCAAGGCGCTCCGCCGTCACGACGCCGCCGCCAGGCGCGAACGTGTGCCGACGCTCGAAGAGCGATTCGATGACTTGCGTCAGCGCATGACTCGCTCCCGCACACGTCGCAAGCCCGAGGATGTGAGCGACCAACTCGCGCTGCTCGGCGAGCTGCGACGTCTACTTGCGCGCTCGTGCGTTGAGGCGCTCGAGCCCGACCTCGTCATCCTCGACGAATTTCAGCGCTTCAAGCACTTGCTCGACCGTACCGGGGAGGCAGGGGAGCTCGCCCACGACCTCTTCAACTACCCAGACGCGCGGGTTGTGCTCCTGTCCGCGACGCCGTACAAGATGTACACGGTCGCCGAAGACGTCACCGACGATCACTACGCAGACTTTCTGCGGACACTCAGATTCCTCTTCGACGACGATGACGAGCAGGTCGCGAAGTTCAAGAGCGAACTCCGCTCCTACCGCGAACTTCTCCTCGACGGAGCTGCGCGCGACCTAACGCTGATGCGCCGCCGCCGGGGGAAAGTCGAGCGGGAGCTCCGGCGGGTCATGGTTCGTACCGAGCGTCTGGCCGCGACACCGGATCGGAACGGCATGCTCGTCGAACGCCTGCCGGCAACGACCCTCGAGACCGAAGACGTGCGGTCATTTGTCGCCCTGGATCAGCTCGCGCGCACGCTTGATGCCGGCGACGTCCTCGAGTACTGGAAGTCGACGCCGTATCTCGTCAACTTCATGGAGGACTACAAGCTCGGACAGGCTGTCGAGAGCGCCGCGGAGGACGGTCGGCGCGCCGATCTCGCCAGCACCAAAGGCGCAGCGACCATCGACTGGCAGGCGCACGAGGCATACGGCGCGGTCGATCCTGGGAATCCGCGGATGCGCGCGCTCTTCGACGAAGTGATTGCGTCGGAAGCCTGGAAGATGCTGTGGGTCGCGCCATCGCTGCCCTACTACCAACTCGGCGGCGCCTTTCGAAGTGCGGCCTGCGCTGCGTTCACGAAGCGATTGGTGTTCTCGGCCTGGGCAGCGGTGCCGCGAGCGATCGCGGCACTGACGAGCTACGAAGCCGAACGTCGAATCATGCGTCCGGGCCGCGGCCGTGGTCCACAGAACACGCCCGCCGGGAGAGAGCGGATCAAGCCACTGCTGCGCTTCGCGCGTGGCCGGGGGCGGCTCGTGGGAATGCCGGTGCTGGCGCTCGTCTATCCGAGCCCCGCCCTCGCGAGGCTGGCCGATCCGTTACATCTCGCTGCGGCAACCCCAGATGGCGCCGCGGTCGACTCCCAAGTCGTTATCCGCGAGGCGCAGGCGTTGGTTCGGGAAGCGATCGAACCGCTCGTGCGCGACCGTCTCGGCCCGGCGGACCCTCGCTGGTACTGGGCTGCGCCATTTCTTCTCGACGACCGTCTGAACCGGGACAGCATCGGCTGGCTCGATCGCTGGAATTCGACCTACGCGTGGACGGGTATGACCGACCGGTCCGAGAGCTCCGCACTCGCGGATCACATCCAGGCTGCACTCGAACTGGTTCAAGCGGAGCGAGCCGACGCGCGGTCGGATCTCGGAGCGCCTCCCGGTGATCTCGTCGACGTGCTCGCGCTCCTCGCGCTAGCAGGACCCGCCAACTGCGCACTCCGGGCGTTGGTTCGAGGCCAGGACGACACGCAATGGTTCGACGACGAGCGCGTCCGTGATGCGGCGGCCCGCGTTGCCTGGGGCCTTCGTTCGCTCTTCAACCGCCCTGAGGCGACACACCTCGTCCGTGTGAAAGCGACGCCCTACTGGCAGCGAGTCCTTGAGTATTCGTTCGACGGTTGCCTCCAAGCCGTCTTGGACGAGTACGCACACGTCCTGGTCGAGTGGCTCGGCATCTCCGACCGCGAAGATCGTCTGGAGATTCCGGAGCGGGTTGCGGCGACGATGCATGACGTCCTCGCGCTCCGACGAGTCGCCTATGGGGTCAGGGAGCTAGACCTCAACAGCCCGGAGCCGATCAAACGGCGATCGATGGGTGGGCGATTCGCGCTCCGCTTCGGCGACGACCGCTCAGATGATGGCGGTGAGACACGGCGCAGCCTCGTGCGCACGGCTTTCAACTCGCCGTTCTGGCCTTTCGTCCTGGCCACAACGTCTGTCGGACAGGAAGGGCTGGACTTCCACTTGTACTGCCACGCCGTCGTCCACTGGAACCTCCCTGCGAATCCTGTCGACCTCGAGCAGCGAGAGGGGCGAGTTCATCGCTACAAGGGCCATGCAGTTCGCCGCAACATCGCGGGCGCACTCGGTTCCGATGCCGTGCGGATGGACTCCGGCGACCCATGGACGTGGATGTTTGGCGAAGGGACGCACCGACGGCCGAAGGGGGAGTCGCACATCGTCCCGTACTGGGTGTATAGCGAGGGCGACTCGCGTATCGAGCGGATCGTCCCAGCGCTGCCGCTCAGCCGTGACCGCTCCCGGCTAGAAGCTCTGAAACGGAGTCTTGTCGCCTACCGCCTTGCATTTGGACAACCACGGCAGGAGGAGCTCGTTGCGTACCTGCGAGAGCACTTCAGCCCGGAGGAGATCGAGCAGTTGAAGTCAGAGCTCCACATCGATCTCGCGCCGAAGGCGCGCCGCTGAGCGATGTCTACGACCCCTAGATGGTGGAAGGGTCGTAACGACCCCTAGATGGTGGAAGGGTCGTAGGCTCCCGATATGCCTGAAGACCAGCGCGTGGAGGTACCGCCCGGTGATAGTCGCGAGCAGCGGGAAGCAGAGAAGGCGATGGTCGCCACGCTCGCCTCGGAGCTCGGAGTTGCTCTAGCTCCCCGGCGGGTTGAGTTCGCCGATGGCGTGCGGGTCGAACTCGATGCAGCCTCGGAGGATCTCTCGGTTCTTGTCGAGGCCTGGGCGCATCAGGGGCCGGTGAAGTCGGGGCAGCGGCTGAAGGTCCTAACGGACGCCTTCAAGCTGTCCTTCGTCGGACGCGAGCTTGGCGGTGCGAGACAGCTGATCCTGCTCCTCAGCGACGAGCAGGCGGCGAAGAAGTTCGCCGGCGGTTGGCCTGCCGCCGCGCTCAAGCAGTCAGGGATCGAGATCGTTGTCGTCCAGCTGGACGAGGAGACTCGCCAGCGGGTTCGAGCGGCGCAAGCGCGTCAATACCGCTAGCTCACAACCGACGGCGCAATGGCCGGCGCCAGCTCGGCATCGGCGTTGGCGAGCAGTGCTCGGACAAGCTCATCGCGGCTCCAAAGGCGGACGCCGTTCGCCTTAGCCAGATGCTGGTCGACTGACGAGCCGAGTCCAAAAACCCGCTCAACTAAGCTGTCTTCGACGATTCTTACTAAAGGGAATGGGCGCGCGCGCCGAAGTGTGCACTACATTGTGCACCGTGGAAGGACATCCGCCTATCCTCCGCAACTCGCCGCTGCGGATCGTGGCGGTGGAGCTGCGGTTTCCTGAGGCCTTCTTCGAGGACGGGGATTTAAAGGCGGTCAAGCGTGCTCTCGACGAGCACTACCCGGTGCCGGGCACGGAGCACGGGTTGGCGATCGAGGTGGGGCCGCAGGGGCTGCGGTCGCAGCAATCCTCGCAACGCCAGATTTACCGGAGTCGCGACGGTTCGCACCAGATTGGCCTGACATCCACGGCACTGGCGCTTGAGGCGCACGGCGGTGCCCAGTACGAGGGGTTCGAGCACTTCCTCGAGCGGTGGCTGTTCGCGCTTGACTCCGTGAAGCCGATCGCCGAGATCACGACGCAGCTCCGGCTTGGCATGCGGTACGTCAACCAGCTCCAAGTCGAGGACGCGACGATTGGTGTCGCCGCCCTCGTCGACCGGATCAACCCGGCACTCCTCTCGCCGTATGGCGCAGACGGATTCGACTCGGAGATCGCCATGTCGTTCGAGCAGCTCCGCCTCCGAGACGAGCACGGTAAGGCAACTCTTCGGCACGGCCTCCAGGCAGTCGCCGGCCATGCTCTCCCTGGCCAGGTCGTCCTCGGCCAGGCCGTCGCCGGCGAAGAGTCGTCGCCGCTCGGCGTCTACGTTCTCGATATCGACTACTACGACGACGAGCTCGCCGACTTTGATCGGGATCGCCACATCGAGCAGCTCAAGCTTTTCAACTTGCAGGTGTGGAAGATCTTCCGCTGGTCGCTGACGGAGGACGAATATCAACGCATGGGGCCGGAGGAGAGAGATGACAGTTCTCGCTGACTTGTCCACTTCCGACGACACTCCGATCTTCGGCCAGCCCAGTGTCTGGGCGCCGCGGTCACTCGGGGCCTTCACGCTGGAGCGCGACGAGGATGTGCACGACTACTCCTGGGGCGCGCCCTGGCGGGCCATCCACGGCCAATCTGTGGCGCCCTACGCAGTGAGTCTCGATGACGGGGCGATCGTGACCCTCGTCGTCCCGGCACAGAAGGACGCGGTCCCGGTCGGCACGCTTATGGACATCGAGCGGGGCGCGTTGGCGACGTACCTCATGGCGGCACCGGCATTCGAGACGCCGCCCGGTACGGGCGACTACTTCGCCGAGATCCGCGACAACCTCGTCGGGGTCTGGCGCGGAGTGGCCACGTTGGGGAAGTCCTACAGGATCGCGGTTGACGACAGTTCCGTCTATCCGCTGATCGACATCGCTTCCGGCACGACCATCGCGACTTCGCAGGCCGCCGGAACGGTCCTGCTCGATCTCCCCGACGCGCTCAAGCTGGCACGCTCACAAGCCGGCTTGCCCGTGCAGGATCTCGCCGCGATGTTCGGGATCGGGAGGCGACAGTTCTACAACCTCGTGTCGGGAGACCAGACTACGGACGACGACAGGGTCGCGCGCATCGCTCGAGTCGCTGAGGCGATCGGCAAGGTCAGCGATTGGGTGGGTCCCAACAGCCGGAGGGTACGAACTCTGCTGCTCGCGCGCATCGAGGGCGACTCGATCTTTGACGCGGCTGTTGCTGACGACGAAAATCGTCTTGCGAACGCGCTCGAGCGCGCGTACTCGGCTGCCGCTCAGGCCACTGCGTTGCCGCACCGCGTTCCGCCGTCGCAGCGGGCGACGTCCGCGGAGGCGACCGCCATCCGCGACTACTTGCGTGCGACCCGCGACGACTCCGGCGCCGCGAGCGATCGATGAGCGGCGCTGATGGATGTAGAAGCGCTAGTCGCCCGGTATGACGCGATCTCGCTAGACGAGGAAGCTCAACTCGTCACGCGCCTCCTTCGAGACGGATGGGAGGCTGGTTGTTGGCTCCGACCAGCGCCCGACCAGGTAATCATCGCGACTCAGTTGGAGCTCGAGGAGCTTCTCTGCCGACTGGGGGCGAGGGACGGCTTCGAGCGCGAACTCGTCGACGACCCCTTCCCAAGCGGTCGCGACCACGAGCCGATCGAAGGAGAGGAGTCCTGTTACGTCCTCCTGAGCCAGCGCTGTGATGTAGTCGGACTGCTCAAGAACGAGCCACTCGTAGAGCTCGCGCCCGCATCCTTCTGCGAGGACAAAGGTCGGATCAAGCGTGCGTGGAAGAACTCGCCGCGCGAGTTTCCCGTCGAGCCGAGCCCTGCTTCGTGGCAGACGCACATGGTCGATCTGCGGTACCGCTATTTCATGAGCAAGCTGGACCTTGTAGACCTCGAACCCAGGCAAGCCCTCCCGCGCGATACGTCGGAGTACCAGGTGCGCGTCCGCTTCGGCCTCCGGGCCGCCCAGCGGTACACGCGCTCCGCGGTGCCGGACAAGCTCGTGGAAACCGTCGTCAAACCTCTGAGCAAGCTGGTCGGGGGTGACGAAGAGGCGAATCAGCTGTTCGCAGAATGGGCGCTCTTCCACGGCGGCCGGCCGGAGGGGAAGCCTGGCGTTCGTGCCATGTATCTCTGCCGGATCGACGAGGGGCTTACTGAAGATGAGCAGGCCGCGCAGGAAGATCTGACCCGGCAGGCGGCCGAGGACAAGTTCCAGTCGATCCTCGAGGCTCTGCCCGATGAAGCGAAGGCCGAACTCGACCTCGACGACGACCACCGGACGCAGGCAATCGATGAGCGCGACCTGAAGGTCGCTGACTGGCGGCTCTCCTGGAAGCTTGAGTGGGACGCAGAGAGCTTCGGTGGGGATCCCGACGCCGCGCTGCCCGCGCGATAGGGGGGGCGGGTCGGGCGCGAGCCGCGGAAAGCGAGTCCCTGACCCCTGCCCAGGACGGTTCTGACGGAAACTACGAAATCAGGCGCCACATCCCGCCACATCGCGTTCCAGCCGTCTGCCCGCCTACGCTGCGTCGGTGGCACCACGGCTCAAGCTGACCGACCAGGTCCGCCTCGACCTTGCCCGGATGCTTGTCTCGGGCGCGTCGATCGAGGTCGCCGCGAACGCCGCCGGCGTTTCCGAGAGGTCGGCGCAGCGGTGGCTGCAGCGGGGTCGCGAGCTCCGCGATCGCGAGGAGGCCGGCGGACGGATCCGGCCCGAGGATCGTCCCTACCTCGAGCTGCTCTCCGACGTTGAGCGCGCCTACGCGCAGGGTGAGGTGCATGCGCTCGCGTCGATCCGTCGGGCCGCCGGGGAGAACTGGCGGGCCGCCGCCTGGGAGCTCGAGAACCTCTATGGCTACGGCACTCACCGCCGGCCCGGCCGCCCCGTAGGCGCGACCAGCGCGCCCGATCGACCCTCGACCGCCGGTGCGCCACCGCGCATCCGACTTCGCAGCGTGAATTGAGCGAGTGCGATCGCCGGTCCCGCGTGCATGAAGCCGCGCATGCCGTGGTGGCCCTGGCTCTCGGCGTTACCTTCGAGTATGTGAGCGTCGAACCGACGTCGACCGGGTCCGCAGGCAGGATCGCCATCCGTGGGTTCCCGCATCCGGACCTCCTCGTCCGCGCCGAGGGAGAGAGCCTCCGTGAGTGGATCGAGGGGAAGGCACCATTGCTGCGAGCCGGCGCGATCGTGGCGGCCGCCGGCAGAGCGGCGGAGCGAGTCGTACTCGGGCTTGCTCTCCCCGAGGGGCACTGGGTGATTTTCGCGAGCGATGACCGGACGATCCATCGCGCGGCGACGATCATGTCGTCTGATCCCGAGATCCGGCGCGCCTGGATCCGTCGAGTTCGCGCCCTGGCGGCGACCGTCGTCGAGCACCGCCGCAGCGAGATCGAGGCGGTGGCATTCGCCCTTGAGCAGAACGTTCGGCTCGAGCACGCCGACGTTGAACGTCTCTGCCGTGGCGCGAATGACCGGTGAGCCGGGGGCTAGGCTCGCGTCCTCGACGTTGCAGGCGAAGAAGGTGATTGATTTCGTCGCCGGAGCGGCCGGATCCACAGGAGCGCTGGCTAGAGCCGCAGTTCCCGCAGAACCGGGACTGTCGTAGCTATCCCGCTCGGTGCTCGGGGAGGGCGCAGGGGTTCGATTCGGTCACTGGGCAGATCGCGGGGGGTCCGCCAGACAGACCATCCCCGAGGCGTCCCGCGCGCCGAGGCGGTAGTGGGACACTCCGGTGCGTGAGTTCCAAGAAGCCGACTGCGGCCGAGC
>Ga0265336_10000567_pt1 | contig 20965 bp, 21 predicted proteins | sample 42119metaG_FD_193583 | JGI IMG/M metagenome (GOLD analysis project Ga0265336, IMG submission 193583) | Rhizosphere microbial communities from Carex aquatilis grown in University of Washington, Seatle, WA, United States - 4-21-19 metaG | ecosystem: Host-associated > Plants > Roots > Rhizosphere...
GAACACGATCCGGCATTTTTCCATCAAGGAGCCTATATCCTTTCGATGTCCAGGGTATTTGCAGACAATTTCTTTCTTAGCGGCAATTGGAATATTTTATGGCCCTTATTGATCATCATGTATTGGGCCAATGGCAAGGACCAAAAGACCTTTATGATCAAATTCTTCAGTTTTGCCTTGATCATCTTCCTTGGATTTTTCTTATTGGCCGTGCCATTGACCAATTTGTTTGCGTATCACGCCAACACCAGCAGTATCGGCACGGTATCACGATTGATATTACATTTTTATCCTTTATGTCCTTTATTGATCGCTTTGCTGGTACACCAACTCTTAAAGAACAGGAGGCATCAAGTTGCCGCCCGTTGATTGGATCTATAGCGCCTTTGGTCATTTTCAAGGAGAGTATTTTTATTTTTATAATTATATATTCCCGCCGGTTTTTGATAAAATCCCGTTAAACGTGTATCTTTATGTTTTAATGGCAGGCGCCATGTTGATCTCCTTATATTGGCGTTCAAGCAAATCTTGCAAGATGTTTAGCATTGCGTCGATTGCTCTTATCATGGTTTTATTCTTCCAGCTCCACGGTCAACAGCAGTATTGGCGAGAAGAGATGAAAAGCACGGTGTCACCGGAGAACAAATTTTTTGATTTTGCGTTAGCACAAGCGCCGGAGGGGGCTTCCTGTTATGTCATGACCCAAACGAATCCCCGATATATCAGGTATGTTTTATTTCCCCATATTTTAGTGACAGAACGGCCACAGAGGTCATCAAATTGTGTGATCGTGCTGGGGATGTTCGGCCCTAGGCGGTATGTTCCCAAGAGTTTTAATCGGGTCGTGTGGTATGATCAGTATAGTTTATTAGCATTTCAAAAATAAATATGGGTAAATACGTCAAATACAATTACGCGGCCCTTTTAATCTGCGTTATTGCCTGCCTTGCCTGGGGTCATGTCCTGGATCTTAAATATTTCCGTTTCGGTTATGATAGCTGGGACCTTCCATTATATGCCAATCTGATGTGGAACCTGTGCCATGGCAGCATGTCGACGAGCCTTTTCGGCGGGAACTTTCTCCAGGACCACTTCAATGCCATCGCATTCTTACTGGTGCCATTTTATTATTTTTTCCAAAGCGCTTTGACCTTGCTTTATTTCAAGCTTATTGCTTTTTTTGCAGGCGCGTATATTTTTTATCTTCTTGCTGCTAAACGAATGGGAGGTCTTTGGGCCATTGCCTTCATGCTGGCGTATATGTTCTATCCGGCCAATGTAATCATGATATTCTTTGAGTTTAATTTTGAGAATTTAGCTTTGCCGATGATCTTATTGCTGTTTTATTTCTTTGAAGAGAAGAAATATTGGGGCTTCATAACAACCTGTTTTTTATTGACCCTGGTCAAGGAGAACATGCCGTTGGTTGTTTTTATGTTCGGGATCTATGGATTGTTGATGCGCAGGGAAGACAAGCTGCGTTGGGTTTTTTATCCGGCTGTCCTTGGCCTGGGGATGTTTACGCTAGAGGTTTTTGTGATCATCCCATGGTTCAGGCATGGTTTGGAGGGTATTAATGCTCATCTAAATTTGTATGATAGGGTATTGCACCATCCAGGTGAAATTTCCACCTTATTGTTCAACCGGCGTAACGCATTATTCATATCAAAACTATTCGGGCCTTTGTTGGTCACAGCTTTGCTGGCCCCGCAGGTCCTGCTTATCGCAAGCCCTCTTTTTTTGCAGGACCTTCTCTCTCAATTTTTCGCACAGCAAACCATTGATTATTTTACGTCCAGTGACCTGGCGGTCTTTATTTTTATGGCAACGATAATCTTTTTGGGCCGCGTGCCTGTTAAATTCAAAGGTTATCTATGCGCGTTTATCATCATCCTTCTTTGTGTTTTTGAATCAAGCTATATACCCCAGTGGCACAAGCGTGTTCCACCGTATCAGGAAATTCAAACAGTGGGCCGATATATTCTTTCTCAAGTGCCCAAGGACGCGAAGGTGGTTTCTTCCTTTAAATTCATGTATATGCTGGCCGAAAGAAAAGACCTGTATGGCTTTTATATCGTTCATCCCAATGCCCCTGATCCCTATCAGCGTGTGCCCGATGATGTTGACTATATGATGATTGATTTTAGCAATAAACAAGGCTGGGACCTTATCAGGGACATTGACAGGGTTATTGCCTTTCAGGGGCCATGGTCAGTGCTGGCAGCGGCTGATGGGATCGTTTTGTTAAAAAAGAACGCAGGGGGAGGGTCATTATTGATCAAGGCCGGATGGCAATCTATGGCTCCGCGGGGTCCTCTGCAGCAGACAGGCCTTAGAGTGGATGATGCCCTGGACATGGAAGGGCTTGAGTTGTCTCAACCATTAAGGTCAGGCCAGAGGACGATGAAGGTGGTTTATTATTGGAGACCACTCAAGAACGACACTGCCCCCAACTTGCCGCCCGTATCATTAAGCATTTTTCAAGGAGGACAAATGGTCTACTCCAAGGACCGGGTCCCGTTTTATAATTTGCCGATATCTAAAGGCAGGCATTACATGGATGTGTTTTATTATTTTATTCCCCCCTTGAAGCCCGGGAATTATATGGTGGTCATTTCTGCTGTGCCGCCTAAGAATGCTCAGGGGACTTTACGAAATCTTATCATTAAGAATATTTCAGTAATTTAAATTCTCATAGATGGCGATGTATGAGACGCCATGAATGGCGATGTATTGAGACGCCATAAATGGCGTCTCTACGATGGATGCCTCATTGTGTAATTCTCTTGGCTTTTGTGCCGGGTTAAAAATGTCTAATAAATTTCAAGATCAGTATCGCGTTAAATCTACGAGATTAAAGCATTGGGATTATAATTCTTGTGGGGGATATTTTGTCACGATATGCGTAAAGGATCATGCGTGCATGTTTGGGAATATCGAAAATGGGCAGATGGCCTTAAATGAGCTTGGGCTAGAGGCAAAAAAGTTTTGGGACCAGATACCTAAACATTTTTCACATGTGCATATGGATGAATATGTGTTTATGCCCAATCATATGCATGGAATTCGTAGAGACGCCATTTATGGCGTCTCTAAGCTGGCGCCTCCAATCATTAATGGCGTCTCAAAACAAGACAAGAGTAGCGGCATTGTTCCAACGGATAAAAATCCAATGTTTAATGATTCGTTATCAACAATGATCCGGTGGTATAAGGGTCGAACGACCTATGAAATTAACAAATTGATCCAAAAGAAATTTCAATGGCAGGCGCGTTTTTACGACCACGTTATCCGTAATGATGCGGATTTAGATCGTGTCAGAGAATATATTCGGAATAATCCGTTGAATTGGGAATTGGATGAGGAAAATACGGATCGGATCAAAGGATAGAGACGCCATAAATGGCGTCTCTACGATGTGTGGTAATTTAAATTCTCATATTGATTCGATATTTTTAATCATATATACTTAAGGTGATGATGAACCGTACGTTAATAGCCGGCGTTTTTTTCATATTGCTTGCCTCCCAGGCATTTGCCGTCCAAAGCACCACGCTGGTCAGTTATTACCCGCCACCGATGGCGGCTTACCAGAAAGTTAGTCTAGCCACCAATTTCTCGGTCACTTCCACGTCAACTGATCCGGATACTTATTGCAACCCTCCCAACGCTACTGCAGGCTATATTTTTTTATACACGGCTAATGGGACTTTATATCAATGTCCTAGCACCTATACAGGTCCATATACAACATATGATAATACCTTGCACCTTGCAAGCGCTACTAATGTTCCTCCCTTTTGTGAAGATGGATTGGTGGCTGGTACGTCGGTCAATACAATTGGCTCTGTAATTGCAGATACCTCGGGGACTTTGCATGTTTGTATGTTAACAAACGGCGTCCCCACAGACACTATTTATCCCCAACAATGTTTTAACAGCTTTACTTCATATACTACCGCCAGCGGCGCTCCAGCCGCGCCAGCCTGTCCCTCGGGTTTTTCCCAAAAATCTGTCCTGGATACATTTAAAATTTCAAGCACTACTTCGGTGCTATCTGAAGTCTGTTGTTCAGGTAATTAATCCCTGATTTTTATGAGGAGGGAAGTACTGTAGAGTTATTATTACAGCAGACTGTGGAATAAACCTGGATATTGCTGTCCGGTGAAAAATTGTCAGTCACGGCGTAATTTCCATTTGAAGTTGCTTGAAAATATGGGACAGGGCAAGGGTTATTGTTAAGGGCGGCGGTTACTTTTATTCCATAATTAAAATTATTTGTGTTAGTGCAAACAGTATCACACCCTCCCACGTCGCAGGAGCAAAACCGATTAAAGCATGTTTCCGGATAAGGAACAGGCGCTCCTGTCCCGTCACCGGTACACATTTCCAAACTTTGAGTAGGCTGATTATAAAAAAGCATACCTGCACTGCTTGCTCCTCCTTGACATAAAGTAGTATCGGTTTCCTTAAGATTTTGGAGAACAAGTTTGTTATAAGACCCGCTGGGGGCAGGAAAATTCACGGTCAAATTATTATTCCCGGCGTAAACAGCAGTGGCAGCGAAGGATAGGAAATATAAAAATAGAGTGAAGAGAAATTTTTTCATAGGCCGCAAACTCCACCTCAAGTATATCTTATTTAAATAAGCTCCACAAGTGGACTTTTAGAGAAGTGACTATTATAATGCGGGATATGTATCTATTTAATTCGTTTTATCTTGATGGCTGGACGATCTGGGGATTGGCATCGCAATTCCTTTTTTTCCTTAGTTTAGTCATCCAATGGTATGAGTCAGAGAAAGCCCGGCGCAGTATCCTTCCGGCGTCATTTTGGTGGCTGCGTTTGGCAGGTTCAATGATGCTCATCGTCTATGCTTTTCATCGCCGGGACGCGGTGTTCCTCTTAGCGGCCTCATTACAGATCTTTATTTATTTGAGGAATATCGCCTTATTCAAACGTAATGGACCTTAAACCCCCTGTGCTTGACCTTTCCATTATTGTCCCTGTCTACAATGAAGCGGCCAATGTGGCTGATCTGCATGCCCATATTCTTGAGGCCATCCATCCTTTAAATAAATCATTTGAGATCATTGTTGTTGATGACGCATCGACGGACACAACCTTGTCCCAACTGAAATTATTATCCCCACTTATCATTCTTTGCCTGCAGGCCCATTATGGCCAATCATGCGCCTTGGACGCCGGGATCAAGGCCGCCCGTGGAAAGGTGATCATTACCATGGATGGAGACGGTCAAAATGACCCTGCGGACATTCCTTTGCTTTTGGCCAAAATAGATGAAGGTTATGAGGTGGTCTGCGGTTGGCGGTATAAGCGCCATGATCCCTTAAGTAAACGCTTTGTTGCCGCAGGAGCGGCCTTATTGCGCTGGGTCCTGGTTCAGGATGGAGTGCATGATGCCGGATGCAGTTTGCGTGCCTGTTATAGAAAATGTTTTGACGGCTTGGATATTTATGGGGGATTGCATCGCATGATCCCGGCTATCCTTCGCTGGCGCGGGTTTAAAATGACGGAGATCAAGGTCCGCCATCACCCTCGGTTGCGAGGAACATCTAAATACAAAGGGTGGGGACGTATTTTTGAGGGTTTTCGTGATATGGTTTATATCTGGAATTGGCGCAAAGACCCCGCCAAGCCTCTTTACGCGGGTAAAAAGGAAAATTATAAAATTAAAGAAATATTAAATAATTGATATAATAAATAAATTATGGCCGTAAAATCCCAAAATTTGATCAGATCAACCTTGCCAGGTTGCTGCGGTGTCGTGGTATTGTTCGAAGCCTTTTTGGTATTACGCCAAGGCAATTTACCGGCGTATTTACAGGCCGCTATTATCGTCGGCTTGATGTTCGCGGCGATGTTCTGTGTTGAGGCGATCTTTTGCGTGATTGGGAATTATGGTTTGATCTCAGCCCCTTGTCAGCGCGGGTTTAGTTTGATCAGGGTCTTTTACAAGGTCATTGGATGGATCATCACTGTTGGCATAGTCGCCTCTGCGTATTGGGTATTTCCTGAATATTTGACTAGCTTTTATACGCCATATTATCAGGCGATCGCAGCGACATGGCCTTTTCTGGCCCTTTTCTTTTTATTCGGTATCATTTGGGAAGACCCGCGGGGTAATAAGGAATACGATGATTATTATTGGGTCGCGTATGCTTTACTGCATTTTAAATTTAGTTTACTTAAAAGTATCAACTTAAAACAGCATTTTTTGGCGTGGGTCGTTAAGCTTTATTTTCTTCCCTTGATGTTCATCTATCTGGTCAATTATCTGGGCTATCATTTTTATTTTGGTAATTTTCTTGGCGGCTATGACTCTCTTTATAACGGGGTCTTTCTGGTCGATACTGCTTTTGTATGTGTGGGATACCTTTTTGCCAATAATTTGACAGACACCCATATACGGTCCACGGAGCCTACCATGCTGGGTTGGGCCTGCACCTTGATCTGCTACCAGCCATTTTGGTCGACGATAGGATCATGTTATCTTTCTTACGGCAGTCCATGGGGGGTATGGCTCAAGAACTATCCACCATTGCAGATGATGTGGGCGTTTTTGATCGTCTTATGCTGGCTTTTGTATATTTGGGCCACGATCGCCTTCGGGACACGCTTTTCTAACCTGACCCATCGGGGCATTCTCATGTGCGGCCCGTATGCTTATTTTCGGCATCCGGCATATATCGGAAAATTAGCGTCGTTCTTTTTGATGTACGTTCCTTTTATGGGCAAGGACCTGATCACCTCGGTCAGGTATTGTATTATTTGGGTGATGCTGTGCGGTGTTTATTATTTAAGAGCAAAGACAGAAGAACGGCATCTGCGTTCCATCGGCCCTGAATATGATATTTATGCCAAGCAAGTTAGGCAAAACTGGAAAAACCTGATAGGAATTTAGAATGAAGCCCCAGTCATTTATCGATGAGACGATCTATGATTTTCAGACCATAGAGTATTCGCTGGAATTCGGCCGCACCAAGGAAACCATTCCAGTCCTGCTTAAAATGTTGGAACGCGTCCGTTCATCGGGTCTATTGCCCCCGTCCTTTTGGGGCCAAGACCTCTGTCAAGGGATGAAGATCGATGATTTTTATGCCAAGATCAAAGAATTGGCCCGGGACCCGCTGGCTGTTTCTGACAAGGCACTCGAAGAAATGGAATACCGGCAGTATATCGGGCAATTGCGTTCTTTGGTTTTTGACAATATTTATCAATTAAGGCAATCCCTTAAATCTCCTTCTCAAAAGAACATCGAATTGGCCCTGCTTGTCCTGTCAGCATCGGCGATCGGAGCTTGTCTGGCTGTCATGGTCTTTTTAAGGTTTTTCCTTCAGGACCTGGGCTTAAAAGGGGATTTCTTTGCCGGGCAGAATTTCGAGAGGCATGTTTCAAGCGGTTATAGCAAGACCATCAATTTTGGGGACTTTTATGAGATGGATGCGCATATGCCCTATGAGCATTCGTCCGCCCGCTGGCAGGGGTCTTTGCTTGTGCCTAAGGACGGAGTTTATACGTTCTTCTTGCTCGTGGATGACGGGACAAGGCTATATATTGACGGAGAACCTGTCATAGATAAATGGCAGGAATATGATTCCGTGGAATTCAACAAGACGATGAGCTTAAGCAAAGGGGAACATGATATCCGGATAGATTTTTTTAATGACCGTTACCGGTCGGTGCTTAGATTATATTGGTCATTTGACAATCACCCCAAAACGATCATCCCGGCGTGGAATTTGAGGCATAAACATTAATGGGAACTTTAAGGCGTTTTATCAATAAATGGCATTACATGATCGCGGGAACAATAATGATAGCGGCTTTGCTATTGAAATATTGTTATATCTTTAATTTCATGGCGTATCGGGATTCTCTGAAAGGGGACATGGCAGAATATTGGTTTGATTCTGTCCGTTTGGCATTTAGCAGTCAGGTCTATTTGACCCAATGGGGAGGTTTTGCTCCTTTTTATAAATATTTTTTTCTTGTTCCGTTACTGCATTGGCTTAACAGCGTTGGTTCTATTTCCAGTTCAATTTATTTCATCGTTTTATCTAACATCATCTTATACAGTTTATCATCCTGTGTTTTCTATTTGATGGCTGAACGTATGATCGTCAATAAGATATTGTCTTTGACAGCTTTAATATTTTTTTCTTTTTCCTATCTGGCCGTATGTGTCAATGCGCTGCTTTTACCGGATACTCTTGCCATCTCATTGACGGTCATGGCAACAGGCATCATTGTCCTTCAGGTCAACAGGGTATCCTGTTTTTTGGGGGGATTATTGCTGGGGATCGCGGTCGCGGCCAAGCCGTTCCTTTTTGTTTTTAGCCCTGTTTTTATTTGGTATATCTTAAGCAAGAGCGGCAAGAAAGATCTGGCCTGGAAGGTTATCGTTTTTACCGTCGCCATGGTCATTGTCCCGCTATTGACCGTAAGAGAGAATGATCTGATATCTCATGGAAAATTAAAAAGCCTTGCGGCCATCGGAGGTTCTAATTTTTATCAAGGATGGGGCAAGGTGGGCCGGATCAAGACCTTTAGCACTGAAGGCAAGGACAGCCGGTATTCCCCGGGGGCCTTGGATGAGCCCAAATGGGGGGAGATAACGGTTTATGAGCCGTGGTATCATCAAGGGTATTTTTATCAATTAGGTTTAAGGTCGATTGTCCAAGATCCCGGCGTTCTTTTGGAGAAGCTCCTTTGGTTTAAGAAATTGTTTTGGGGCGTCTTGGGTCCAAGCTTAAGGAAGAACCCGCCGGGATTCTACAAGATCATCCCCTTCGTTGAAAATACATCATATCTGATGTTTTTGTCCCTGGGAGGCCTTTGGATCTTTAACAGAAGGAAAGCTTGCTCCATCGATGTTCATATGATCTTTTTTCTTATGGCCGCATTCTTTATGGCCATCTATGCGTTCGGATTGCCTGAACGGCGGTATTTTCTTAATATCGAGTACTTGGTCATCCTGCTTTTTTTCGTTTTGGTCAACAGGATGCTAGCTTTATACAAAGTATATCAAAAAGAGATCTTTATTTATTCCTTTGTAGTTCTAACTTTCTTTATCTGCGTTCCGTTGACGTTGGAACAGGCGGGTAAATTCTTTTAGGGAGCTATGGAAAACAGCGAGATCCGATCATTCATTGATGCCACGACGTATGATTTTGAGACCATTGATCATTATCTGCAATATGGCCGTATCGAGGAGACCATGCCTGTCATGCTTCAAATATTGGCCCGCATCCGGACTTTTAAATTTAACGGCCTTTTTCAAGCTCCGCCTTTCCGGCTCGAAGGACTTATTTTAGAAAAGGACCTTGAAGCGCTGGATTACGAAAGTTTTATTAGAGTGATCCGCGCCTGGACATTTAAAAATATTGCTCAATTAAAGGACAAGACCAAGACTGCCCAGGAAAAGCAAATAGAGATGCTTTTAGTAGTGCTTGGCGGTTGTGTCATCGTGGTAAGCTGCCTTTTTATTTTTAATTTTTTGTCATTTTTCCAGACATGGGGCTTGAAAGGTGATTTTTATGAAGGCAAGCATTTTGGCAAACACCTATCAAGCCAGGTCAGTAAAATGATCAATTTCAGTTACTATTTGGAAATGGACCCGCGTCTGCCTCATGAACAGGATTTTTCAGCCCGTTGGACGGGGTATTTACTGGCGCCCCGTGACGGCAACTTTGTCCTATCCTTAGTGGTAGATGATGGGGCAAGACTTTATATCGACGATAAACTTATCATTGATGCCTGGTATGACAATGATTCCGTTGAGTTTAACAAGAGCGTATACCTGACCCAAGGGCCTCACGCAATTCGGATAGAGTATTACAATAATGTTTACGGCGTTGCCCTTCGGCTTTTTTGGACGCCTCCGGGAGGCAGCAAAGAAATAATTCCGGCCTATTATTTAAGGCAAAATGAGATCGGTCTATGAGAGCAGTGCTTTTGGTCATTGCAGCCGTGGTTTTATTTAAGATCTTTTACATATTCCATTGCGTTGCCTACCTGTCCTCAGTTCAAAATGACATGGCTTCTTATTGGCATGGGGCTTTTGACAGGGCGTGGGGGAATAAATTTTCTTTTACCCAGTATGGGGTGTGCCCGCCTTTTTTTATCTATTTATGCGCCTATCTCCTGCATTTAATGAATAGTTTCAGCTTACTTTCCTGCTCAATACCGGTAGTTGTCGTCTTAAATGTCCTTTTACATGGCCTTTCTTCCTATTTTGTCTATGTGATCGTTCATCGAATGACAGAACGTAAAATATTGGCTTGGGGGGCCTTGTTATTTTATTGCTTTTCATATACCCAGCTTTATCTAAACGCCCTGGTATTACCGGACAATCTGGCAACGCCATTGCTCGTCATTGTTGTCTGGTTTATTGCCTTTGGTGAATTAAAATTATGGGCAGTATTGGGAGCAGGTTTATTGTTAGGGATCGCCATTGCCTCCAAACCTATTTTTGTGATCTTAAGCCCGGTCTTTGTCGTGTATTTATTCTTGCGCTCGACTAAAAAAGACAGCCTTTTACTGGCCTGTGTATTATCGATCGGTTTGATCCTGATACCCTTGGTCACAGTCATTGAAAATTATCATATTTCCAGTGGAAGGGTGCTTTCTTTGGGGCCTTCAGGCGGGGCCAATTTTTATCAAGGCTGGGGACAGGTCGGTAAGGTCACTACCTACGGCCAATTCGGAACATGGTGGCTATATTCCCCTGGTGCTCTTGATGAGACGAATTGGAAACCGGTTGATACCAGCGATCCATGGTTCCATCAAGGATATTATTATCAACGAGGCATGCAAGCCATCATCAAAGACCCTAGCGTCCTTTTCAAGAAAATCATTTGGTTTAAGAAGCTTTTTTGGGGTATCTTGGCACCTTCCTTAAGCAAACAGCCGCCAAATTTTTACAGGATAATGCCGATCGTCCAATGGGGACTTTATATCATGTTTTTGTGCCCATGGGTCCTTTGCTTTTCAGCCCTTCGCAAATGTTGTGACAGGACCATCTTTTTCTTTTTTACCGTCTTGTCCGTTTTTTTCCTTTCGATCTATCTGTACGGCATGCCCGAAAGACGCTATTTGTCATATATTGAATTTTTGATCATTATCCTGTTTTTTATCGCGATCGATAAGGTCATCAGTTTATATAAGGCGTATAAATCAGAGGTCTTGATATATATTATCTGCGTGTTTTCATTTTTTATATGTGTCCCTTTGACATGGGAACATTTGACCAGGTTATTAAATTAAGGGCCCTGCAATGTCCCGAGGTCTTTGGTTATTATTCTTTGGTTTATTGATCGTCATAGCTTTCCTTTCATTCAGCGTATCCCTTAATCACGATGAAGTAGAATCCATCCATGTAGCCTGGAAAATTTTTTCAGGGGAGAGGATATATGTCGATTTTTTTGAACACCACCATCCATTCTATTATTATCTGCTTATCCCGATCATAAAGCTATTCAATGGGAATACGGGGGTGGTCTTTGCGGCAAGGGCCTTGAGCTTAGGGATGTTATTGCTGGTCTTTGCAGTGACGTATGATATTTCAAGGAATGTGTTCGGTAAAAGGCCTGCCGTCATAAGCCTGGTATTACTTGCAACGGTCAGGGTATTCATTTACAAAGTCATCGAGATCAGGCCGGATGTCCCTGAGGCTTTGTTCGGCCTGATCTCAGTGTCTTTATTACTCAACTATTTTAAAAGGAACACCCTGAAATATTTGATCCTAAGCGCAGTATCTTTAGGATTATCTTTTTTGTTCCTGCAAAAGGCCATTTTCCTTGTCTTTGTTATAGGGGTAGTATTATTGCATAGCTGGTATTTCGATCGTCTAAGGGCAAGGGACATGTCCATTTATTTAGCGGTTTTGATAGCTGTCTTGGCGCCTTTTTACATCCTTCTTTTTATCAATGGCCAGCTTCATGCCTATTTGTTCTATAACTGGGTTTTTAACACCGTTTACCTGAAAAATTGGAGTGTTGACTGCGAGAAAGTGATGCTGCTATTAATATCACTTTTTAAAGGCAATCCTTTGATCTGGGTTTCGTGGCTTTTAAGCCTTCTTTTTTTGGATACCGATCAAAAGGAAAAGATCGCGATAATTTCATTCCTGTTTTTGATCATCTTTTTTATGCTTCAAATTTATATAAAACAATATCTGATTTTGCTCATACCTTTCATAGCGATGATGGCCGGTTATGGGCTCGATCAAGCGGCTGTGTTATTTTTCAAGAACGGGTCCGCGATTATAGGGATCATTGTCGGCATTAATTTGTTTTGTCCCCTTGAGTCATATTCAGTGGACATTAAAAAATCCCCGATCTTTCAGGACCTAAAGGAGATAGAATATGTCCAATCGATCACCAGGCCGGCTGATTATGTTTATGACCCCAGCCGTCACGCCAATCTTTACAGAAAAGACCTGGATTTTTATTGGAGCAAGGAAGGCATAAAGCATATCAACAGCGCCCATCAATGGAAGCCGGAAAACTATGATGTGTATGCCTTGATCGAGAAATTCAAACCAAAAGTTATTGTAGAATCCATGATCAAGAACCTTGGCGATCACAGGATCAGGGATTTTTATAAAAAGTCCGACCGATATCAGGAAGTATTGATAAGGGCTGATGGGCAGTAACGAGAGGTTAAGGTCATGCGACCTTTAAAGGCCGAAGAAGTAGTGAACTGTCTTTTTCAAATGCCGTTTTTTGTCATCCCGGTTTTTTCCTTTCCTTCTAGATCAAGGGAGGAGATCGAAGGCTTTCAATTAAAACGGCTTAAGAAGATTGTCCGCCACGCGTATGATCAAGTGCCGTTCTATAAGAGAAAATATGACAGTTGTCGTATTAAGCCGGAAGATATAAATACCTTAAAAGATTTCAAGAATTTACCGTTGGTCACCAAAGAGGAAATGATAGAGAATTTTCCTGACTCTAACATCTCCAGGAGTATCGACCTTAATAAATGTATCATTACCTTCACTTCCGGCTCATCGGGGAAGATTGTTAATGTTGTTTATGATCTGCCAGTTTTGGCCCGTAACATGCTGACGGGTCTTCGGACTTATTCATGGGGGATGTCATGGCGCCCGTGGTCCAGGCAGATGAACGTTAATTTTTCAAAGCACCCGATGGAGGGTCTCTTAGGCACCCATTGGCTCCATGACGCCTGGACCTTGGATGGCGTGGACCAGCTTGTTGGCACCTTTAAAAAGCTGGCCCCGGATTTTTTATCCTGCTACCCTTCAGTATTGAATGAGATGAGGGCCTATATGCTGCAGAGGGACATCAAGCCCCCATTATCATTAAAGGCGATCTTTGTTAATTCGGAAATGTCCAGCGCAGGTGATAGGAAAAAACTAGCGGAATTCTTTGGCGCCCCTGTCTATGATGAATATGCCTCGGAAGAGTTAAACCGTATCGCGGCCCAATGCAAATCCCTGAATTATCATCTTCTTGAAGACATTAATTATATAGAGATCTTAGACAGCGAAGGAAATTCACTTCCTGATGGTGAAGCAGGAGAGGTGGTGGGCACTCAATTGTTAAATTTCACAATGCCTTTTATCCGTTATCGGCAGAACGACATGGCATCTATACGGACCAAAGACTGTCCATGCGGCAGGAACCTTAAGGTCCTGGAAAAATTGGAGGGGCGCAAGAACAACCATTTTGTCTTGAAAAATGGAGAGATCTTGTCCTCAGGATTTCTTTTGGATCTTGGCTACAGCATACTCTTGGAGCACCCGCAGAGCATATGTGATTTTTGCATGGTCCAAGAGTCATCGGACCATGTTATTCTTGAGCTTTTGCCGGGAAAGGCATTTACCGCGCATATCAGGGACAAGATCCAGGATAAATTGAACAAAGCTTTCCCTGCAAATGTTAAGTGTGAATTAAAGATTTGCGATAGATTGACCAAGACTAAGAATGGCGCAAAGAAAAATCCTTTAGTATCCAGGGCCATGGCATAACAGGGGGCATCCATCGTAGAGACGCCATAAATGGCGTCTCTACGGGTCCCCGGATCTTTTATATCTTTCCCTGTCCAACCGCGGGTATAACCAGAGGGCTTTCATCATAGTTTTGCATCCGGGAAGACTCTGGAACATCTTTGATACCGCATCCGTCCGTCCCCATTTATAAGGTCCTCCGCCAAAGGGATTGACACTGCAGGTTTTACAGACCCCTGTTTTAGCCCCCGGGCTTAGAAGGGCCTTTCTCGACGATGACAGGTCCCTGTAATAATGATAGATGGAATAATCCTCAACATTAAGGTCGCCTATGATCGCCGATCGATGTTCTTTGACATCAGGCCTTACCTGGCAGCAGAGCATGCATTTACCGTTATGGGAGACCGACAGGTGCATGACAGGGGAGAAGCAGGGCAGGGTCCTTTGATAATCATCATACCCGCTTTCTTTGGAGAGATACCCTCCCCTTGAATACATCTGTTTTGGTTTGAAATCCTTGACTTGAACGATGATCAATACCCGGCTGCCTGTCAATTGTAAGCCGTCGTATCGGCTTGATCGATCCGCAAGCTCTAAACCTGTCCGGTCCACCAGGCTTTTTAAAAGTTTGGGCTTTTCTGATCTATGATCGGATATTGGATACAAGCTCACGCGCAGTTGGTCCAAGCCCGCATTTTCCAGGGCATGAATCATTTCGTTTGTTAAATAATCCCCGTTGGTATAAAGCCTTTGGTAGGAAGAGGGAAGCATTTTTTTGGCCAAGCGGATATCATCAATAATGCTTTCATCCGCCAAAGGCTCGCCATATCCGCTCCAAATGAAGGATTGGTCATAATCGATTGCTGCCAATTCATTCAATATTTTTAACAGGAGTTTATTATCCATCCGGATGTTCTGGCTGATCCGGTCAACAGAACTGTTAGGGCAAAACCAGCAGGTGCGGTTGCAGTAACTATGATGTTCGACCTCGAAATGTTTCACATAGGTCTTAAACAGTTCTTTACAACGGTCGATCTCAAGGGTTGGGTCGAAAAGTTCCGGCGCAAGTGCATTGGCTGCCGCAAATTTCAGGAAGGTCCGTATAAAAGGATTCCTTAGGATAGACATTTCATTAATGTAGCTTAATTTATATTTTTTTTCTATATAAAAAGGCTGATATAATAAAATATGCATCCAAAGTTCCAAAATATCCAGCCGGATTTATCCGCCTTAAGGGCCCCGGTTTTGATCGTTAGTTCTTTTGTCGGCAGGGGCAACTACAGTATCGGTGAGGGTATCAAACAGCAGTTTGGCGAAGGTGTTATTTGCCATCATCTGGCCATCGAGGACCTGCTGCCTGATCAAGCAGTTGAAGAAGACTTAAATCGTTATAAATGGATCTCACAGAACGCGAAATTCCTGCTTTACTTGATCTATACGGTCCCTTTTTTCTATCAGCGAAAATATATCCGGGAAAAATGGTTTCACAAGACGGATCTTTCCCTGCTTGAACAAAAACTGCGTGACCTGGGGGTAAAAACGGTCATTTGTGTAAGCCACAGACCGGCATTTTGGCTGTCTATTCTTAAAGAAAGGGCCAAGTTGGATATTGCACTTTGGGGAGTTCTTGCGGAATTTGGTACGAACCTCGGATGGCAATACATATTCTGGGATTCGATGAACGGGTTTTTTTCCATAATGCCTAAAAACCGGTTAAGGCTTAGGATCCCTTCCCAGATCATATTCCAACAACTGCCTTTGCCTTGCCGTAAGGAATTCTATGATATCGCTGCAATAAAAGGAAGTAAGGATGATTTACTGATTGTTGCCGGATATTGGGGGCAGGTCAATACAGAAAAAGCAATCATTTTGACCAAAGAATTATTAAAATATTTCCCTGCGTTGAAGGTGCATATTGTTTGCGGGACAAATGAAACTTTAGAAAAAAAGATGAGGGATTATTTTGGGCCTAATTGCCGGATTAAAGTTTATGGGAAACTGGATTCCTTGATAGGCCTTCTGCGGGATTGCGCCGCGATCATTACAAAGCCGGGATTTGCAACCCTGATCGAAGCGTATTGCGCATCAAGGAAAATATTTCTTTTAAAAGGCATGCCGGTCGCTGAGGACCATAATGCCGCCTATGCTATAGCCAATTTTTCAGCAGAATGGCATAGCCGGACGTCTTTTAAGAAATGGTATAATACCGTCTAGAGGGAAAGCTGTGTATCTTAAAGGTCTAGTCAAATATCCGGAATATTTAAGCCATCAGATCAGCTACAAGATCAGGTCTCAATTCAGGTATGCCTGGTTAATCAATGACCCAAAGAATGATGACCGCCTCCCGCCGCCGTTAGTTTGTAAGCTATATCTTAATCAAGCCTGTGATTTGCGCTGCCCAATGTGTTTTCTGTGGGGTGAAACTGGCGTCTATACCTCAGCAGACAAAAGGCCGGTGCCGCAGGAACTTGATTGGTCAATCGTGCAAAAGATCTTCCTTGAAATAGGCAGGTATCAACCGACCTTTATCCTTTCCGGAGGTGAGCCTCTGTTGTATTCACATTTTAGGGACCTGGCTGCCTTATTAAAAAAATACCGCACCTGTGCTTATATCAATACCAACGGCAATCACATTGATAAGCATTTGGAGGATATAGAGGATAATCCGTATCTTGTTTTTTATGTGTCCTTGGATGGAACAAAGCTGGTTAATGATAAGCTCAGGGGCGAGGGGGTCTATGATAAAGTGGTCAGCAACATCAGGAAATTAAAATCTTTGCGTACCCGACATTATGTGGGTATTCAGTTTACTTTAATGCCAGAGAATGCGGGAGTGCTTTATGACACCTGTAAAGAAGCGGTGGACCTTGGGGTTGATTGGGTATTGATCAATCTACGATGGAATTTAAGCAAGGAACAAGGGACAGCTTATGAAGAGCAATTATTGAAAGATTTTGGGGTCAAGGCCTGGAGCCATAAAGGCTACGTGACCCCGTCATATCCAGTGGACATCAAAGAATTCATAGAACAATACAACAGGGTCAAAAGGGCCCGTTGGCCTATCGGTGTTTCAAGTTATCTGAAAAAACCCCAAGATCTGGAGCGCTACATCCATGAAGGCTACAAAAATCCATATAATAATTTCTGCTACAAACAGTGGGTACGCATGGATGTGTTATCGACGGGAGAGGTCACGCCCTGTACCCCGTATCCAGACCTGACATTCGGCAGTCTTAAGACAAAGTCGGTCAATGACATTTGGAACGGGGAGGCGTATAAGAAATTCCGTCAATACAGGCGGAAAAAAGTATTAGCCGTTTGCAGTAAATGCGATTGCCTGTACCTGTACAATAAGGGCAGGGTCCTGTTATAAGGTCAGTTCTTTTTGTTTGTAACAGTTGTTACAATGAATGTCTCATCAGCCAATCCTGGAAAATGCCAAGTCCTGGCAGCCCAAATTCCCAGTTTATAACCGATGACCGTGGCCCATTTAGGCCAGGGGATATAGGCAAGTATCAAACGCATGGGTAAGAAAAACATGGGCAGATCTTCATTGATCTCAAAACCTGCTTCTTTGAGGGTATCAAGGAATTCAATTTTGTCCATGTCCAAAGCACTATGAAAGAACCCTTGGTGGATCGATTCAATAAGGACCAGTTTCCCTGCAGGCTTCAATGCTTTGCCTATTTTGTTCAAAACCCGCAGTAATTCATCCCTGTTACGGCATGCGCTAACCAAGACCCCTACTGAAAAAGCAATATCGTAAGATCCTGTTTCATCCAGGTCAAAAAGAGACCGTGTAAGATAAACCGGGTTTCCGACGGGAGTTTCTTGACGGGCAATGGCGATGACCTTATCCGCAAAATCAATACCTACAACTTCAGCACCTTGAGAGGCAAGGAACCGGGAAATACGGCCCGTGCCGCAACCAGCATCAAGTACTTTTTTACCTTGTAAATCCGGGATAAATTCCCGGATGGCTTTTAGCTGGTGAGACTCATAAAGACAATTAAGATGAGGATTAAAGAGACACATGGATACAGATCTGCCTTGCGATCCCTCAGCACGAAAGTTCCAATATTCTTTTTGGCTAAAGATCTCTTGACGATGATGACGGGCAATGAGTGTGGATAGTAAGCTTGGTTTTTTCAATTTGACGCCTTTGCAAGGCCTTTTTCCGGCCACCCGATATTTGAAATGACTGGTTTATATTTTTGGGATAACAGTGACGGCAAATTATTTTCAGGCAGGTATTCAATCTCAATAATACATTCTTTGCCAAGCAAATCGTGTAATTGCCTCATAAATATTTTAAAGCTGTCGTTTGAAAAGTTTTTGTCTTTGACCAATTTAACCTTGAATCTGTTGTTCTCTTCCTGGATCAATTGGCTCCATAATACACCTTCCAGGACATCAAAGAGAATAAAGATATTGGAGAGAAAACGGCCATCGGGTGTAGTGATGATATCTTGGGTGCGGCCGATAAGGGCATCACATAAAGGAAGCCCACGGCCGCAGCTGCAAATAGCTTTATCATCGGAGATCTTGAAGGTGTCGCCCAGCTCATAGCGGATCAAGGGCATGGCAAAGCTATATAAGGAAGTGCCAAGCGCATGCCCATCAGTTAACTCCAGGAGCCCATAATCTGAATTGATATGGTATTGTCCCATAGGGCATTGGCAAATAGCCGCGACCCTTTCCATCTGGCCGTAAGAGTCCAGGATCTTGCAATTAAAGGTGTCTTCGATCTTCTTTCGTTGGTGCGTTAAGAGAATTTCCCCGGTCGTAAAGATCGCTTTGAATTTAACAGGCAGGATATCTTTATGAGCAAGCAGATGGGAAAAAATATAGATGCTTGAAGGAGAGCCTTTAAGGAATTGGGGCTGATATTTTTTTAATGCGGCAATGAAGAGATCAATCTTTTCATAGGAGAGTTGGGCAGGATTTAACATCAGACGTAGAGTCAAAGGGGAGTAATCCATCACATCATTGGTCTTTTTATATAAAAAATGATTCAAGGTAAATTCGGCAAATGGATTCCCAAGCCTATATCCTGCCCAGGACCAATAGCGCCAGTAGTAACAGAACTCAAGGCTGTTGGACAGCCTATCATGATAGAATTCTGCGGCCTCACCGGATGTTCCGGACGTCCGGCATAAGCGAGGACTAAATTGATTGGCATTTTGGGCGGTAAGAGAGGCGAAATTTTCTTTGAGTATTTTCTTACTCAGAGGAGGGATTTTAGTTAAATCTTGAATGCTTTTGATGCCCTGGACTTTAAGTTTCAGGCCGTCAAATAATTTTCGATAATAAGGGACATTGTTGTAGGCGTGATTAAGGATTATTTTCAGGCGCTGTATTTGAAAGCGTTCCAGGTCTTCTTTTGTAAACCATTGGCTTTTATCCAGGCACAGTTTTAGGCCTAAGATTTCGCGTGGATAAAAAAAGTCCTGGATTTTGAATTCGACAGCCATTAATCCCGAGCGGTGAATTTCCTGAATTCGCTGATTTTATTGTCTAATTTTGACCCTTGGTCATTGCTAATGATACTTGATAATTCGATGCCCTGCAAGATGGCGTGGTCTATGTTGGAGTGAAGGAATAGCCCGCGGCGCCCTAAGGTGTATAAGCCTTTGATACTTTTAAGTTGGCCGTAGATCCGGTTGAATTTTTCTTCCCATCCGACGCTATAAAGCGGGTAAGCTTTTTTCAATTTGATGGAAAAATGTTTGAGAATAGTGGGCATTGATCTGTAAATACCGGTCTTGACAAGTTCCCGCGCGCATAAATCCGATAATTTACTTTCATCCATTTCCCACAATTCTTCACCTGGGTTGCTTGGGATCTCAATGGTAAGAAATACGCCTTGGATAGAAGCGTTTAGAAAAGGAGAGAATTTATTGATATTGGAAACCCTGCCGATGGGCGTTGTTAACTCAGGGAAATAAAACGTATCATTGCTGCGTTCAAGCGGTTCTTTAAGGTGTAGATAGACCAAGAGCAAGCTTCTCCAACTCATTTCTTCAGGAGATGATTTGTCAAAGACCATACGGTAAAGCGAATCAATAGGGACTGTTGAGACGATCATGGATGCCTCAATTTCATTTATTTTATTGTCAGTTCCTTTGAGAAGTAGTTTGGAGATTTCCTGTTTATCATTTAAAAATATTTTTTCCACCGCGGTGCTTTTAATGATCGTCACCTTGTTTTTAAGGACAGCTTGTTCTAATTTTTGGGCGATTTCTCCGATGCCGGTTTTAGGGTAGAAAAAATAGGAATTCTGTCCGGACAGTGATTTTTTAAGGGTTTTGAAATTGATGGTCACATTCCTGCGTTTCATGCCCTCGACAGTGATGAGCGAAGGGTCTATGCCCCAGAGTTTTTTGGCAAAATCCCTATAGAGGCTTGAATAAATCACAGGGCCTACGGTTTTGAGCATGGCTTCTTCATAAGTCTTGACTTCTTTAGGATATATCTTAAACAGATTGAGGACATAATTTACGAACAAGTGGGAAGATTTTTTAAAAGACATCACTTTTAAGAAATTAAAAATATTGGCAGGGTAGCGGATGAATTTTCCCTGGATATGCAAGGCACCGTTGCGGGGCCGTTTGAGTAATTCGACGCCGAGAGTTTTTGTTAAATAGGTAAAAATCTTAGACGGATAGTCAGGGTGGATACGGTGTGATCCAAGATCAAAACTAAAACCTTCTTTAGTAAGGGAAGCGGCCAGCCCTCCGATGTAATTTTCTTTTTCTATTAAGATGACGGGAATTTGATTTTTATCGGAGAGTTCTTTGGCAAGGGACAACCCGGTGATGCCGGCACCTATGATGATTATTTTTTTCACCACTAGAAGTCACTGCCCGAGGAGCTGCTACTGCTACCAGAACCAGAAGAGCCGGAGCCACTGCCTGAACCCGAGCCTGAACCACTTCCAGAACCAGATCCAGAACCAGAACCAGAACCAGA
>Ga0265336_10000569_pt1 | contig 20909 bp, 22 predicted proteins | sample 42119metaG_FD_193583 | JGI IMG/M metagenome (GOLD analysis project Ga0265336, IMG submission 193583) | Rhizosphere microbial communities from Carex aquatilis grown in University of Washington, Seatle, WA, United States - 4-21-19 metaG | ecosystem: Host-associated > Plants > Roots > Rhizosphere...
ACTGGCCGCTGAAGAACAGCGGCGTGACACGGTGCGACACACCTCCGTCGTAGAAGGTGATCAGCAAACTGTCGAAGGAGGCCCCTCGGATGTCGTCGAACGTCTTACGGCCAGAGTTCGTGAACTCGAGCGAGGGCTCGAGCAGGCCACGAACAAGAACACATTCCTCACTGAGACCCTCACCGTCCTACACAGGACAGCTCTCGGGGCCATCGACCAGATCGCCGCCGCTATCCAAGCGGGACCCGCCGCTAGTCCAGAAAGTCAGGAAGCTCCTGACGGCAAATCAGGATCACGCAAGGTTTCTGGAGGACCTAGTGGATCGGCTCCTAGTAAGAAGTGAACGCTAGAACAGATGGGCACAAGGCAACGCGGTTTCCCGGCTCCCCAGTCAGCGAGACCACGACATGACGTCAGACAGCACGCACGCACTCAGCGCCCTGGCCGATCAGTTCAAGAAGGAACTCGAACGCGCGTTCAGCGTCTCGCTGCCGCAGTCACGAGGCGCCCAGACCAAATGGATTCACGTCTTTGAGCACCAACTCACGGAAGCCGAATGGCAGGAGTACCGGGACAGCCAACTGGCACTGCTCGCCAGCTTCTACGCCAAGCGTCAGGCCAGCGAACTCGACGCCGCCGCCAGCGTGTCCAAGTAGTCCGCGTAGGCCTGCATCATCGCCACGCGCTGCTCCCAGTACAGCGAGCGGTTATACGTGGCTCCGAGTGGCCCTCTGACGGTATGTGCAAGCTGGACTTCGATCACGTCTGGCGGATACCGCAACTGCTCATCGAGCAGCGTCCTGGCCATTGCCCGGAACCCGTGTCCCACAATCTGATCGGCCCGGAACCCCAGCGCCCGCAAGGCGGCATTCATGGTCATGTCCGACAGCGGCCGGTCGTTCGACCGTGCAGCCGGAAACACGTAGACACTTCGCCGCGGCATCGTCTTCAGGATGGCCAGCGCCTGACGGGACAGCGGCACTAGATGATCGGCCTTCATCTTCATCTTGCTCGCCGGGATGCGCCAGATGGCGTTCGGGATGTCGAGCTCGGCCCACTCCATCTTGCGAAGTTCACCCGGCCGGACGAACACCAGCGGCGCCAGCTTCAACATCCCCACGGTAGACGGGTTGCCCTCGTAGGATTCGATGGCCCGGAGCAGGGCGCCCACTTCCTTTGGCGTCGTTGGCGCCGGATGGCTCTGGCTCTCCCCCTTCGCCAGCGCGCCCTTGAGATCGACCGTGATGTCCCGCGCCGCTCGAGTCGTGGCCACTGCGTACCGCATGACGTGCCCGACCAATTGCCGGAGACGACGGACCGTCTCGTATTCTTCAGCGTCTTCATACGGCCGGATGGCGCCCAACACTTCGATCGCCGTCAACGCGGCAATCGGCACACGGGCCAGCGCCGCCAGGTGACGGTCAATATAGTTACGCGCCCGGCGTTTCGTCTTGGGGTTCCCGCGCTGCTTCTTCAACCACTCCGTAGCGACCGTCGAGAACGTCTCAGACTGCCGCTGCAGCGCCTTCGACTGACGCCGTGCGCTCACCGGGTCTTGGCCATCGGCCACGAGACTCCTGGCCTCTTGGAGCTTCGCACGGGCCTTCGCCAGCGACACGTCAGGGTAACTCCCGAACGTGATCGTTCTTCGCTTCCCGTGCAGCCGGAAGTCATACCGCCACGTCTTCGCGCCGGCCGGCGTCAGGAACAAGTAGAGCCCGCGCTCGTCGTGGAGCTTCCACGCCTTCTCCTTCGGTTTCGCCGCGGCCACCGCCTTGTCGCTCAGCATGTGACGGTATCGGAAACGTGCAAACCGGCCGATCCGGCAAATACCGCCAGGGATGCCGTCTCGAGCGCGTGTCTGCCAGTGTGGAATCGTGGGCGCGAGTGCATCGGCGGGCGGGCCGATTCTACCGTAAAACACGCCGCAACCGAGCCGTTGACACCGGCTCAATGTGTGTTATTGTGGGCGGGTCATTACAAGTGGTTGGCGTCCCCACCGGACACCAACAAGTAGCCAGTTGACGCAATAACGACGGGGCCTAACTCACATGGGCAGACTTCTCAGAATGGCGGATACCGTCAGCCATACCGTCAGCGGTATGTCGCCTGAATCTGCACTCGACCGTCAGCTTGTTCGGGCCAAGGCTACCTCAGACGCCGAAGTCGCCGCCGAGCACGCCCGCTGCGATGCCGTGATCGCGGACATCCGGCGTCGGCTCACCCGCTAGTTACTCTGGATATGCACTTGCACCGTGGCGTCTTCCGTCTGGGCTGGTGATTCGTCGGTGACGACGCGACACGTCACCTTGTAGACCTTCCCCAGCGTCCCGCCCAACAGCCGGAACTGCACCGACGTCCCGTCCACGATGGACTCGTTGTCCTTGGTCAGCGCCGCATCAGGCCCGGAGATCGTCAACGTCTGACTGCTGATGGCCGCGCCTGGTGATCCACCCGTGAGCCACGCGCTCCAGTCAAACGAATAGACCAACGAGGCGTTCGGATCCTTGGTCAGTGTCGCACCTGGCTTGACGCTCATAACACCTCTCTGGCAGACACCACGATCGTGCGGTCCTGTGACTCAATCGCAATGACGCGATCCACGGCCGCGACGACGATCGCCCGTTCCTGCGCTTGGACTTCCACGGCTCTGTCTTGAGCCGCAATAACGATGGTCCGGTCCTGAGCCGGAACCAGGATGACAATCGGATCGGCAAGTACCTGCCCCGTCGCAATCGACGTCGGCGCCAATCCAACAATCGAGATGGATCCAACGGGTATTTCGATGGTCGGTCCATTTGAGACCGCAGATAGCGTGGGCGCCAGTCCACTGAGATCAATGGAGCCGACTTGAACACCAACAACAACGCCAGTAGATGGCGTGGGCTCTAGCCCGGTCAGCGAGACCGAACCGGCCGGCATTGGCACGCCAAACGCGAGCGCCACTGACTGGCCGGACAGGTCTACTGAGCCACAGGGCACCGCCAGCGCAACCGCCAACGTCGGCGCACGGCCAGATAGGTCGATGGAACCAACACCAACTGAGACGGTCAGACCGCTGGTGAATGTCGGCGCGAGCCCCGTGAGTGAGATAGACCCAGCAGGTACCGAAACCGAGAACGCGAGCGACGGCGCCAGGCCGGTGATATTGATAGAGCCCGCGTCAGGAGACGCCGTTGACTGCCCACCGATAGTGGGCGCCAGCCCTGTGACGGTGATCGTTCCGACAGGAACCGCCAGCCCGAACGAGAGTGACGGCGCTTGGCCTGAGAGGTCGACGCTGCCAACGCCATGTGACGCCGTGAGCCCTTGTGAGAGCGCGGGCGCAAGGCCAGTGACGTCGATGCTGCCAGCGGGAACCGCAAGCCCGTAGGCGAGACTCGGCGCCCGCCCGGTCATGTCAACGGTGCCAACGGGAACCGCGACACTGAAGGCTAGTGACGGTTGACGCCCAGTGAGATCGACACTGCCGACACCCAGCGAGACGTTGAGCGTTTGCGCGGCAGTCGGCGCAAGCTCCGTGACGTCCACACTGCCGGCCGGCACGGCGAGCGTAAAGGCTAGACTCGGCGCGTTGCCGGTGACACCAATCGACCCGGCTGGAACAGCCAGGCCAAAGGACATCGCCGGAGCCAGCCCCGTGAGGTCAATCGAGCCAACGCTGAGCGCGATCGACGTCCCAACGTCCGTGTTCGGTGCTAGGCCCGTCAGATCAATCGAACCAACTGGAACCGCCGCTGAGACTCCAAGCGAAGGCGCTCGACCGCTGAGATCTATCGACCCCGCAGGAACACCCAGACCGAAACTCAACGCAGGCGTATTGCCGCTGAGATTGACGGCGCCAACAGGAACGCCAACACCCACGCCAAGGGCAGGCGTCCGACTTGTCAGGTCTACCGAACCAACCGGAAGCCCGTAGCCAAAAGACAGCGACGGCGCGAGCCCAGTGACGTTGACCGCACCAACGCCCGGACTGATGTCTGTGTTGGTGCCCGTGCCGATAGAGACCGTTGGTGCCGCGCCCGTGAGGTCAATGGAGCCAATCTCAGGCCCATTGAACGCGACACCAACATACGGAGACACCAGGCCAATCGAGCCAACGCTGAGCGCGACTTTCAGTGCGAGTGAGGCCGCAAGCCCGGTGACGCCAATAGAACCCACCCCCGGCGCCCGCGCCGCCGACTCAAAGAACGCGACAATGACCGAGATCGGATTCGTGAGGTTCGTCGCCCAGTTGGACGGCGCGATACTGCCCGAGCTCGTCGCCGTCTGGATGCGCGTCTGGACGTAGCCGGAAATATTCACGTCACCGGTATTGCCGGTGCGGAAGTCGTGTTGCTCGGCGTAGTTCGTGCTGTTGGTCTTGGTGTTGTCGTTGCCTTCAGACGAGGCCGCGTAGAAGAACAGATATTCGCGGTTCTCGATCGTGGCTGATGCCGCCGTGAGCGTGTTTTGCCCCACGCCGACGTCCCGGACGCTGACGTTATCCGTGGCGATCGTGGCTTCCGTGCAGGTAATCGCTCGCGCGGTGATGCTGGCCGATAGATTGGCCGTGATCGTGTTGGTGGTGGATATTTGCGTCTTGAGGACGGAATACCAGACCGCGACAACGGAACCGTCGTTCGCGGCTCCGTCCGTCTCGGTGCGCTCAGTCGCCTTCAGCCAGACGTTCTGTGAGCCACTGGCATTGTCGGTAACACTCGTGACGGTGCTTGACGCGCTGTCCGTCGTCGCCGTGTTGTCGCAGTGAACGGTGACAACGACGAGTTTGCCAACGGTGAGGTTGGCATCGGGCGACATCGCGATCGAAGTCGCGCCGGCCTGCCCAGTCGCAGAACTCCGCGCGGTAATCGAGCTAAAGGCCATCGACTAGCCTCGAGCGCCCATCACGCCAACCGGCACACCAATCGCCACCGTGCCGCGCACCGTCACTGGAGGCAGATAGCCGGGCATCGGCCCGATCGTCATGACCGGCTTCTGCGCCCACGGCAGATCGATCGTGCTGCCTGGCGTGACGTCGGGATGCGAGATCGCTGATCGCGACTCCACATGCACGTCGGCCCAATGCACGGACAACAGAGCCGGCGTGCCCGCGCATTCGACAGGCAACGTCACCGACCGAGACGCCCAGAGACACCCGTCCCCACGCGCCTCGGCCGGCACTTCTCCCCAGGCCAACAGAGAACCGCCTGCGTCAAGGACGCGGACGATGAGCTTCGTCGTGAGCATGACTCGCCTTACTGCATCGTGAAGCAGCCGAGCGAGTTGATTTGGAGCGTGAGCGTGTTGTTCTGAGACAACGTGAACTGCGTGCTCGTGAGCGAAGCCACCGCTACGAGGTGCCGCGCACCAGCCGACGCACCCGACGCCCAAACCACCGCGAACTTGATGTTCGGGATCGTGCCGCCTGTGGCCGTCCACACGACGTCATCGAAATCGAACTTGTAGGACTTGGCCGACGCGCCCACCGTCCAGACGCGCGTCGTGAGCGCCTTACCAGAGGATGAGTAGCCGTTGGCCTCCGTGACCTGGTTGTCCACAGAGGCGATCGTGCCGAGCGTCAACGTCGCCGCGTTCGACGCGGACGTGTGAAGCTGCATGCGGAAGTTGCCGGTGGACAGATTGAGTGACGCCTGTCCGAGCTTCTTCTTGGCCAGGTTGTAGACTTTGAATGCCTGCGCTGCCATGTCGTTATCCCTCCGTTGTCCATTCGAGTTCCGCGCTGGACGCGAGCGCGTAGGCGAGAAGCCCATTACCGTGAATGTTCAGCAAGAAGTGCTGACCGTTCACGCGAATCATTTGCAGAACGTCTTCAAACTGTTTGACGTGCCACGGCGCGCAATCGAACACGCGCTCGAGGTCGGGACGTCCAGGTGGATGCACCTTGAACTTCAGCGGCTTGTCATGCGCGTTCTCGGCCTGCTCGTAGGCGTGGTGTTGCCCGTGCAGGAAACACGAGTCGATGCCGAACAAGTCGAAGCGCAGATAGCCGAGCGTGCGAAGCAGGCTCAGTGCCCGTGTGGCCACTGTTGTTCCACCGCCGACACCAAACCAATTGCCGAGATAGTGGGCATCGAGCAGATCCTTCAGCGGACCTTCGGAGCCTGCCGCGGCGTGGAAGATCCAAACGTCTTGACGGCCTTCGACGGCCTGCCATGTCTCAGGAGCACACTGGCTGGCGATAACGTAGTTGCAGTGCGGAATCGCTGGATGGAGGAACCGAGCATTGCTCGGCCGCGCGTCCATGACGATCTGTGTCTTCGGAAACAGGTTCCGCTCAAGGCACCACTGGTAGGCGCCGTTAACGGTCACGAGCTTGGCCCCGTCTCGCACCAAGGTGATCAGTTCGTCTTCCGTGTCAGCCAGTGACGGTCCGCCTCCAACCAGCACCACGCGGTCATAGTTCGGCGGTTGTGGGCGAATCTGCGGATACGGCAGGCGAATCGACGCACGCACGTTGTCGAGCAGCAAGTCATCCGCGACGTTCACGGCGCCCTTGAGCTCGATGCCGTCGAGCACCTTCAGCACGTCCGGTTCCAGTACGGCTGTTTCGTTGATCACGACGCCTTCACCCAGAAGCACGCATTGATGAGCAGATCCCGCGCTTCGACCACGCGGGCGAGTGCGCCGATCTGATCGCGCCACCACACAAATGGCTTCACGGTCTGGTGGAGCGGTTCTCCGATGAAGCTCCCGTACTCGTCATGCACGGTTGAGATGGACAGGAACACGCCGTGCTTCGACACGTCGAGCAGCCTGGAAATCACCAGCATCGAGAACGACGTGGGGATGTGCTCGAGGACGTCGCAGCAATAGGCGTAATCGAACCACTCGCGTCCGGTCTGTCTCGCCACGGGCCGCAAGTCTTTCCATAACACGGCCGACTGGAACGGCAGGTGCGCCGATTCTGGCGTGAGGCCATCCGGCGTCAGGTCGCACATCGTCACCGCGAATCCTTCGTTTGCTAGCGCCACGGCGCCCTTCCCAGAGCCACACCCCGCATCAAGCACCGAGCCGCGTTGCGGTTTGGCCATATCAAGGAACAGCGGTACCAGACTCGCCCCTGGCGAGTTCTTCGCGTAGGCGTCAAGCGCCCAGGCGCTTTGATACTTCTCCGTCTCTGCGGCGATGAGGTTAGGCATGTTGGAAGATGATTCGCGCGGGTGTGGGCGTGCCACCACCGCCGCCGAGCTTCAGCGCGACCAGCGACAGCAGCTTGCTATTGGCCGTCACCGTCGTCACTGACATGGTTTGGGCCGTTTGGATCACGCCGGGTTCCCACTCGGCCACGGCCACCATGTTGTCGGCCGCGACTTCATCTGATTCTAGGATGACCGCGAAAGAACCACTCGGTGTGCGCGTGTCGCCCCAGGAGTTGTTCTGCGTACACGCCGCGTAGATCGCCGTGTCGGCTTGGGTGGTGGTGTAGGCCGCGGTCGTCACCACGTCCGACTCCGCCGCAGAACCAATCGCCACATCATCGACAGCCGACGCCGCGAAGTCATCGCGCTGGATCGCCCATCCGGCCTTGAAGACGCAGTTACCTGAGAACGTCGCAGTGACGAAGTTCGTAGCGTGACTGAACGCCGCCGTCTGACAGAAGAACCACTCTTCGCTGCGCTCGCTATCTTGGACGAGCGAATCCGTCACCCGTACGTAGGTGTTCCCTGCGGTGTCGGCTACGGAGTTCAGCGTGACCAGATCCTGCCAGCGAAAGCCCACGAGAATGCCTTGCCCAGCCACCGCCGCGAACGACACTTCTGTCACATAGCTCGAGGTGCTAATGAAGTCGTTCTCTTGGCTGGCGATGGCGGCAGTGCGAGCCATCTACTGGTTCCGTGTTCCCGTGCAGCCGCGCGAGTCTTTGAGCGTGAGCACCCAGCGGTTGTTCACGCGCTTGAGCGAGACGTCCGCGAGCGTCACGGCGCTGTCTCCAGTGACGCGCCACGAGAAATCAAGGCCGCGCGAACCTTGGTTCACACTCGGCCAGCCGACCGATGTGATCTGCACGGGTCGTGCGGTGCAGGAATCAACCGGAGGCGGTGGCGGTGGAACCGTGCAGGCTTGCGAGGCCGTGCGTGTCTCGCTCAGTGGGAAGGTTCTGCCGCCGTTGCTGGCTGGCGAAATCTCCGTCCGCGTGTGCGTCTCAGTGCGGGTCTGCGTGCCGTTAACACAGGGACTCCAGTCGCCGCCCGTCCACGGTCCCCAATCGCTCACGACTTGATCCACGGGTGTCGTTGGAGGAGGCGTGGCACCGTTGACTTGCTTCGTGACTTCAGCGGTGTTGCCGGCCGCGTCTCTGGCCGTGGCGCGAATCGTTCGTGGTGTCGTGTCCGCGCTCCAGATCGTGTAGAACGTGCGGCCGTCAGGTTCCGTGCTCGTGTCGTCTTCGATGAGCCGCCAGGTGCCGTTGGCTTCGCTGACTTCAAAGCGCACGCCGACGACGCGCACGTTGTCTGTCGCTTCCACTGCGATCTGCGTGTCGCCGCTGACCGTTGACGCCGTTGGCTTCATGAGCGTCAGCACGGGCTTCGTGGTATCGCCGCCAGAAGGCGGTGGAGGCGGAACAACCGGGCATCCACTCGGCGCGGGTCCTGGCTGAGACGGACACTGATCGGCCGTGTCCACGATGCCGTCGCCATCGCTATCGATCTGTGTGGGCGGTGGCGGCGGAGGCGGTGTCGTGGTGCCGACTTGCAACCGGAACACGGCAATCAGCGGACGCGGTCGGTCCTGCTCACCCATCGACACGAACACGCGCTTCGTGGACGGGTCATAGGCCACGCCATTCACGGCGCGGCGGATGTCGGCAAACGGGGTTTCGAAACTCCAGGTCGCGTAGGGCCGAACCTGCCAGTTGAGGAGCTGGCCGTTCTTCACCTTCACGAGGTCGTTGGCGTCGTACGCCCAGACGTAGTGAACGTATGGATAGGCGTGCCCGCCCTTGGAACCTGACGCCGGGTCGTAGCACAGCACTTCGCCTGGCGCGTTCGGATCAGGCTGTTCGTGCAGCGCGGGATCGTTCGTGCCGTGGCCGTAGCAGTTGTCGCCGATGCCCTGGGTGCCGAAGAACAAAACGGAGGCGGTGCCAGCGGGAAAGATGACCCCGCCAATCGCCGTGTTGCAGTTGAACAACGTGGACGTCGAATCGCAGCCCGCGTTGCCGTCCAGCGGATGGTTTTGGTCGTAGCTCACCACGTTCACGGCGGGAACGGGATTGAGCACGCCGACGTCTGCGGGGTTGAACACCGACGCAGCCGGTCCCCAGGACGTGCGCGTGATGATCGGGATGCAGCACTGCCCGGTCAGCGCAGGACCGCCGAGCGCCGCTTGCCATTCCTGCGGAATGAGCGCCATGTACCCGGCCACGTAGCCCGGCGCACCGCCGACATTGCCCGCTGGTGACTGCACGGCGAACGGACCCGCAAACGGGCCGCTGGTTGAGAAGTTGCGAGGCCCGGCCCAGTGCGAGGACCGCGCGACGTAGCCGCCGTCGTAGTAGCAGTAGGCCGAGACGACCAGCCGCGACAGATACGGCAACGTCCCGCCGATAGGACCACCGCAGCCTTTGTCGTTCTGGTTTGGTGCGACGGGTGTATGCGGTTGGAAGTAGCTGGCCGTCGCGAGCGCCGAAATGCTTGAGGCGTTGCGGATGTCAGGAATACTGATCTCTGCGACCGTCGTCGGCTGGCAGCAGCGCGAACCGGTCAAGATCAGCGTGTTATTGACGGGGTTGAACGAGAGGGCTTCGCCGCCGCCGTTGAACGAGTTGCCGTCGCCGGTTTCGCCTCCAGGACCGGATGGCCCAGGCACACGGAACGAGCCCTCGTAGATAAGGTCAGCCGCTTGAACGCGCGTGGCGGTCTGCGCGAAGGCCGGAGCCGCGAATAGTAGTGAGACGAGAACGACGCCGAGCCTGCGGAACAGAGACATGCCCACTCCTCAAGGAATGGGCTCGGGCCTCTGGGGCTCTGGCCTAGGACGCTTACAGTTGAACCGCGCCGAGTGACGCGGGCCTTACTTCGACCTAACCGTGAGTCGTCGTCGTGACATGACGCCAACCCAAGTCAGGCGTCCAATAGTCAGAACTCGACACGGTGCATCCGCCATTGCCGTCCGCTGCGCTCCACGAGACGATCAGCAGATTGCCAGCAGCCGGTGCTACCTGAAGCGGTGCGAGTGCCGCCACAACAGGCGCGACAACAGCGGTTTGCATGAACTCACGACGCTTCATATCGGCCCCAATTATCGCACGCTTACATACACTTCCCGCCGACAGAACCGGCACCAGATCGCCACTTGCCGCTCCTCGTCAGACGGGCTCAAACTGACCTGTCCCGGCTTCTCGTACGTCTTGCACAGGTGACGCCCACAGGCACAGGTGGCCCAATGCCACTGCACGGCCACCGGAGGCAACACGGCCGTATTCACTCAGGCAACCCGTCGTGACACTCCGTCACGCCTTCCACGGCCAGCGCCGCCTTGCACCATTCCGCCCCGATGCCAGGGTCTACCCCAGCGTTGTAGATGCTGTAGGCCGTGCCCTCGTTGAACACCACGCGGATGGGCTTACCGAACTCGTTCAGGATCGGCCCTCCCCACGGGGAGTTGATGCCCCGCATTCTCCGCACCATGTCCGCCAGGTCGTATTGCATCTGCTGCTTGGTTGTCCGGCCGTCGCGGTTCTGCCCCTGCCAATCCGTGGGCGGGTGCGCCTGCATGTAGAACGCGTGGATGCCAGCTTGCGCCGCCGACTCCCAGGTGGCCCGTTCTTCCTCGGTTCCATCGCCCGGTGACAGGTGCCCCGGTGGGTTGTGCCAAATCCGCTCAGCCTTCGGGAACAGCTCGCGCATCCACTGGAACAGCTTCCGCGCCTCAGCCTTGAACTGGAACTGCTCCCACTGCGACACGACGCGCGAGAACTCGACGTCTCCAGCAATGGAACGGTAGAAGCCAGCCAACCGATCCATCTCGCGCCAGTCGAATGTCCGCGTGCGCTCGTCGTAGAACGGGCCGTTGTCCGGTGCGACGACGTAGGAGATGAACGGCACCTGCGAGCTCAGCCACTTCCAGACCTTGACGAACTCAGCAGGCTTGGACAGCCAATCCGTGTTGGGGTACTGCCAATGGTAGCCGTTGGCCCACGCTGGCCCGGTCATGACGTGGTTCCCGCCAAGTCCGAGGTAGCCGTCAATAATCCGCTGCGCCTCGTCTGGCACGGCATATCGAATGACGTCGATCTCGGCCATGAACGCGAGATTGTCGGCCTGTCGTGGCCGTGGCCCGAACGGTGCGAACGGCGCACGGATCACGAACTGGCCTTGCGGTGTCGCGCTTCCGCCAGCGCCAGCGGAACGAAACGGCCGAGCCTGCGGGAACCTCACCGCGTCTCCACTTGCAGCACGTCAATCACCTTGCCGTCTTCGACCCGGAACGCGAGTGACGTCTTCCAGTCGGCTGGCTGCTCGGCGATCTGCAGCGTTTCCCAACCGCCCACGGCCTTGCGCGTCTGATAGTCCCCGTTTGGCGTCAGGCAGAAATACACGTTCGCCGCGACGAACTTAGCTGAGAAGCCTGTTCCTGCTTTCTCGATTGCCACTTCCTCCCACGCGCCAGCCTGCGGGCGGAACTCCACGACGTCAGGATGTGACGGGTCTACGCAGAGGTAGCGGCCACGGGATACGAGTGCGTCTTTAGGCATGGGTGAACGTCCTTGCTCGGGGAAATCTGGAAACAGGTTTGGGCCTGAACGCAGCCGCCGCCGCTTTCATGCGCTTCTCAATTTCGATGAACTCGGGCCGTGACACGATCCCGTCTTTGCCGTCTGCCCGGTTCTGATGGAACAGGAACACGTCGGTCACTTGTGGATACGCACACGCGATCTGCCAGCCCACGTAGAGCCGTGCGATGGCATCAGCGAGGCTCCATGACTGCCGCAACGGTGCGCCGGTCAGTCCTCGATAGGCGGCGAGGCAGAGCGCGAAGCGTCCATGCTTCGCCACCTCTAGGGCTGACCTGCCGATCACGTCGAGATGCCCCAGCGGATACACCTGCAACGTCGGAATCACGGTGTTGCCCAATTTGGACAACAGCTGCTCAAGGCGCGTGAACGAATAGGACGCCGAGTCCGTGAACGCAAACGTCGGGAGGCCGAGTTTCACATTCGCCAGTTCTTCAGCTTCGTATCTGCCGTTCAGCGATACCCAGGTGCCCCACGGCTGAATGCTCTTGTCGTCGTCCTTCCCGACTTGCAGGTTGAAGCCAGGACCGCCGAAGACGTGAATACGAATGGGATGGTTCGGAACCGCGAACTCAGGCACCGAGCACGGCGGATCGGGATCGACGTAGGCTTGCTCCGTCCACGGCTCAAACTCGTCTTCTGAAATCAACAGCGCGGGCAGCGACGTGGCCACTATCAACTTGCCGTTCACAATCTGGCACTTTGGCAACCACGGCGTATTCGCCCGCGTGACGATGAACGCTTTGGCCGTCGCGTAGTGCCACGCAATGAGGCCCTTATTCGTCGGCCCGACGCGCCAGCCGCCAATCTCAACCCACTTGGAGAAGATGAAGCCGCCGCGCGTCTTCTCCGTCAACGGCGCGTAGAGCTGGTCATCACCGAAGACGATGTGTCCGGAGTCATCGACTGACACGATGCCCTGCGACGTCCCGATCCGGTTCGCCGGCAGGTTGAACACGCCATTCCCAATCGTGTATTGCGTCTGGCTGCGAATCACCGCCAAGACACCCGAAGGCGTCAAGGCCACGGCTTCGTCACCGTAGGCGATGCCTGCGTAGTTCACGATCCGCTGTCGCCGGTTGACCCAGTAGCAGCCGCCAGACTGCGCCTTCCAAGCCGCGATGTCACCAACAGCGTCAAGGTTCCGCACATGCCCGCCGTGCGCCTTCAACGGGATCGGGTTGTCCTCACCGAACACCACAAACGGATCGGCAGGCCCTTCGACGGCTGAGCCGCGAACTCGTTCGCCAGATGCGAGAATGGCCTGATATTCCGTGATCATGACGTCGATTTGCGTAGCGTGACGATCTTCCGAATGAGCGCCCGCGGCACGAACGTTGTTCCGCGATACGCCCATTTACCGTTGACGTCGTACCGCTCGTTGCACACCGAGGCCCCAGCTTGATCCGACTTCTGCAGCCAGCCGCGCGTGTAGATCACTTCTGGCTTGTGGTGGATCGACTCGTCAAAGACGTCCGTGGCCGACGAGTTCGCATCGTCCCATTCGACTTCGACAAAAGCCGGTGACTTCACTTCGCCTCCACAATGTCGTAGTCCACGTACGACCGGCCGCCGTTATGACCCGGAACATGCTTAAAGATCACCCACGCCGATCCGAGCGGTTTCGGAGGCATTCCCTTCTCAACCGCCCAGCCACCTTCTCCGTTGCGGTATTCCGCTTTGTAGCCGCCGACTCTCACGTACGTTTGGCGCGTGTGTTGAACCTGCGTGCAGTCCTGATTGAGTCGAATGCGCGGGATGACCATTTGCCACGAGTCATGCGTATGGCCGGTGAACACGATGTCCGCGTCGGCCAGATACGCCGCCATGCGGTTCGTTTGAATGACGCCCCTCGTGACAGGACCACCGCCGCCCCAGCCGTGGTGGTAGTGCAACTTGAACGGCTTCTCGTTGTTCTTGCCGTGGATCACGTTCACGACAACCCAGCCAGCGTAGCCACCTGTGTAGACGTCCTTCGCACCTTGCGCCTTCAGCCGCTCCACGAACCGTTCGGTCAGGTCAGTCTCGTGACGCTTGAGAATCGCCGTCTCGTGGTTGCCCTTGCCGCGAACCGTAAAGAGATGCTGATACCGCTTGTAGCGAGCCGCAGCAGTCTCAATCAATGAATCGAGATACCGCGCCGTGCGATGCTCAGGTCGTAGGTCGTCTTTGTTCGCCCGTGGGTCCCAGCGGCCCTGCATCGCGCAAAACCAGTCTCCGTTATCTAGGACTGGCGCGTCGAACCCGTCAGCCTGATCGAGATGCGTTTCGAGCAGATCACGGTCGGTGTGCGGATTGTCCTCGTGAACGTCCGACTGCAACAGAATCCGCTGTTCGTCCCCTACGTGCGGCAGACGGATCTCGATGCGGTGAATGTTCGCCGCCCGAGGTTCAACCGTCCACCGCCGCGCCGCCTTCGCCATCTACCGGCCGTCGATGCCGTTCTGCACCGCAACTGCCGCATCAATGAATCCACCGATGGCTTCCTTCGCCTTCGGGCTCATCTCGGCCGCGTTCTTCGCGCCGAGCGTCACGAGCGCAATCGCCTTTTCCTTCTTCGTCGCGCCGCCCTTGACGGTTTCTTCCGCTTCCTTGATCGCCAACAGAATCCGCATCACCAATGCAAAATCGAGCTTCATGTGTGCCTCCTCAGAGAACCGCGTTCAGGCCGAACGCCGCCGCGACACCGAGCACCGCGCCCTGTGTCCAACGGAATACCGCCACGCGCCAGTTGTAGTCTTTGAACTCGCTGAACGTCTGGAACTTCTTGAACGCCAGGAAGTCTGTTGACGCTGCCGCCAACGCACCAGCCGCCGCCGCTTTCAGATACGGCAGAATCACGTAGTAGTCCATTTACAGTTCCTCCTCCAGTTCAGCCTTCCGCCGCTTCTGCGCCCGTGTCGGCCGGTGCATCGAAATGGCCGTCATGGAAATGTCCAGGGCTTGGATGCGCTCCTGCTGCGATGCCAACACCGCAGGCCAGTCCTCACGGCTGACGCCAATCCACCAACTCATCAGTGACTCAGCGGGTTCTCGATCCGCAGCCATACCGACTCGCCCCGATTCAGCGACCCTTCGATCGCGTCTTGCAGCCGGTCGCACGCCGGCCGTGATTCTCGAATTTCCATTTCCTTATCCAGCCGTCTGTCGCCCACGCCGATACACCCTTCGGTTTCGGAATGTCGGTTCAACGGGTGGAACCTGATTCCGCTGAAGCCTTCGACGTTCAACACTTCCGGTAACGCGCGCTTGAACCGTGGCGAGAAACTAATCCTCACGGGATACGTCCCGGCCGGAATCGCCGTCTCTCCAGCCACCTTCCATTGCGCGACAGGCTGGCCCACGATTTCCCGAATGCGATCCTCAAGCGACCACGCGAAGAACCGGTCGTCCACGAAAAGAACGCCAAGCGTTGTCGCCTGCACTGAGCGTTCACGTATCAGGCGAAGCGTCATGAGAGCTTCCCGAAGAACTCAAGCACCGCGATGGTGCCGCCAATCGAGCCGCCGATAATGGCCAGGTAGATCGCCAGTCGCTTCAATGTCAGCGGTTGCGTCTCTTGGTCCGCCTGTTCCACCGCCTCGTCAATCGCCGCCTGACGCTCGAGCTCATTCACCCGGCCGTTGGTCTTCTTCACCTCGACCTTGATTTCCTTGACGTCGATCTGCATGTCGCGCATGCGGAGCGATAGGCCATCGACGGCATCCGCGAGACGGGCCACTTGTATTTGCATCTCCACTGAGTCCACTCGCGCTCCTTTCGACTTCCCGCTTAGATGTCAACGAGCGTTTCGCAGAACGGCCCGCTGAACTCGAAACTACCAACGGGCTCTACGTAGCTGCCCACGATCGACCCGTCTGAGCCGAGGAATCTGGCCACACGGATCCCGCTCGCATTGGCCGCAGACGTGTGCCCATACGCCATGAAGAAGTACGTGCCGTCTGACCCCGGTGTCATCGTGAACGGCGTGGTGCCTGACAACGTTTGCGTCCAGACCACCGACCCGCCTGGGTCGTAGCACACCACCTTGGCGTCACTCGCCGCCTTGCTCCACCCGATTACGATGTTGTCGTTCGCCAAGACGACGACGGCCCGCGCTCTGACCTCGTAGCTTGAGCCGAATGACGCGAAGCTGCCCAGGTCGGTATCGCCCGTCAGATCCCATGAATAGACCGTCTGCGGATACGTCCCCGCGCCAGCAGCGTAGTAGGCAATAGACCCGTCAGGACTCACGCCAAACGCTTCGGTCAGGCTGGCTGTGTGCAGGTCAATCGCAAACGAAGCTAGGGTTGTGCCGTCCTCATCGAAACGCCTGAAGTTACCTGACGGATGATGGAACCCATAGAAGCGGCTGCTGTCGTCACGCGCAATGCCACGACTCGCACCATTGCTGGCTGTCACGCCGAAGACGGAAGCAAAATCGGTATCCCACACAAACACGGTCGCTGGCGGTGGCAACGACGCGGCCGGCACATCAGGCGCCGCGTTCGTGTAGCCACCAATCGCAGCCACCTTGCCGCCAGGCGTAAGAGCGACGATCCCCAGGTTGCCGTCGCCCGCATGTGGATTAGAGCTCGGTGGCGTGTAGAACGCGCCAGTCGTGGGATGCATGAAGATCAACTGGCTTAAACCAACGTCGCTGAATACCAGCGTGCCGGCCGGAATGGTTTGTGGCGCAGGCTCAGCCCAAATGTCGAGGCTCCCCATTACATAGCTCTCGTTTGTGGAATCTGAGAAGGACGAACTATCCCACCCACTGATCGTCAAATATTGGTCGCCGGCATTGGCCTTGACCGACACGCCAGGGATGGCAGTGCCATTGTCAACAAACGTCACCGGATGAGGTGCGGTGGTCGTGAAGGACTGGAACGGGATGGCGATGCGGAGTTGGGTCGGTGCTGGCGAACCACCTGCTGTCACGCTGGACGTGTCGATGTGGAAGTAGAACCGAACAATCTTCGGCCCCATTCGCAGGTAGTAGAACTTGACCTGATCGCCACTGACGAGCGTCCACGTACCGCCGTTGTTCGCGGTGAAGTTTCCAGCATCAAATGGCACATCTACGAACACGCCCACGCAGGCCCCTGATGTGCCAGTCGAGACAGATCCGCCACCGCCTGAGCCAGACTTCTCACCCAGCCAGTCCTTGTAGACCTTGCGCCAGTCGCTTTCGACGTTCACGCCTTCAACGGCCGTGACGTCATAGCGCAGATAGGTTTGGTCGCTGCCTGGTGGCATGGACGCCCTGACGTCCAAGATTAGGAAGTCGCCATCAAGATCGCGCTTGGCGATGTCGATCGGCTGAATCATCCCAGGCTCGAGCCCGTCCGTGTGCGTGCTGTAGGACGGCTTCACGATGATGCGGGCCGTGTTGGCCACTACCGCGTCGGCGTAGTCCTGGGCCGTGGCGAGCGGCATTTCTTCGACTTGGTATTCGCGCTCGCGAATGCCTCTCAGACCCTGTTCGACGAGGTTGTTTCCGGTGACTTGAAACGGGTACCGGATCGCGTAGGCGATGTCGATGACTTGCGCGCCGGTTGGGAACGGCCTGCCGCCTGCCTCTGGATAGACGAGTTGGGCCGGAGAAACCGTTGTATCCCAATACCAGTCATCAGGCCCCAACTGATCCGAGTTGAACCCGATGACGCTCGCCACCACGCCATCGAATGTCAGAAGGTTCGGGTACGTGTCGTTGATGCTTTGCGAGGCCGGATACTTGGCCGTGAACCGCGTGAACCCGCCAGACGACGCACCGTCAGCGGCCACAAACGTCTCAGCAGAGGTCGCCGGCCCAGTCGTGACCGTGACTAGCGAACGGTTGGCATAGAACTCATTCAACGTCCGATCAACCCTGACGTCGCCAATCTGATACACAGGCCCCGTGTCCAAGAGGTCGAACGGAGCCGGCACCGTCAATGGGTCGTACATCAACAGGTATTTGGTGGGCGTGACCTTGAACAGATAGCTGGTGAACTCAAAGAGGCGCGACAGCACCTTGTCGAGACGAACGCGGGTGAACGTGATCTCCGGCAGGGCTGGCCCTGTGGCCTGAGAAGGATGAATCGCGAAACCCGTTGGGAGATACGACGCCAGCGAGTTCAGCGCCGCTTCCAACGTTGTGCCGTCAGCGATCGTGAGCGTCACGAACCGATACGTGAGCACCACTTCAAAGCTCGCAGCCGTCAGCGTCGTCTTGATGCCGTCCTGCGCCACCCCTCCAAACTCTTCTTCTGGACAGGTTGAGGCGTAGCCGCCCCAGATCGGCGCGCCGTCTCGCTTCAACACGACTTCGTCGTCTACTTCGGGACGGTAGGAGCCGTCGTCCGAATCAATCGCACATTGCAGCGTGCCAATCCCGTTGGCGACGGTCTGCCAGTTCAGGCTGTCCATAAGGACAGGCGTTTCGACCGAATTGACGAAGACGGCGTATTCAGCCATCAGTACGCCAACCTCAATCGCCTGGCTTCACCAGGGATGAACGGGACCAACCACCGCGCTTCCGCTCGGCCGTCGCGCTCCAGGATGACCGTCATGGAGTCGCCCGTGTCGAAGTTCTTGCCAACCGGCGTCCTCTCGGCGCCAGCCAGTGACGCGCTAGTGCCCGCGTCGAAGTAGCGTCCGGTCGAGTTCTTCTCAAACGCGTGCGTGTCGGCCTTCGGCACCACCGCTTCCCAGCCGTGCAGCATGGCCAGCGTGCCCTTACCGAAGTTGAAGAACTTGCCGCCCGTGCCTTTCGCGAACCCAGGAGGCTCAGAATCGCCGCTGCCGCCGTCTGTGTGGCGGTCGAAGTCAGGCGGGTTCTCGTACTTGAACTCAATCGTCGGCGCCTCGATGTCGTCCAGCGCCTTCTGCACGTCTTCAGCCGCGTCTTTGCCGGCCTTGGCAAACTTCTTCCACGCGTCAGGCAACTTGCCGCCGAGCAGTTCGATGATCGTTCCGAGGCCTTGCCGCAGCACGTCGTTAGTCGATTGCTCTTTCTCGGCCAACAAGCCCTGTTTACTGGCCTGCTCAATCAGCTTCTTCGTCGTCTCATCGATCGCATAGCCCTTCTCTTCGTGCAGGTCGCGCAGTTTCGTCAGCAGCGGCGCCATCTGCGCCAAGGCTTCGTTCTCGGTGAACCCTGCGGCCAGCAATTGATCGAACGCCGACTTGCCCTGATCCTGGATGTCTTGGAACGACTCGGCCGTGAGACTGCCGAGATTCGACAGCGCGGTCATCAGCGTGTTGAGCCCGCCGATCTGATCCAGTAGCGGCCCATTGGCCTCCACCAACGAACTCATCCTGGCCAGCGCGTCGAACGCGGTATTGCCAGAGAAGCCGAAACGCTCAGCGGCTTCAGTCAATTGATGGATAGCCGGAGCAATCGCTCGTGTCGCTTCAACCGCCGTGTAGCCCTTGGCGATATAGGCGTCGTAGCTCGCCAGTGTGATCCGGCTGATACGGTCGAACTCGGTCTGGTAGTTCGTGGCGATGTTGGCGTTCGACTGCTTGACGAACTCTTCGCGCTTCTTCTCCAGCCGCTCGATCTCGTCTTCGTGTCCTGCCGCCGCCTTGATCTGCTCGTCAAAGGCCTTGAGTTGGTTTTCCGTCGCCTTCTTGAACGCGCTGTCGAGCGTGCCTGTCAGTCCGGCCGCGATCTGGGCCGTAGACGAGGACACCTTGTCGAGTTGGCCAGTCACCAAGCCGTTGATGGTCTCGAGGCCGACGCCGAGCGACTTGGCCTCTTCCAGCATCGCCTTGAACGACGCGGACCACATGCCACCGGTAGACTCGGCCTGCTTGCCGAACTGCTCAATCAGCGCCGTGAGCGTCTTCGTGGCTTCTCCGGCGTTGCGTCCGCCGCGTTGGATCACATCGAACAGCGGCTTCGCCCGTTCGATCCACAGGTTCATCGTGGAGCTCGATAGGTTGCCGCTCTCGGCCATGATCTTGTCGAGGTTCAGCAGTTCGGCCATCTTTCGGGCCGCATCACGTAGGCCGTCTGGATTGAACATGGGCGACAGACCGCCCAGGAGCCGGTCCATGTCGCTGGCGATCTCTTGCCCGAGCCCGTCACTAATCGCCACGCCCCACCGCTTACCGACATCGTTCATGGCCCGCTGATATTCAGGCGTGCGGAACGAGTCCACGATGGACTTCACGGTCATGAAGCCAGTAAAGAATCCGCTGACGCCTCCCACGAGGTTGGCCATGCCGCCCTTGGCAATCTGGGCCAGGCCTGAACTCATCTGACTGAGCGATGACAGCCCACCACTAATGGCCTGGCCGATGCGCGCCATCGAGTCACTGACGTAGCCGCCGAGCTGTTGGAAGCCCTGCCCAATCGAGTCCAACACCGACAGCCAGTCGGTCTTGATCTTGAACAACTGGTCGAATGCGAACGTCTTGAGGAAGCCGAACGGATCCTTGTTGCTGCCGAAGATCTGATCGAATCGTGGCAGTTTCAGTTTCGACCAATCGCCAAACATCTGCGCGGGATCGAACGGCTTAACCCTGCTGAGCAGTTCCACCTCACGGCGCACGTCACGCAAGATCGGCTCGAGGCCTTCGATCTGATAGCCGTATTTCTTGGCTTCTTCCGCCAGGGCCTCGAGCTTAGGCAACGCGGCCACGAGCGTCTTCTGCCACGGCACATGCGCGGCCGTCGCGAGCGCGATTTGCGCTTGGAGTTCGGAGAACTCGTCGGTCAGATCCTCTTTGGTGACGATGCCGAGCTTGCGAACCAAGTCACGCTGTTTCTCTAAGGCTTCCGTGAACGCTTTGGCCTGCTTCTCCGCGTCCTGCTGTGCCTTCTCGAGATCCTTGTGGTCTTTCGCCGCGGTCTTGATGGACTCCTTCAGCCGTTTGATCGTGGCGTCGGACAGCTTGACTTCTTTGGCCCACGAGTCGAAGTCCTGTTCGTTCGACTTCAACATCGCCTGCAACTGCGCGACGGTGTAGCCGGTCTTTTCGATCTCAGCCGTGAACTGCTTCTGGGCGTTCGCGGCCACCTGCTGGAACGTCAGGCGACTTTCCTCGACGGCCTGCGCCTGCTGCTCCACCCGGATCAGCGCCAGCTTCGCGTTGGCTACGTCTCTGGTGATTTCACCGAGCCGCACTTGCCGCTGGATCTCCGCTTCCTGCGCCGCCAGATCAGGCGACTCCATCTTCAGGTTGATGTCTTTGGCCG
>Ga0265336_10000574_pt1 | contig 20697 bp, 19 predicted proteins | sample 42119metaG_FD_193583 | JGI IMG/M metagenome (GOLD analysis project Ga0265336, IMG submission 193583) | Rhizosphere microbial communities from Carex aquatilis grown in University of Washington, Seatle, WA, United States - 4-21-19 metaG | ecosystem: Host-associated > Plants > Roots > Rhizosphere...
CTGTAGCAAGCGCACCTGCTGCAAGCGTGGCCAAACAACCGTCGGCACAGCCGGCTGCAGTTTCGCCGTCGGCACGCAAAGTGGCGCATGAGCATGACGTTGATGCCGCCAGCTTGCAAGGCAGCGGAAGAAAAGGCCTGGTCACCAAGGAGGATGTGCTGGGTGCAGTGCAGCAGTCCTCTGCCGCAAGTTCCGTTGCGCCCATCGTTGTTCCGACAGGCGACCGTCCCGAACAGCGTGTGCCGATGACGCGCATCCGCCAGCGCATCGCTGAACGGTTGCTGCAATCGCAGGCCAACGCTGCCATTCTCACCACTTTCAACGAAGTGAACATGCAGCCGGTGATCGAGCTGCGCAACAAGTACAAGGATCTGTTCGAGAAGAAACACGGTGTGAAGCTGGGTTTCTCCTCCTTCTTTGTCAAGGCAGCGATCATGGCCTTGCAGAGATTCCCCGTTGTCAATGCCTCGATAGACGGTACGGACGTCATTTACCATGGCTATTTTGATATCGGCATGGCCATCGGCAGCGAACGCGGCCTGGTGGTGCCCATCCTGCGCGATGCGGACCAGCTCTCACTCGCAGACATCGAAAAAAGCATCGCCAACTTCGCCGCGCGCGCCAAGGAAGGCAAGCTCACCATGGAAGAACTGAGCGGCGGCACTTTCTCGATTACCAATGGCGGCGTATTCGGTTCCATGCTTTCCACGCCCATCATTAATCCACCGCAAAGTGCCATCCTCGGCATCCACGCGACCAAGGATAGGCCTGTGGCAGAAAACGGCCACGTGGTCATTCGTCCGATGAACTACCTCGCACTGTCTTATGATCATCGCATCATCGACGGACGCGAAGCAGTGCAGTTCCTGGTGGCAATCAAGGAAGCGCTGGAATTCCCCGGGCGCGTGTTGCTGGATCTGTAAATGACGGCATTCAGCGCCTACCGGATTTTCGAGGAGAACGGAAAGTCCGGCGGGCGCTTTGTCGAGTTGTCACTCGACGATCTTGATCCGGGTACGGTGGTCATCCGTACCCATTATTCCGGCGTGAATTACAAGGATGCCCTCGCTGCGACCGGCGCGGGCAAAGTTTTGCGCCGTTTTCCCTGTGTCGGCGGTGTGGATGTTTCCGGTGTGGTCGAATCTTCACAGGATGCGCGCTTCAAAGTCGGCGATCAGGTGTTGGTGACCGGCTATGACATGGGCGTGGCGCACGACGGCGGTTTTGCCGAATACGTGCGCGTGCCGGCGGACTGGGTGGTGCCGCTACCGGTGAATCTTTCCCTGTTCGAAGCGATGGTATTGGGCACGGCAGGGTTTACTGCCGCACTGGCCATCCATCGCCTGGAACAGAACGAATTGACGCCAGACAAAGGCAAGGTTGTGGTTACCGGTGCGACCGGAGGCGTGAGCAGTCTTGCGATCCGCATGTTGTCGCAGCTCGGCTATCAGGTCGTCGCACTGACCAGCAAAGCCGGCGAGCAGGAATATCTGCGTTCGCTGGGGGCGAGTGAAGTCCTGTTGCGCAGCGAAATCGATTGGGCCAGCAAGCGTCCCATGGAAAAAGCGCAGTGGGCGGGCGCGCTGGATTCGGTCGGCGGCGACACGCTGGCATGGCTGACCAAGTCCATGCAGCAGAACGGCGCCATCGCCTGTTTCGGCAACGCGGGCGGTCTCGAGTTGCACACTTCCATTTTTCCCTTCATTCTGCGCGGGATCAAGTTGCTCGGTGTGGATTCCGCCGCCACTCAGATGCCACTACGCAAACAAATGTGGCAACGCCTGGCGGGTGACCTGCGCATCGACTGTTATGACCAGATCGCCCATCGCATCGCTCTTTCCGAACTTCCTGATGTTTGCGCCAAGATGATCGCTGGCGTATCGCGCGGACGTGCCGTAGTGGAATTCACGCCGAACTAGAAATCGCTCGGTTATAATGCGCGCGCCTCACGTGCGGAAGTGGCGGAATTGGTAGACGCACTGGATTTAGGTTCCAGCGCCGCAAGGTGTGCAGGTTCGAGTCCTGTCTTCCGCACCATCATCAAAGCTCCCTTATTTCGTAAGGGAGCTTTTCATTTTCAGCTAACGCTTGAGCAGATGAGTGTGGGCACTCTTCTGTTTTACAGCTCACCGTCAGATCTTGCGCGTACCTGTTTAAGCAGTACTGCACCCAGAAAATACGCAAGACTATGCATGTTGCCGAACTGGCAGTTCAACTATATTGACTACAGGCAATTGACAGTGCTTTATTGGGGGGAATGCAGGTTGCAAGGCCATCTGGCAAAACGACATTGGCACACAGATCATGTTCTGTTTGGCATCGCGGGAGTGGTCAGTCGCTGTTCTTCAGCATACTCGGTGAACCGCCGTTGAAGATGCTGCGCTATCGATTCGTTGATCTTGTCTATAGGGAGCGTCATCGGAGGCAAGGTGCTCGATTATGAGGGGTTCCTCGGCGGGCAACCGATACGGATACGCTCATCATTGCGGACCATTGGGGGAAGCTGAAATGCAAAAGAAATATACTGGCCGAAAAGTTCCTGCGCCGGAAGCTCCCGGAGCAAGGGAGGGCGCGCGATCTCGGGCCGCGACAGCCGAGCACACGATTGCCGAGCGCGAGATTGCAGTGCGTAGTGGCGAAGAGGCTGCTGACTTGCGTCAGGAGGCCGCAGACCTGCGCGAAGATACCGCCGACAAACGCCAGGGAACGGCCGACCTGCGTCAGGAGGCCGCAGACCTGCGCGAAGATACCGCCGACAAACGCCAGGGAACAGCTGACCTGCGACAGGAGGCTGCCAACTTGCGCGAAGATACCGCCGACAAACGCCAGGGAACAGCTGACCTGCGACAGGAGGCTGCCAACTTGCGCGAAGACTCAGCCGACAGACGCCAAGGAACGGCTGACCTGCGGCAGGAGGCTGCCAACTTGCGCCAAGTTGCTGCAGACAAACGTCAGGAGGCTGCGGATCTGCGTGAAGAGGCGGCCACGCTGCGCATGAAGGCCTTGCACGCCCAGGAAGTGGCCACGCGGGCAGAGGCAGAGCGTGATGCGCTCGCCTCGGCGGTGTTGCGCGAAGCAAACGAGCGGCTCGTCGTCGCGACGGTTCACGCCCAAACCATGACGGAAGCTGCCCAACTGGCTACCGCGCAGATGTCCCATATGGCTGAGCATGATTTCCTCACCGGATTGCCGAACCGCGCGTTGCTAACCGACCGTCTGGCCCAGGCAATTGTGCTTGCGCAGCGCCATGACAAAAAGGTTGCGCTGATGTATCTGGATCTCGACCATTTCAAGCACATCAACGATTCGCTCGGTCATGCGGTCGGCGATCAACTTCTGCAGTCAGTCTCCAAGCGCTTGCAATCCAACGTTCGTCTTTCGGATACCGTCAGCCGCCAGGGTGGAGATGAATTTGTCGTGCTGTTGCATGAAGTCGAGGCGATGCAGGATGCTGCCCACACTGCCGAAAAATTGATCGGAGCCATGACCGAGGCGCATCATATCGGAGGTCATCGGCTCCACGTGACCTTGAGCATCGGCATCAGCGTCTATCCTGACGACTGCGAGGATGCCGAGGCGATGGTCAGGAATGCCGACACCGCGATGTATCACGCCAAAAGAAACGGGCGCAACAACTTTCAGATTTTTACCCAGGATATGAATGCCCGTGCCGTTGCGCGGCAGTCCGTTGAGGAGATGTTGCATAACGCGCTTGATAAGCAGGCCTTTGTGTTGCACTACCAGCCCAAGGTGAATCTCGAGACGGGCGACATTATAGGTGCAGAAGCTCTGCTCAGAATGCGGCAGACCGATCTTCAACTCCTCGGTCCGACGCAATTCGTGAGCGTTGCAGAGGACTGCGGGCTCATTCTGCCCATCGGCAAATGGGTGCTGCGAGAAGCCTGCCGTCAGGCCCAAGCATGGTTGGAAGCCGGTCTCGACTTCGGACAGATTGCCGTCAATGTCTCAGCCAAGGAGTTTTACAGCAAGGATTTCTTTGACGGTGTCCGCACCATCCTTAACGACACCGGCCTGGATCCGCACATTCTTGAACTCGAGATGACTGAAAGTGGGCTCATGCAGGATACAGAACAGACGACGGCAATCTTGCATTCACTCAAGGAGCTTGGTGTGCAGATTGCCGTCGACGACTTTGGCACAGGCTATTCCAGCCTGAGCTACCTGCGCAGTTTTCACATCGATACGCTCAAGATCGACCAGTCTTTCGTGATGAATATCCAAAACGATTCCGGAACGGGTACCGATACCGATGAGGCGATTATTGTCAACGCCGTCATTGCAATGGGCAAGAACCTCAAACAACGGGTTGTGGCTGAGGGCATCGAAACACAACAACAACTCGACTTCCTGCGATCGCATGACTGCACAGAGGGACAAGGTTATTACTTCGGCCGGCCTATGGCAGCCGATGAATTTGCTACTTTACTGGTAAATCAGTCGACATCGCGATGAGTCCGGTGCGAATCATGAATAAGGAATAGCACGCTATTCATATTTTGCACCACCCTTCGCGATGGCTGCTTCTTCTACTGCAAACTACTACCTCAAAACTACATAAATCCGTCTGGTTGAATTACAGGGTTCTGCTCGGTGTATTGACTGAACCTTTGGGTAACACTCGCTTCACGGTTACGCACAGCACCCAGTGTGTCCGGAAAGTGCAGGTGAATACCCAGGGCAATTTGCGTTGCCTACCGTCTGGAACTACCAAAAATGGAGAATGAGATGGAATACAAAAAACTGGCGCTTGCCTTAACGATGCTGTCGGTGGGCTGCGCAGTAGTGCCCAACAACAGCTTTGCACAAGCCGAAGCAGAACATTGCAATATGGCGGAACACCAGCAACATGCCATGGCTATGCCTGGTAATGATGCAAAGGACAACACCGCCTATACCCGCTCAATCGCGTCCTACAAGACGCCGGACGTAAAACTGGTGGATGCGAATGATAAGCAGGTCTCGCTTCATGACAGTCTTGATGGTTCGGGACCGGTCATGCTGAATTTCATTTTTACGACGTGTACCACGATCTGTCCGGTAATGAGTGCGACATTTTCCCAGGTTCAGGCCAAGCTCGGATCTAAGCACAGCAAAGTACGGCTCATTTCGGTTTCAATCGACCCGGAGCACGACACTCCATCCAGGCTGAAAGAATATGCCAAGAGATTCGACGCCGGTTCGCAATGGAGCATGTTGACCGGCAGCATCGAAAACAGCATTGCCGTGCAGCGCGCGTTCGATATTTATCGTGGTGACAAGATGAATCACGAGCCTGTGACCTTCATGCGCAAAGGACCCGATCAGCCGTGGGTCCGCATCAATGGTTTTATCACCGCTGACGATCTGCTGCGTGAATATGACAAGCTTGCCGCAATTTGATGTCAAGTCTTCAGTAAGCAATTCTTTCAATAAATCATGGCCAGAATATCCAGGCAGGGGAGTGACATGCCGACCATCAGGACGTTTTCAGTTGCTCTGCTACTAGGGGCGGTATTCGTTGCGGTTGTGCCAATAGCTGATACCGCCGAAGCAGACGAATGGGTAGGTCGTGACAAGGAATTTCATCTGATCGCTGGAATGCTGATCGGATCTTCCGTTACGGCTTACACCAAGAGCCCGACAAGAGGCGTAGTGGCAGGGGTGGCTATCGGCGTGCTGAAGGAGCTTGCCGACCATGAATCGGAGACCCACACGGCGAGCATCAAGGATGCAATGGTCACTGCGCTGGGTGCAATAGTTGGATCTTACGTTACCGGCCTGATCATAACGCCGGGAGCCGTTTCGTACCGATGGAAATGGTGACAGCAGCTGTGCCGTACATATTTTCCCGCTTGTTTTGTGAAATTGCAGTGTTCCCCGCCATTTTTTGTAGGGTATTTCAGTAGAGCGTTATTTCTTTGCTATGGCAATAATCAAAACTGTTAAAGGCTGAGGGAGTGGAGATTCTATGCGCAACTTATTTAAAGTAATTCTGCTGTGGTGGCTAATTCCCATATCGGTCAATGCCCAGGATATAGATTCTGCCGATCTTGGTTTCTTTGGTGGTGGGCCGAGCCCGGCTGCAACATCAGCCAGCCCCGCAGATCTTTTGCTGGGAGAAAAAATGTCGAGCGGTACCAGTACAACGTTGATCAATCCGTGTGCCGGTACCATCGACCATCAAGCTTGTATCAACAAACTGGCAGACACGGGTATCAATCAAAAATACAGCCCGTCCGGTTCGGAGGCTGGCAGCGCTCTGTCCAGACAAACCAGATTACCCAAAAAAGTAGTTGCACAGAATCGAAGTGAATTTCAGGATTTCGCTTCCGCATCTCTAGGCAGAACGATACCCATATTCGGGTACGAGCTGTTCAATGATGCTCCGGACACCTTTGCCCCGGTAGAAAATATCCCGGTTACATCGGATTACCTGATTGGTCCCGGAGATGAGATCGTCATCAGGGGCTGGGGCCAGATTGACGTCGATGTTCATGCTGTCGTCAACCGGAATGGGGAAATTGACCTACCCAAGGTCGGCACGATCAATGTTGCCGGCGTGCGCAATCAGGAATTGCAGTCCCACATCAAGACTGCCATCGGCAGGGTCTTCAGGAATTTCAAGCTGAATGTGACGCTGGGCAAATTGCGCTCCATCCAGGTCTACGTGGTGGGGCAGGCGAAACAGCCTGGCGTTTATACCGTGAGCTCATTGAGCACTCTGGTCAACACCTTGTTTGCATCCGGCGGCCCTTCCCTGAACGGTTCACTTCGCCATATTCAAATCAAGCGCGATGGCAGGACCATTACCGAATTTGACATGTATGACCTGCTGCTCAAGGGTGACAAGAGCAAAGATGTGCCATTGCAGTCCGGAGATGTGATCTTTATTCCGCCCGTAGGCCAACTGACTGCAATATCCGGCAGCGTGAACAACCCTGCCATTTATGAACTGAAGGACGACAAGACCAGCCTGGCCGTGCTGCTGGATCTGGCAGGAGGACTGACCAACATCGCAGAAGGCGACAAGGTGAGAGTGGAGCGCATCGCCGATCGCAAGATGCGAAAAGTCGATGAGTTCACTCTGAATACAACCGGATTGACCCGCACTCTGAAGGATGGCGATCTGGTGCGTGTGGAACCGATTCAGGGGCGCTTTGACAATGCGGTTACGTTGCGCGGCAATGTAGCCAACCCGGGACGCTACCCGTGGAAAAACGGCATGCGAGTCAGCGATCTGGTGCCGGACAAGGATGCCTTGATCGTACGAGACTACTGGGCCAGGCAGAATCAGGCATCGCGTCAACGTAGCAGCGGAACCAGTTTGCACGGGGAGATAGTTGGCCACACCCGTGCTGAAATCAACTGGGACTACGCAGTCATCGAGCGCCTGAAGAAAGATGATCTGTCGACGCTCCTCATTCCTTTCAACCTCGGCAAGGCAATAACAGGAAAGGACACGCCGGACAATCAGCAGTTGCAGGAAGGCGATGTCATCACTGTCTTCTCCAAAGATGAAATCAAGGTGCCGCTATCCAAGCAGAGTGTCTATGTTCGCCTGGAAGGCGAAGTGAATTCTGTAGGTGTTTACAAGGCGCTGCCGGATGAAACTCTGCGTCAATTAGTCGCCAGAATTGGCGGTTTATCTCCCAATGCCTATTTATACGGTGCCGAGTTGGACCGTGAATCGGTGCGTTCCATGCAACAGAAGAGGCTGCAGGAAATGACCGACCGGATGGAGGCGGATATCAGCCGAAATCTGGCTGCCAAACAGTACAGTGCAACAAACAAGGATGAGTCGAATAGCGCCAGACTCCAGGCAGAAGCACAGATTTCATTGGTGAATAAATTGCGCGGTGTGCAAGCCACAGGGCGCGTTGTGCTGGATATCCCTCCCCAGAATGCCGGGGTCAATGACTTGCCGGATATTGCCCTGGAAGATGGCGACCGTTTTCTTGTGCCCAGCAAACCCTCGACATCGAGTGTGATGGGCATGGTCTACAACGAGAACGCATTTGTTTACCAGCCAAAGTCGCGTTTGTCGGACTATTTGGCAAAAGCAGGCGGCCCGACGCGCGATGCTGACTCGTCGCGTATCTATTTATTGCGTGCCGACGGATCGGTGCTGAGCGCGCAAAACGCAAACATGTTCTTTGGAAGTTTCTCAAATGAATTGCTGATGCCCGGCGACACCATCGTGGTGCCGGAAATGCTGGATAAGTTCTCGATGACCAGAGAACTCAAAGACTGGGCGCAGATTTTTTACCAGTTTGCGCTTGGCGTAGCCGGCATCAAGGTGCTGCGCCTATAAACACGGGGGAAATACCATGAAAGAGCTAGATTTCGCTACGTATGGACATGATGAGGCTGCAATCAGATGGCTGGATTTATGGGCCAAACTCGTTCCGCACAATAAATTGATCATTGGCATTACTTCAATTGCCACGCTATTGGCGCTGGTCATCTCGCTGCTGCTGCCCAATATCTACACCGGTACGGTAAAGATATTGCCCCCGCAACAAAGCCAATCTTCCGCCAATTCGCTATTGAATCCTGTCGGAGGGTTGCTGGGAATGGCGGGAGGTTCGTTGGGAAAGAATCCCAATGACCTGTATGTGGCCATGCTCAAAAGCCGCAATGTCATGGAGAAAATAGTCAGCCGCTTTGATTTGCGTAACGTTTACGACCAGGAGTCCGTGACGGATACCCTGAAAAAATTGAACAAAAACGTGGCAATTTCAGCAGGCAAGGAAGGCGTGATCACCGTTGAAGTTGATGATTCAGAGCCAAAACGTGCCGCAGAATTGGCCAATGCCTATATCGAAGAGTTGGACAAATTAATGCAGTCATTTTCGCTGAGCGAGGCATCTCAAAAAAGAATCTTCTTTGAGCGCCAGATGAAGACAGCCAAAGACAGTCTCACCAATGCGGAAATTACACTTGATCAGACTCCGAAAACCAGTCTCCACTATCTGGATGCGGTGCGAAACCTGAGGTATCAGGAATCTGTTTTTGAAATTCTGGCAAAGCAATTCGAAATGGCCAAGCTTGACGAATCTAAGAACTATCCACTCATTCAAGTGCTGGACAAGGCCTCGCCGCCGGAACACAAAACAAAGCCCAAACGCAGCGTGATCGTGGGCATATCTGCCTTGGCAGCCTTCCTTCTGTCGCTTGCCTGGGTCTATTGGCGAGAGAGACAGTTGCTCACTCGACGTAGCCAGTAATACCGATTCAGGCGCGCATTTATACCGCGTTGTCACTCAAGGTCAGCCGGACTAAATGATGACAAGCATAACTTGCAAGAAACTTCGATGAAAAAAGATGCCAATGAATAATGCGGGGAAGCAGATTGGGGGCCACATGCGCGAAGTCATGTTCGGAAGCGCGGTCACCTTTATGGCCAGGGGAGGGGGCACCTTCCTGGGTTTCCTGTTTAACCTGGTGCTGGCCAGACTGTTGGGGGCGGTGGGAAGCGGCGTATTTTTCCTGGCTCTGTCATTTGTCCTGTTTTTTGAAGCATTCGGCCGACTTGGGCTGGAGTGGAGTCTGGTTCGTTACACGGCCAGTGCGGTTGCACAGCAAAATTGGGGAACACTAAAGGGCATCTACATCCAGTCCATCAGGATATGTGCAGTCGCGACGGGAATATTGACGTGCATATTGCTGCTGTCAGCTGGCTGGATTGGCCGTCTCTTTGACAAGCCGGAAATCGTGCAGCCGCTGATTGTTTTGACATGGGCGATTATGCCAATAGCACTTGCACGACTGATGGCTGCATCTCTGCGTGGATTGAAGCTGACATTCAAATCGCAAATGATTGAGAGCATATTGCCGGTTGGGTGCGCGTTGCTTCTGATTTATCCGCTTGCATCGGTGGCCGGAGTCAATGGCGTTGCCATCGGGTATCTGGCTGGATGGATTGTCGCACTCTTTGTCGGTTGGCGCTTGTATCGGCATGCCACATCGGGGTTTGCCAATACGCAGCCAACATTTGCGATCAGAACCTTGTTGGCGAGTAGTTATTCATTGGTGTGGATAACAATTTCCGGCTTGTTGATGAATCAGTTTGCGATCTTTGTCTTGGGGGCGTCCGGCGATCCGGCCGAGGTGGGGATATTCAATGTGGCCATGCGTACTTCATTGGTGCTTACCTTTGTCTTGTATGCGGCCAACAATATTCTGTTACCGAAATTCGCCGAGCTGATCTCGCTGGGAAATGCGGCCGATCTGGAAAAAATGGCCAGAAACTCTGTAACGATCATGTCGCTGCTGGTGCTTCCAATATGGTTTGTCATCGTGCTGTTTTCTTCGCAGATCATGGGCTGGTTCGGGAGCGATTTCAGAGCAGGAGCAATGGCATTGCAAATAATGGCTCACGCGCAGTTGGTTAATGTGCTTTCCGGCCCCGCGGGTGATTTGTTGATTATGGGTGGGCATGAACGTCTAACCCGTTTTATTACCAGCATGGCGCTGCTTGTGAATATCGTGTTGTGCATCCTGCTCATTCCCCATTTCGGAATTGCAGGTGCCGCAGTGGCTGTTGCATGTTCGTCGATTTTTCAGTCTTTGTTGTGCTTGTACCAAGTGAAGCAGCTGTTTGGTTTCTGGATGGTTCCTGTCAGTTCAAGAAAGTCACTTTTTCTGATGCTGCGCGGCAAGTTCGTTTAGGGGAAATGAGCACTATGTCCTATTACAGCAAATTGCGACTGGATGCCCTGGGTCAGTCGGTATGCAAAGGCCCGCACCATATTCTGGATGTCGGTTGTGGAGAGGGTATTAACGGGGAATACCTGAAGGCGCATGGGTTCGCCAAGCGTGTTGTCGGAATCGAATACGTCGAGAGCGCGGCGAAAATTGCCACAGATCGACTGGATGCAGTTATTTGTGCGGACCTGAATACGCTGGATCTGGGCAATCATGCGGAGCTGAATAATTTCGATTACATCCTTTGTCTGGATGTGCTGGAGCATCTGGTTAACCCCTGGGAAAAACTGCAGGGGTTAACCGGGTTGTTGGCGCCGGGCGGCAAATTGGTTGTGTCCTTGCCCAACGTGCGTAATTGGCGGGTGCTTTATGAACTGGCTGCGCGCGGACAGTGGGCATACAGCAACGCGGGAATTCTGGATCGCACGCACCTGCGGTTTTTTACCCGTGAATCGAGTATTGAGCTGCTGGAACAAGCCGGTTTGAAAGTGACGCAATGCCACCCGAACATGGCAGGTCTATCCGGGCAGATCAATCGCTTGTTGTTTGGGGCGTTGACCGAATTGGCGGCAGTTCAGTGGTTATTGGTCGGACAGGCAGCAAATGAGAACTCTTAGACAAACTCATCTGTCTCGCTATTCACTGAAGGCGCGAGAAACAATTGAAACCTTGTACTCCGGGTTGCGGCCGGATGCGATTTATCAACGATTTGTCGGCCCCAGGATATTGCTGAATAGCGTGCCCAAGGCAGGCACGAATTTGTTGCTGGATGTGATGCATTGCTGGCCTCAATTTCAGCGGCGCATCGGTAGAACGCTGCGTGGATGGCATGGCATCGACAACGATACCGAGAACACGATCACCAGCATCAGACGGGGACAATACGCCCCCTCCCATCTGCCGTTCAGCGAAGACTTGCGCGAACTGCTGCTGGCGCATGAGATCCGGACGGTGACGGTCATTCGCGATCCGCGTGACGTTTATTTGTCGGCAGCGTTGTATATGGCACATATGGATACGACGCATCCGGGCCATGCCTACTTTGCATCACTTGAAGACGATACAGCACGCATTGATGCGGCGTTGCGAGGTGTGGAGGGAGTCATCTCTCCTCTGGCAGAGACGCTGGAGAAATTCGCGGGATGGTTAAGTTACCGGAACGGATTGATTGTTCGTTTCGAAGACATTGTGGGATCGCCGGAAACACGAAATTCCGCGTTGAAGTCAATGGCGACCTACCTGGGATTGCCTTTCCACGAGGGGATCTTGTGTACCGCAGACCGGTATATCGGCAAACCCGGGAACCTGACTTTCAGAAAAGGCAAAGCCGGTGAATGGCGAGAACGGTTTAATGCTGAGCAAATTGAAATGGTGAATAACTCGGCAGGCAATTTGATAAAACTCTTTGGATACGCCGACTGAATTGCACTTGTTAACTGATCGAAACTCTTACTCCGGGACATGACATGTATCGCACTCTTGATATTTTGAATCTTGTATTTGCAGCCTGCTCCGGGCTGATGGCTCGTATCCAGTCAACACTGGGGCCGGAGCGGCTTCCGTTGTCTTACAAAGTCTGGGACAGGATGGGTATGGCGCCGGTTCCTTTTCATTACTATCAGCCGGTTTTCCATACCGGAAAACTGAATCCGCAACAGTTCTCGAGACCGGATGCAATGAGCGGGATCGAATGGAATGAACAGCAGCAACTGGAACTGCTTTCCGAATTCCAGTTTCAGGAAGAATTGCTCGAAGTTCCGGTTAATGCACCTGCAGTCAATTCGCTGGAATTCTTTTACGCCAACCATTCCTATGGCCCTGCCGATGCCGAAATGCTTTACAACATGGTCAGGCATTTCAAGCCCGCCAAAGTAGTTGAAATCGGGTCCGGCTATTCCACCCGGATGTTGAAGAAAGCTCTGGATGTAAACAAGGCAGAAGGGGTTGCTTCAAAACATATCTGTATTGAACCCTATGAAATGCCGTGGCTTGAATCGCTGGGCGTTGATGAAGTTGTCCGGCTTAAGGTCGAAGATGTTGATCCCGGGGTTTTTAAAGAACTAAAAGCGAACGACATTCTGTTTATCGACTCGTCGCACGTATTGCGTATGGGCGGGGATGTTTTCGTCGAGTATTTGCAGATCCTGCCCGTGTTGCAGCAGGGCGTAATCATCCACATCCATGACATTTTCCTGCCTTACGATTACCCGAAAGACTGGGTGGTGGACAAGCGACGTTTTTGGACAGAGCAATATTTGTTGCAGGCTTTTCTCGCATTCAATTCATCGTTTCGCATTCTGGCAGCAGTCAATTATCTGGCGGTGCATCATTCCGGAAAACTGGCTGACGCGTGCCCGGTTTACGGAATACTCGGGTCAGGCCATGGCTCGTTCTGGATGCAGCGCATCTGAAGGAGCTCTCATGGAACAAAACCGACCTGTTCTTTCCATCGTCATCGTGAACTACAACGGACTGCATTTTCTTCCGAACTGTATTGCTTCACTGCAAGATCATGTGCCCGGGACATTCGAGGTGATCGTTGTCGACAATGCTTCACAGGATGGCAGCCTGGAGTGGCTGAAGGATAACCATCCCTGGGTCAAATTGATTCGCTCAAGTCAGAATCTCGGATTTACCAGGGGCAACAACCTGGGCGCACGGGCGGCCAGCGGTGAGTACCTGCTGCTATTGAACAACGATACGGAAATACAAGCCTCGCTCGGGCCGCTACTGGATTTGCTGCGTTTCAATTCTTCCATAGGCGCACTCGGCTGCACACTGGCCTATGGCGATGGTCGCCTGCAAGAGTCGATCGGATATGCGCATACGCTGTGGCGCATGATCTTTTCCTGGGTGCCATTGAAGCGAATCTTTCCGCACAACGCGGCGTTTCGTCGCACGGTTGCTGCCACTTCCAGTCTGTATGAAAAGCCATTCGTCCCTGTTGACTGGGTGAGCGGAGCCTGTCTGCTGACGCCACTGGCGCTTTGGCGCCAACTTGGCGGTCTGGATGAACGCTACTTTATGTATGTGGAAGATGTGGATTATTGCCGCATGGTCGCTGAGGCGGGATATACAGTCGCTTATAGCGCGTGCGGCAAAGTGACGCACTTCGAGATGGCAGGGCGTGCCTGGGTGGGCAGAAGGGCAGTACTGAATTCCACCGACTCATATCTGACATTCGCACGCAAATATTTCAGCTGGTGGGAGTGCGTTTTGTTGCGCACGTTTTTGCCAATTGCGTTTGCGGGCCGGGCTGCAACCTGTCTTTTGAGTTCGCTGCTGATGCGTGACAAGAACAGTCATGAAAAGGCAAAAGCCTTTGGCAGCGCGGCATGGCGATTACTTTCAGGCAGTTCGGGGCGCGCATGAAGCGTATTCTGGTCATTCATCAATCCGCCGATCTTTACGGCTCCGACCGAACGCTGCTGCAGCTCTTATGCGCAATTCAGCCGGGCGAAGCGGACATTGTCGTATTGCTGCCTTGTCGTGGTCCGTTGGCAGATGAATTGGTCGCGGCGGGGATCGAGGTTCACATCGTTCCATTAGCATTGATTACCCGAAAAAGCCTGACATGGCGTGGCCTGTTTGAATTACCCATTGATTTGCTTAAGTCCTTTCATGCGATAGGCAGAGTACTCGCTGGAAGAAAGGTGGATGTCGTTTATTCAAACACCCTGGCCGTCATCAGCGGGGTGTGCTGGGCGTTTTTCAGACGAACCTACCATGTCTGGCACATCCATGAAGTTCCGTTGCACCGCTGGCAGCGAATATTGATGCAACTGTTTTTTGTCCGCATGGGTAGCGTGCTGGTATGCAACTCGCACACAACGCTCAGGCTCTGGTTCGGGACAAATGTCGGACGACGCAAGAGTGAGCGTATCAGGGTGGTCCTGAACGGTATTGCTGATCCGGATATCAGGTGGGTCATGCAAGCAGACCCGTTACGGCAAGAGTTGGGGATGCCGGAAATACTGATTTCCTGCGTCGGGAGGATCAGCTGGCGCAAAGGACAAGAGATATTGTTGCGTGCTGCAGAGCAAATATGGGAGTCCGGCGAGCGTGGTATTCATTTCCTGATTGTGGGCAGTCCGCCTTCCGGTCAGGAAACGGCACTGGAGTCGCTGAAGGAAATGATGCGCCTGTCTCCAGCCCGGGATGTGCTGCACTTCAGGGATTTTCAACGGAACATCTGGCCGGTATGGGCTGCAACCGACATTGCAGTAGTGCCTTCCACTGAGCCGGAATCTTTCGGTCTGGTGGCGGTGGAAGCGATGGCAATGAACTGCCCGGTGATTGCGTCCGGCCATGGCGGGATGCTGGAAATCGTTGACGATGGTTTGACAGGCAAGCTGGTTGCGCCGGGCGATGTGAATGCATTGGCGCGAGCGATACGCCTGCTGGCAATTAATTCCGAAAGGAGACGTGAAATGGGAGAGGCGGGAAGAAGGAAATTTCTGACGCATTTCTCTGAACAGGTCTATTTGAAGTCGATGAAGAATATTCTGCTTCCGGCGGATTAGGTCAATTTAGTTGCGGAGAAGAAGATGCAAACACATGTACCGCAAGATGCAATATATTCAGAAAACAGCGACCAGCCAACGCTGGCAAAGCGAGTTTTCTTCCTGGCCATGCTAGTGCCGTGCATTTTGCCCGCGGAAATATCATCGACTTTATTGGCTGTCGTTTTTCTTTTTTCGCTATCCGTTTCGACAATATCCACAGGGCGGGATTTTCTGCTGCTGATTGCGCCGTTATTGCTGTTGCTATTGGTCGGATTGCTGGGGGCGTCCAACCATGATGCTTACGACGCAGGCAAAGACGCCTGGTATTTAGTCAAGTCCGTCTGGGCGATCGGGGCAGGTTATTTCCTGATGACTTATATCAGATCGCTGCGCGATATCTGCAGGGCAGTGGCGGCGGTGGCCATCATGGCTGCACTGCTGCACCTTGCATATCTGGCCGTGTACTACCAGTCCGGCATGACCTTGTACGACGTGCGGGTCGAGGAAGGCGTGCGCGGCTACTTTGTCGTCGTCATCGGCCTTGCGCTGATGCTGGCAAATAGCAGCATGAGGGAATACCTCGGTTTCAGCGAGCCTGCCTATTATTACCTGGCCATTCTTGTTTGCGCGGCGTCGGTAGTTGCTGCCATGTCCAGAACCGAATTGATTGCATTGGTTTTGATGGTCGCCGTTCTGAAAGGATGGCTACGGCTCAGTGTAAAGAGAGCCATTATTCTCGGCCTGCTGGTGGCCGTCATCGGCATCGTGTTGGCGTCGGTCGCTCAGGTTGTCGATCAGGACGAGATGCCCTTTGTCGCCAAACTGCTTAATTCGTTGAACGAGTTGAGCATTGAGGACTATGACGACAAAGGTGATATCAACACCAACTGGCGTGGCTTTGAGAGTTTTATTGCATTGGCGACTTACATGAATGGCAGTGAGTTCGAGTGGGTGTTTGGTCAGGGCTCCGGTACGCTTGTGGATTTGGGCTTCTATATCGATCTGGGCGGTAACGAATTGCGCTATATCCCGATGCTCCACAACGGCTATATGTACATATTGCTCAAGTTTGGCATGGTTGGAATCGTCATATATTTGTACTTCTTGTATGCACTGATCAGTGCGGGCAGGGGATGGCGAGGAAAATCGAAATCCGAGTGGTCCCTGGCCGAACGTATTGTGTCGTCGCTTGGCTGGCTCTTTCTATTTACGACCATGGTGATTTCCGGAATTCTGAACAAGTACGAATTGGAACCGGCCATGGTGCTTCTCGGTGCTGCCGCAGCCTGGGTGAATCTGCAGCGGGTCGCTGAAAGAGGGCAATTGCGCGCTGTATGAACACAACGCAACAGGCGTGTCTGAATACGCGAGATCAACAACTAAATTGGATGGACATGACAAACCACTTCTTTCAGTTGACCAGAATCTGGATCCTGTTTACAGCGCTGTACAGCTTCTCTGTATGGGCAACCGCACAGGAAGTTGCGCAACCTGTGAACTGGCCCTGGCACGCGGTCAGCATTGGCTTCCCCGGCGGAAGTGCGGCGGATATCAAGCGTTACAAGGCGCGCCTCAATATCAACGCCGTGCGCCTGGATATCGTGCCGCGGTGGTATGCCCTGAGACAGGGGATTAGTGGAGACCAGGCCTTTAACGAAGCGCTGGTCTGGGCAGATGAAATGCTGGATACCTGTGCTGCAATGGGCATTACTGCGGTGATTCATATGGATCATTTTCCGATGGACCCCGCTGACCTGACAGAAAATTCTTCCCCGTCTTTCTGGAGTAACCAGGCAGAGTTGGACAAGATCTTATCGGTAGCAGGCCAACTGGCCGCCCGATATGGCAAGCGCGGCAAGGAACTGGCTGCCTATCATGTCATTAGCGAACCTCTGATTTATGACGGTGGGCTGGCCTTGTCACCGCCGCAACTACCCGAATTGCAGCGCAGAATCATTGCCGAGATTCGCAAGGCGGATAAGGACAGATGGATCGTCGTTTCACCCGGGCCCGGCGGCCAGCCGCAAACATATGCACAATATGTTGCACCGATCGAGCACAACCTGATCTGGGGTACGCATATGTATCAGCCACACAAGTTTACCCACCAGGGAATCGGGGGGCGACCCTTGGGCGTTGAGTACCCCGGTCTGGCTGACGGAGCCTATTGGGACAAGAACGCACTGCGCGGGCTGATGGAACCTTTGCATCTATTTCAGCAGAGTCACGCGGCACCGGTATTCATCGGGGAATTCAGCGCAGTGCTTTGGGCCAAAGGGGACGACCAATACCTCACGGACCTCGTTTCGATATTCAATGAATACGGATGGGGATGGGATTATTTCAGTGCCACCGACTGGCATGGGTGGAACCCCGATTACGATGAATTCTACGCACCCGACGTGCCTGAATCGGCCTGGAGATCGCACTTCGTGGGGGATAAATCGAAACGCTGGGCGACCCTGAGGAAATTGTATTAGGGAAATACCGATTGAGTCCCCTCTCCCAGAGGGAATAGGAGAAAAAACGGGCTTAATCGTCGCATCCTTAGAAGCAAATTGTTCAGTAGCCACCGGCCCCTTGTAGGAGCCAGCCCTTCGACTGAGCTCAGGACAGGCTTGCTGGCGAATGCCATTCGCGGCTGAAGCCGCTCCTACATGTGGTTCGCTGTCTGAGCATCAGCCGATAGCACGTAGTAGAAGCGAGCTTGCGAATTGCGCTCACTGTCGTCGATGTGTCATGTAATCTAAATTCGCACAAATACCCGCCCCTATCCCCGCCAAAATACATAGTTTCGAGTATGTAGCGCCCGAGTCCACTCAGCCACAATGATTCCCCGACATTTTGAAATGTTGAACCATCAACCACTACATTGGGGGGCAATCATGTCACGCATAATTACCGAGTTTGTGCACTTCGTTAAATTCTTCCGCCGCTATCGCCGGCTTGGATTTGATTACAAGACGGCATGGCTACTTGCCAGCACGAGGCTTCTCTGATCGGTTCATCCGGATAACCAGATATGTTCAGGGAGCAAGAAATGAACTTGCAGACAGAAAGTGCCGTTATGAACAAGGTCGGCGCTTCTTCCCATGCTACCTGGCAATCGCTGACGGATGCTCAACAGAGTGAAAGGCAATCCCTGCCAACATTAGCACTGGATGAGCACGGTTATATCCGGGAATGCGACAAATTCGTAGAGATGCTATTTGGTTATCGCCAGCATGAACTGGTTTGGCAGCACATCTCCTGCCTGTTTCCAAAACTCACGGAATTTTCCCTGATGGAGGGAAATCGGCTGAATCCGCTGCTTAACCATATCCGCCATCGTGATTACGAGTATGAAGCGATCAATAAGCAAAGCAGCATCATGAAATGCAATCTCGATTTCATTCTGGTGGAACACAAAGGAATGCTGACCGTATGGCTGATCGTGCGCTTTGTCGCCGATTCACATTCATGACGTTCATTTCATGCGAATAGCCAAAGTCATTTGCAATACAGACATGTTGCCGCCGGCCGCAAGGCCTGCATGAAAGTTAGCGAATTCAAATGCAATTGAAACACCAGCTTCAGCAAGAAGAACCTGCAGGGGGTTTCCCTGTGTCAAGCAAGGAGTAATCATCATGGCATCCGGTACAGTTAAATGGTTTAACGACGCAAAAGGGTTCGGTTTTATCTCTCCAAATGATGGAGGAGATGATCTGTTCGTCCACTTTACTGCGATCAACATGAGCGGCTTCAAGTCGCTCAAGGAAGGACAAAAAGTTTCGTTTGAAGTGACGCAGGGACAGAAGGGAAAGCAGGCGGCAAATATTCAAGCAGAGTAAGCATGCAGATGTTGAACTGAGTGCGCCGCCTGCTTCAAGAACTTGTATACGCATGCTTTTGAGGCAGGTGCGCAGGAAATGGCAAACGCACTCCGGGCGCGTTCCCTGCCGTGTAATTCTCGTGGTATCACCGCGAGCGTGGCAGGGCCAATTGAATCAACTGTAGCAGGTCAGACTTGATCTGACAGATTCTGTCAGAAGTTCGGCATATCCGGTCATAGCTCCTAACGAATTCGTTACCACAAACCGGACAGTGGAGAACTCACACATTCGACCCCTAGCAGCCCCCACGAGAATTTTAATAAAGCCACACTCCTCGCTGTTACCGGACGCTGGCTATTTTATGAAAATGGTGTGGGTTTGGACTTCAGGGGGCAGCTTTCTGGTGAAGCGGTCGTTGCCAGGCATTGTTTTGATAGCTATCGAAGGTCGCTTGCTAACCCGTTGTCTTTTGTCACCACATCAACTGGCCGCCAGCATATCGGCCTGCGCCCGCAGTTTGGTCGGTGTCGGTAGTGCTGCATGCCGACAGCCCGCAAGCAACGATCAAGAGAAGACTGCGGCAGAGCAGACTCAACGCGGTTCTAGTTTGCCCGGTGCATCTAGTAAGGGATCAACATGGGCCAATTTAGCCCTGCAATGTAAGTTGCACCGATTGAGAGTATTTGAATGGCCTTCGATTTTAAGGTTCAAATTTCATTTAACGGCAGTTTATTCGAATCTAATACGTATCACCACATAGGTACTCACCCGTACTTATTCAATTGCCGTGTTGCAGTAAGATTCTCAATCTCCAAAAGCAGATGCCCTCAAGCAAGGCTACACCTGCATTATCCGAACAATGCTAATTGAAAGGTAATTCTTGACTTATGCAGTTACAAAGCTGATACAAAATTACGTTAAAGAACTCTCTCGCCTTGCCGCTACTTCATATTCAATTCAATGACAAATTGAACAAGAAATATTTTGAGCAAGACCTCTGCTCGCTCTTTGACTAGGTGAATCTCGTGGCCATCAATACTCTGGAAACAGGATCATTTTCCCCTGAAGAATACAAGCTAATTGAACATGAACACTTGCAGTTACGTAACTCTTTGAAGAGCCTTCGTGACACCTGCCGCAATCTTTACAATCAAATCAGTTGCCAAAGTTGCGCTCGTGAACAAATCGCCACATGCAAAGGGCGATTGGTCTCTTCCTTTTATAACATCATAAATATCGCCACCAATCATTCTAATCACGAAGATTCTATTATGCGGAGGCTGTCACCCATTACCCGGGAATTCGAGGTCCTCCGTCGCCATGAACGAGCACACAACAATATCTTGAGCGAGTTGAATGCGAAAGTCAGTCAATGCGCTTTACTAGATGCACAAGGTGAGACTTCTGAAGCCTACCGCCAACTCTATAAAATGATGTCGGAACTGCTTGAAGCTCTAATCCCCATTCTCTCTTAGTGATGAATTTAAAACGAATATTCTTAAGCTATCAATATCAGGTGCCGATATGCATGATCGGTGTATAACAACATATGTGAGTTCGGATTTGATTTTGCTTGTTGGCAAATATGCGATAAGGAATAACACTACGTTTGAAATAGCTTCATCGGGAGGTGCTGAGAATGCTGCCTATCCCAATAGTCCCAATGGGAGCGC
>Ga0265336_10000575_pt1 | contig 20685 bp, 14 predicted proteins | sample 42119metaG_FD_193583 | JGI IMG/M metagenome (GOLD analysis project Ga0265336, IMG submission 193583) | Rhizosphere microbial communities from Carex aquatilis grown in University of Washington, Seatle, WA, United States - 4-21-19 metaG | ecosystem: Host-associated > Plants > Roots > Rhizosphere...
CGAAGTTCGGCCGCTAAGCGCTTCGACGCAGGGTCGGCGGTGGCGGAGCCAATGTGGATAAACCTGAGCTTCTGGCGGGTGCTCTGTGGCAGAGCGGCGACTGCGCCAAGGATAAGGTGCCAGTTCTTCCAAGGTACCAAGGCACCCATTCCACCGAATAGGACAGTCCCCCCCGAGCCCAAAACACGCTCCGGGCGCACTCCTGGCCCGTCCGGTATGCACCCGGGTATGCACTGGTCCCACGTTTCGTCGCCCACCCCGTAATACCGCTTCATCGCCGGACTAAGCCAGAAGAGGCGGTCTCCCAGCCTCCGAGAGGCCCACCGGTAGAACCCGCGCCTGCGCCCGTAGCAATGAACGCTGACCACCGCCCTTCTCTCGCCCATGAGGTCCAGCCACAGGGCGACCGCCAGCCCCGCCCTCGAATGACCATGGAATACGCGGGCGGAGCCGGCCTCTAACCAGCGGATCACCTCCCGGGCGACACCCCGCGCGCGCCAGATGGTCTCCAGCCCAAGCCGCTCCCCCTCCAAGGGCGGGAGCTCGAGCGTCGGAAGTGCCGGGCTGCGGCGCTGAAGGAACCCAGGGTTCACCCCCAGAAGGCATCCGAACCGATGCGCCGAGTCCAGGGCCCTCACCACGGACACTATCCCGCCGCGGTCGTCGTCATACCCGACATAGTGGAGCGACTCGACCCCTTGCGCCGGCACCCCAGGATTAATGGCTTTCACAGTCAACGGTTGTGGATACAAAGAAAAAGCGCCCCATTCCAAAACAAATCACACACGAGACCCACCGTCCCGACCTGTCGCCAACGGCCTCCGCTAGGTCGGGCCGATCCATCCTCGCGACGCAAGTCCTGCGGCTGGCCGTGCGCGTGGGGGGCACCGTTACGCTCGCCCGCCTGATCAGCCCGCTCGAATACGGCATCTTTGGGATGGCAGCTACCGTGCACGGATTTGCCTATGTCTTCCAGGACTTTGGGCTCTCCACGGTGACGATCCGAAAGCCGGACCTTTCGGAATCGGAGCGAAGCGCCCTGTTCTGGCTCAACCTGGGCCTCGGGGCGGCGCTCACGGTCGTCGTATCGACCCTGGGGTTAGTTGCCGCCGCGTTTTTCAAGGAGCCCGCGCTTCGGCTCATGCTCCCGGCCACCGCAGCCACCTTCATCGTGAACGGCGCCCACACCCAGCTCCGCGCGCAGCTGGCCAGGGACCACCGGTTCATCGAGCTCAACCGGATCGAAATCGGCGCATTCACGGCGAGCACGCTGATCGCGATCGGACTTGCTTGGCTCGGCGCCGGCGCGTGGGCGCTCGTCGGCATGCTCGTGTCCGCGGAGGTTGCCATCGCCGTCGGGGTCTGGATGACTCAGCCTTGGAGACCGGGATACTGGCCCCGGGGCATCCGCGCGGGATCGCTGCTGCACAGCGGCGCGGGGCTCTCGGCGAACGACGGACTTCGCTACACACAACGCAACGTGGACTTGTTCCTCGTGGGAAGGTGGTTCGGTGCAGGTGCCCTGGGCGTGTACGGGCGCGCGGCGCAAATGGCCTCGCTTCCCGCCGTCTACGTGGGAGACCCCCTTTCAAACCTCGCCGTCTCCTCCCTGCGGCACCTGTCAGGCTCGCCATCGGAGGCGCGGGCATTCTGGCGGCGTCTCGTGAACAACCTTGCTTGGATAACTGTTCCCGCGGCGGCGGTCTTTGCGTGCCTTCCCAGGGAGATGATCGGTGTGCTGCTGGGCGCGCGCTGGACGGAAGGCGCGAGCGTCCTGCGGGCTCTGTCCATAGGCCTTTGCCTGCTTCCCCTGGGAATGGGATGCGGCTGGCTCTTCCTTGCCGGAGGACGAAACCGGCGCCTCCTGGCCTGGTCGGGCCTCGCCACCGCCCTGCCCGTGGTCGCGTGCCTTGTTCTGCACTCGGCTGGCCCCTCGCAAATAGCGCTCGGCATGGGAGTGGCCACCGCCGTGAGCGCCCTCTCCGGGATTGCATTTATCCGTCCAGCGGACCTTGCCAGGCCACGCGACGCACTTGCCGCCATGGCCCGCCCACTCGTCTCGGGAGCCGCCCTAGCAGTCCTTCTTGTCCTCGCCCTGCACTTTGCGCCGGCCCTTGGCCTGGTTCAGCGGCTCGGAATCAGCATCGGTGTGAGCGCTGCATGGGTGGCGGCCCTGTGGCTCGCTTGGCCTGCCGCGCGCGAGGAGTGGCGCGAGCATTTCCTCTGGCGAAGGTAATGAACGTCCTTTTCTTCAAGCTGAGCCCCATTGGCGACACCGTCATGTTTCTGCCGGTCGTGCAGGAGCTCCGTCGGATGAGGCCTGATTGGCGCCTGACTGTCGTCACTACGCCGGTATGCGCGGAACTCTTCAGCTCGTGCCTTGGCGGCGGAGATATCGTCGCCCTTGACCGGACCGCCCTTCAGCGCAGCTGGCGCAGTCCTCGGCTCTTCCTGGCCCATCTCCTGCGGGTGCGCCGGCTGCGGCCCGATGCGGCCATGCTGAGCTTCGACCAATCGAGCATGGCCAGGATTCTTGCTGTGGCATCGGGAGCCGGACTTAGGGTAGGCGGATCCGGGTCGGTAGTCCGCTGGCAGGGAGGCCTTACTCACGAGGTGTCCATCCAGCATGGGCACACGCTTGCGCAGTGGGAATGGGAGATGGCGCGCGTTCTGTTAAAGGGGACGGATGTGCCGTGGCCATCCATACCCCCGGCTCCGCTGATCCGCGGAGCGGCCGCCGGCCAGGGGCGCCGGCGCCCGAGGGTGTTGGTCCATCCCGGAGCGAGCCGTGAATACCAGCGCTGGCCCGCGGCGCGATACGCCGAGCTGGCTTCGAGGCTCGCATCGGCCTTTGACGTCGTCTGGATCCAGACTCCCGAGATCGCGCAGGCGTGCCCCCCGCCACCCGTAAAGGTCTCAACGCCCCGGAGCATCTCAGACTTCGTTTCGCTGGCGGAAAACGCGGACCTTTTTGTTGGCAACCATTCGGGTGCGTTCCACCTCGCCTGCGCCGTGGGGATCGAATGTGTGATCCCGACCGGGCCCGCGCTACCCACGGGCGACCCCCCATGGAACGCCAGCCGCCGCAGGATGCTTCGAAGGACCGGCTTGTCGTGCATGCCCTGCGACCAACTAGTCAACTCGGCACATAGGTGCCTAAACACCTTGTCGCCGATGGCCTGCCTGGAGTATTGGAGTGTCGATGCGGTCGAGCACATCTGCAGGGAGGTTCTGGCGCAGCTGCCGGCGGCCCCCTGAGCCGAAAGAGCTTTCGACATGATCTCCAACGCCTGGCGCCTCCGCATCTACGTCACCGGCGCCGCCATTGTCGCGATCTGGCTTGGCAACGACATCGCCCAATCGGAGTTCTTCTGGCCCGAGCTCATCGTGGGACTGCTCGTCGCCCTTGCGTTGTCGCAGCTCCAACCGGTCCCGGTCGGGACGCTTCTCCTCGGCTGCGCGGCCTTCGGGTACATTGTGGGCAACCGGGGATTCGCTCAGCTGTCCCTGTCGAACCAGCTCCCCCTTCTGCCGGCGGAGTTCGCGCTGATGGTCGGTGGCGGCATCCTCCTTATCCAAAGTGCCATGCGACGCGAGGTTCCCGTCATCCGGGATGGCCTGAACACGGTGATCCTCATCTGGATCGCGGTGTCGTCCGTGCGCATCATCGTGGACCTTCGCACTTACGGCGTGATGGCGCTCAGGGACTACGCGACCGTGTACTACGCCGCGTTCTTCTTCCTGGCCCAGAGGGCTGGCGCGGACGAGAAGCAGCGCCGGTTCCTCACCGGATGCCTCCTCGCGGGGTTCGCACTGCTCCTGATGATCTATCCCCTTTACGAGCAATTTCAGGACTTCTTCCTCGGTACGCTCATTTTCCGCGGATCGCCGCTCATCTTCTTCAAGGGCGACCTTCTGGGTACCTTCCTTGCTGCAGGCGCCGTCCTCTACTACATCCGGTTTGAACAGAAAGGGTCTCGCACGGCACTCGTGCTGGCCCTGCTCATGGCAGGCGCTGCGATGACGACGAATAACCGGGCGTCGATGCTCGGCCTCATCGTCCCCGTAATCATCCTGGCCTTGGGGGGACGACGGCGGTTCCTCGTCATCCTTTGCGGGGCCGCCGCCGCGAGCATCATTGTCATGTTCGTCGCGGACCGGGTACGAGACGTCCCTTGGGACAGGACCGCCCTCCACGGCATGTACGAGCGCGCCGTTTCGCTGACTGACCCATTCGGGGAGCGCACCTATTCCGGCGAGGAAACCTCATACAAAGGCGACAACAACGTTTTCCGCTCCACCTGGTGGCGGATTGTTATCGACGAAACGGTACATACGAACCCTTGGCTTGGCATGGGTTGGGGCAACGACTTGGCGGAGCCCTTCGTCAAGATCTACTACCCTGAGGGAGGGGACGACTTCACTGTCCGGAGCCCCCACAACATCTTCATCACGCTCTTCGCTCGCTCGGGCCTTCTCGGCTTGGTGCCCTTCCTCGGGCTTGCGGGTATCATCCTGGTGAAGACCTGGAGGGCGGCAAGGTCAGGTGACGTGAGCATGGCCCCTTGGTGCGTCGTCTGCACCATCCTAACGAGCGCCACCTTCGGCGTGGTGCTCGAGGGCCCCATGGGGGCCGTCATCTTCTGGACCGCGCTTGGACTCGCCAATGCGCGAAAAGCCATCGCGGGGCCGGCTACCGACCCGGCTTCACCCGAAAAGCGTTGTACTTCGACTGGGTCGGACGAATGGCAAGTTGCAAACGATGGGGCTTTGGGTTCTGAATCGGCAACCCGGTGAACCTTCGCTTACCCGTCGACTCCTTCAGTGTTTTTAATACATCCACCCGCGAACGGTGGGACCCGTGGACGCCGATAGCAATGGCGGGTTTGGGAGCGTTCGGGATCGCCTTCATCTATTCCGCGCAGCTTCCCGTGCAGGGGCGCGGCTGGGTGGCCCAGCTCGTTTGGCTCCTCCTCGGAGGTGGTGTCTATGTCACCGTCTCGCTGATCGATTACCAGTTCTGGCTTGGCGTAGCCCATTGGTTATACGCGTTTTGCCTCGTTCCACTGGTCCTTGTCCTGGTGCCGGGCATAGGGAGCGAGGTCTATGGTTCCCAGCGCTGGATACGCCTGGGCCCTGTGCAGTTCCAGCCTTCGGACCTGGCGGTCGTGGCGGTGCTACTTATTACCGCAAGTCTTTTGGTGCGTAGTGAGATAGGAACAGTTAAGCAGTCCCTCGGCGTCCTCGGGAAATTGGCCCTTGCGGTGGGTACCCCCATGCTCTTGATTTTGAAACAACCGGACCTGAAGTCCGCGATCGTCCTTCCGCCGATGGTCTTTTCCATGCTCTACGTCTCCAGGCTCTCCGTGCGATTTTTCGCCGGTGCGCTCGCGGCGTTTCTGCTTCTGACAGGCATAGTTGCTTGGGACACATGGCGTTACATGGATTTCATCGAGTCGAACGGCTACTCCTTCCAGGGCGACCGCGGCCTCTATGAGCAGCACAGCTGGGTTCCGCTGCATGATTACCAGCGAAACCGGATCCTCTCCTTCATCGATCCGGACAAGATCGATCCGATGGGGATCGGCTGGAACCAGCGCCAATCGCTGATCTCGGTGGGAAGCGGCGGCCTTTCGGGCAAGGGATGGACCGAGGGCACGCAGGCCCGACTCGGCTACCTGCCCCGCGCGGTGGCGCACAACGATTTTATATTCTCGGTCATCGCCGAGGAAAAAGGATTTCTGGGAAGCATTACGGTTCTCAGCCTGTTTGGTCTGATGTTATTCAACGGCATCCGCATCGCCGGTCTCTCCCGGGACCGGTTCGGCACCCTGCTCGCCTTAGGCGTCACCGTGCTGTTCATGGTGCACGTCTTCGTGAATATCGCCATGACCATCGGGCTCGTGCCCATCACGGGCATACCGCTTCCCTTTATAAGCTACGGTGGCACCTTCGTGCTCAGTTGCTGCTTGTTGCAAGGACTGGTCCAGAGCGTCTATCGCTTCCGGAAGGACTTCGCATGACCATGCGTCCGACCCGCGATAACGACCGCCCTGCCGGAATCTCCTGCGCCGCAACCCGCGCCCGAGGGGGCCCCGTTCACAACCAAGACAGAGCCCCAAATGAGCGAAACATCCCAGCCCAACTCCGACGTCTCGCAGGACGTCGCGCAGAAGTATGACTCCGAACTCGCCAGCCCCCCGATCCAGCGCGAGGTCGCATCCGTAAACCCAACCGAACTTAAGGCAGGCGCCTCCGAGCGCGCGCAGCAGCGACCGCTTCTCCAGAAGATCATCGCCGCTTTCAAGAAGGAGAAGGGTTCGTACCGCGAACTCATCATCAATTCGGAGCCGCTGGAGAAGCGCGTCGCGCTTCTCGTGGACGGTCGCCTCGAGAAGTACGAGATCGAGCGCGAGTCCGACGACCGCATGGTCGGCGGCATCTACAAGGGCAGGATCAAGAACCTGGACCCGGGCCTGAAGGCCGCGTTCGTCGACATCGGGTACGCGAAGAACGCGTTCCTTCACTACTGGGACATGCTCCCCGCGGCCGCCGACTCCTCGGTCGAGGTCGTCCGCGTCAACAAGAAGCGCGATTCCGCGCCCAAGGGCGAGGTGACCGTCAAGGACATCCCCGGCCTCTACCCCCCCGGCTCCGACATCGTGATCCAGGTCACCAAGGGCCCGATCGGCACCAAGGGACCCCGCACGACCACCAATCTATCGATCCCCGGCCGCTACCTGATCCTCACCCCCTACAGCGACGGCTGCGGCATCTCCCGCAAGATCGAGGACATCCAGGAGCGCAAGCGCCTGAAGCAGCTCATCAACGAGCTGACGATCCCCGAGGGGATGGGCGTCATCGTGCGGACGGCCGGCGAGGGCAAGAAGCCGCGCTATTTCGTGCGCGACCTGCACCTGCTCCTCAAGAAATGGGAGGAGATCACGCGCAAGATGCAGTCGGACCGCTCCCCCTGCAACCTGTACATGGAGCCCGACCTCGTCGAGCGGACCGTGCGCGACTTCCTCACCGAGGACGTCGACCGCGTGCTGATCGACAACAAGGCGGACTACGACCGCACGCAGGATCTCGTGGGCCTCATCTCAAAGCGCTCCCGCTCGAAGATCGCCTTCTACACGGACAGCATCCCGATCTTCGAGCGCTTCAATATCGAGCGCCAGATCGAGCAGACGGGCCAGCGCAAGGTCCCGCTCCCAAGCGGCGGCGAGATCGTGATCGACGAGACCGAGGCCCTGATCGCCATCGACGTCAACACGGGCTCGCACAAGAACCGCTCAGGCGACGAGAAGAACACCCTCTACGCCGTGAACCTCGAGGCTGCCTCCGAGGCCGCCCGCCAGATCCGCCTTAGGAACCTCGGCGGCCTTATCATCCTCGACTTCATCGACATGAAGGAGCGGCGCCACCGCAACGCCGTCTACGAAAAGATGGTCGAGCTCATGGCGGGCGACAAGGCGAAGAACCACATCCTGCCGATCTCCCAGCTCGGCATCATGCAGATGACGCGCCAACGCCAGCAGGAGTCGCTGTCCTCAAACCTCTATACGGACTGCCCGTACTGCCGCGGCCGCGGCATCGTTAAGTCCGACACGACGATGTCCGTCGAGCTCCAGAGGCGCCTCTCGTCCGTGGCGCGGCGCCTCCAGGCCCGCAAAGACGGGAAGGTCTACTCGCTGCGCGTCCTCGTGCACCCCTCGGTGCTCGAGCGCCTGCGGAGCGAGGACGCGGGGCTCCTGGTACGAATGGAGAAGACCTACGGGGTCCAGCTGGCGTTCCGGGCCGACCCCAACTACCACATCGAGAACTTTAAGATAATCAACGCCTCGACCGGCGAGGAGTATCGCTGAGGTATTGTAAGGGGGTAACAATGACGAGGATTGGGTAAAAATGATGAGGAGTGCGGGTAACAATGTTCAGGAGTTGGAGGAAGGATTGATGGGGACTTTGAGGTAAACGGCACTCAGGCTAAGCATCAGCTATTCATGCAGCTTCTTTACTCGACCATTTATGGTCGTTGAAAAGCCCTGTTCGGTCACATTGAATCCGTATCGCTTACACGAAATCAACGACACAGTGAGACGAATTCACTGAGTCGCTGACACGAATTCCGTACAATTCCCATTACAAGCCCACCAGAGCAATGGCTCTAGGTGGGCTCTTTTGTGCCTGTAAATCAAGGTGTTGCAGATTAGCATCTCCCGCGCTTCGGGGGAGCCATCAATTCGGGATCTCGAAATCCGGCCGCGGAGCCCAACCCTCTGCGGAAGCGTTCTTCTACAGGGATACACCCCATATCGCCGGCACAGTCATGGGCCTAATATCGCAACAGAAAATTCTGTATATGCGAATCAATGGTTGCCGTCGGATGGGAATGGGGTCTCCCGTGAAGATCCTTCTCACCGCCCTCACGCTCGGCGCCTTCCCTTTTACCATAGAGGCGCAATTCACCGATACGTTCGATACGATCGACCCCGCGTGGACTGCCGACCGCTACCCTCCCGCTGGCTTCGAGTCCGTGATCTTTGACGGCGACAGACGTCTATGCCTCACCATCAACCAGACCGGTAGCACCGCCAACCGCCCCGCCGAGTTTGGCAGCGAGTTCTACGCCTTCCAAGGCTGCCAGCGCCCCGGTGGCATCACCGGACTATGGACGCTCAGCGCTCAGGTCTTCGTCACGTCCGCATTCAACACCACCACTGGCGCGCTCGTGTGCGGCAATCTCTGGGGCCATACTGGCACGACGCCCACCGGCGGCGAATACGCGGTGATAGGCTTCAATAACTCAAGTCGCACCGACCCCTTCAACCCCGCCGCGACCGATCGCGCCTTTCGCTTCGAAGCCTTTGACGGCAGCACGGCCAGCTGGATCGACCTCGGCGTGCCCGCCGGCTTTGTTTTCGATGCGTGGCACACGCTCTCGGCCACGTCGACGGGCGCGGCTCTCGAGTACCGCATTGATGGCGCTCTTGTGCTTACCATTCCCACGGCGGTCGGCAGCGACCTCCTGACCGTGTTTATCGAGGGTTACAATTTTGACCAGACCAGCAGCTACTCCGTTTACTGGGACAATCTCATAGCAGGTGCCGCTCCGATCATCACCAACAATCCCTTGACGGCGGCGGGCACGGTCGGCGCGCCTTTCACCTTTACGATCACGGCCTCGGGCATGCCCATGAGCTATACCATCAGCTCGCTCCCGGCCGGACTCGTTTTCAACGCCGGAAGTGGAGCTATCAGCGGTACGCCCACCGCAGCGGGAGTCACGGTCGTAACGCTTGCTGCGACAAATTCGGCCGGCACCAGCAGTCCTGTCACCCTGACCATTACAATCGCTCCGGTAGGCGCCGCGCCCATCATCACGAGCCCGACCACCGCGCCCGGCACCGTCGGTACGATTTTTGTCACATACCTTATCACGGCATCGGGCTCGCCCACCAGTTACACCGCAGGCGGCCTTCCCCCGGGCCTGGCCCTCAATGCCCTGACTGGCGCGATCGACGGCACACCCACGGCGGCAGGTACCTATGACGCGACGATTGCCGCTATGAATTCCGTCGGCACCGGCATTTCCAATGTGAGCATGGTCATCGCATCGCAGCCCACAAGTCGGCTCGTAAACCTCTCGGCACGCGCCTTCGTTGGCACCGGCGGCAATGTTCTCATCGTTGGATTCGCAATCCGCGGATCGGGTTCGAAATCCATCCTGCTCCGCGGCGTCGGGCCGAAGCTGGCTGAGTTTGGCGTGACCGGCATCCTAGCCAACCCCCAGCTAACGCTCTACGACTCGGCGTCTGCTTCTATCGCCACTAATTTCGGTTGGGGCAACGCCACGACGCCCGGCCCTTCCACCGTGTCAGCCTCAATCGGGCCGGCCACGGCGGCAATCATGAGTGGCGTGGGCGCATTCGTTTTGCCCGCCGATTCGCCCGACTGCGCCTTGGTCGCCAGGCTTCCAACCGTTCCTAGTGGCAATTATTCCGCAATAGTCGCGGGCGCCACCGGTGCCACCGGTGTCGCGATGGCCGAAATCTATGATGCCGATACGGGGGCGACGACGACCCGCCTTGTCAACGTTTCAGCCCGCGCCTTCACCGGCACCGGAGGCAACGTTCTCATCGCCGGATTTGTCATCTCGGGCACCGCGCCGGAAACCGTCCTTCTCCGCGGTGTCGGCCCGGCGCTGGCTGAAATTGGCGTGACCGGCGTGCTCACCAATCCCCAGCTAACGCTCTATGACTCGGCATCTGTCCCTATCGCCATCGACATCGGCTGGGGCAACGCCACGACGCTCGGCTCCTCCGCCGTGTCAGCCACAATCGGCCCGGCCACGGCAGCGATCATGAGTGGAGCCGGCGCTTTCGCTCTGCCCGCCGGCTCGGCCGACAGCGCGATGGTCGCCACGCTGCAGCCCGGTACATACACCGTGGAGATCAGCGGCATTTACAATTCCACCGGCGTCAGCCTGATCGAAATTTACGAGACTACGTCGATTGCCCAGACAGGTACGCAGCTGAATTAGGGAGCTGTGGCGCAAGACCTGCTGAGGCGATTAGGAAGCATAAGGAGGAGCGTCGCTTGGCCGAAGGCGTTGTGCGGCCAGCACCATCGTGAAAACAAGTGGAAAGTACCCACTGTTTCCCGATCAACAGGCTTTAGAACATCCAGACGGCGGGGACGTCCTGGGCGCCCTCGTTTCCGGGATTCGCCAGGTTGACGCGGTCGAGATCGACTCCGTGGTCATTCAGGTTTCGCAGCGTTCCAGCGCTGCCGCACGCAATGCGGATCCGAGTGTAACGGTTCACGTTGATGACGCCAGGGTCTCCCTCTCACAAGAACCGCCCATCCTGATGAATTATTCCCGGAGTCACTTACCCCTCACTCCCGAACTAATTTTCCTCCGTGGCGTCGAATTGCGAGGCTGCATCCTATGAGCCCCGATCTTCATTATTTTTACCCGCACACAAAGTAGTCAAAGGCATTAATCCTGTTTCTGGACATTAATATTGTTTTGGAAGGTATTGATTCTGTTTCTCGCGCCGCTGCTGACAATGATCCCGTGACGCTTACGCGAATTCCATGCCGCTCCATTCGGTTTACCGGTACCGGTAAAGTTTGACGTGCTGGATGCTGTACCGATCGGCGGGAAACCTCAGTGCCTTCCATTCCGGGGTCTCGTCGCCGTTCAACCTGCGGCCGGGGACCCAGCGGCCGTCCGAGTAGATGCCCTCTTCCACCGTGCCGAGGCCCACGTTGTCGGCCGGGTTTGCAGCCGAAGAGAAATAGACGTTCATGGCGCGGCCGACGACCACGAAGTCGTCGGGCCCCGTGGAGATGAAAAGGCCCGCCACCCGCTCGGGAGCGGTCGGTCCGCCCGCACGCGCCATGGAACGGGCCTCGATCTTGTAGCTGCCCAGCCCGACGCTCTGCGGCGGCCCTTCGTGGTCCACAAGGACGGCCGTCATGGTTCCGTTGCCCTGATGCTCTAGGATCAGTGGCGATACCTGTGCGACCACGTCATAAGCTTGGGCGAGCTCAGAGTCGGGTCCCGCAAAACGGTCGATCCCGAACGGCGAGTAGCCGATGGCGTCGTGCCTGCCGAAAGCCCAGATGGCCTGGGCCGCGCCTCGTGCGTCCCCCCTGGACTCGGGTATGAATAGCGGATTGCCACACCTGACATAACGCGCGCACTCCTCCTCGAATTCAGGAACGTAGATGTCGCCCGAAAGGATCCCGATCGCGGGCGCTCCCGCCTGCCATATGTTCATCACCTGCGGAACCGGTCCGCCGCTTGGATAGGTGCCGGGCCATGCATGGTCGCGCTGTTGCAGCCACGTGTTCACGTACATCGGCAACGGGTACTCCGCCCGGCCGGCCTCGGCCACCTTGTTGACGAACCGGGCGTAGCGCCACGCCATAAAGATCTCGTCCACCGGCCAGAAGAGCCCTCGCCAGGCCGTTTCGTGCTCCTGCTCCGTCATGGGAGGGCAGAGCGTGCGCACGGGTATCGCCTTCCCCGCGGGCTTGCCCGGTCCGAACACCTCTGTCCACGTGCCTGAGGCCCTGGATCCGTTTGCCGCCCACAGGTCCCTAAGCTCCGGCACCAAGGCGTCTTTGTGCGCCGCGAGATAGTCCATCAGCTCCGCGGGCACCGGTCCGGAAAACTCGCGGCTTGCAGCGGGTCCGTAGTCGCGGGAGTCCTCGAGGACTCCCATTTCATTCTCGACTTGGATCATGAGAACGGTGTGACGGCGTCCGTCTACTTCGCGGAGGTGCCGCATGAGCGCGGCAAAAGCGCGAGCATCGGACTCGCAGGTGGCGTCGCCGAACGGCGTCAACGTGTTCAGGCTCCTGCCCTCCTCGCTCTTGACAAGCGGGAACCGCGCCTGATTGGCCTTCACCCAAAGAGGCTGGTAGGTGGACTTCCCGTTCTTCCAGGCGCCAAACCAAAGAACAACAAGGTGAAGGTTATTCGCCCGGGCTCCGTCGATCAGTCCGTCCACCAGCTTGAAGTCGAACCTACCCTCCTCCGGCTCGATCAGCTCCCAGCTGACCGTTGCGAGCACAGTATTGAGGCGGCTGGCAACGAGCCTCGGCCATAGGGGCCTCATGTAGTCGAGACTGGACGCGCTGGAGTTATTGAGCTCCGCGCCGCGCACCAGAAAGGGCTGGCCATCCACTACGAGTTGGGTGGCGGTGCCGCTCTTCTGGAGATGGGGCGCAGCAAGATCGTCGGCGGCGCAGCGGCCCGGCGCCGGACCGAGCGCGGCGACTGAGGCTACGGATAGAAGGACCAGCGCGTGCAGCCGCCGGCAGGACCGCGTCGAAGGATTCATGGCTTTCGTGATTGCCTGGTGGGGGCACAGGCCCCCTCCAGAGGGTTTGGACAGATTGAGGCGCCACCCGGCTTCATAACAACCGATGCCCGCAAGGGGAAACAAATTTCACGCCTGCCGCGCCATATTACCCCCTCGGTTTCTTGGGTAGCGCAGTTCGAGTTGAACCCGTCAATTGATGTTTCAGAATTCGACATACCGAATAAGAAAGTAAAAACAGCTAGCGCCGACGTGAAACGAGTCCGGGATTGCTCATGGGAGACTCCGGTTCCGAAGCATATAATTATCGCCGGCAACTGGCGAAGGACCAGTCCCGGAGCCACCTATCCTCTAATCCCGATCTCAATTTCCTCCTCCAGCCAGGATGGAGCGCCAGCTTCCTGTGAGCCCCGATCCTCATCATTCTAACCCGACACAGAGGCGGCTGGACACGTATCTACACAAGACGCTGCTCCAAAATAGGCTCCACGCTTGGATATGCCGACGTTTTTCGGCATATCCAAGGTCCGGCGGGACAACTGAATCTTGTGAAGAAAGCCCAATTACTCTCTTCGGCCACGGTGTTGCTGGTCAGCAACGTGGTGGCCGCCGCCAACCACTATCGCGACGCGCTAGGCTTCAATTATGAACGTTTTTGGGGTGAACCCCCAAAATTCTTGATCCTAGAACGCGATGGAATGCGTTTGATGCTGAATCAGGCGCCTCATGGGTCGGCCCTCGTCCCCCACTGGAAAGTAGATCCAAGTATGTGGAACGTCTACTTCTGGACGGACGATGTGGATTCCTTGTTCGCAGAGCTTCGAACCCGCGGCGCCAAGATCGACTATGGCCTTGGCGATAAACCCTACGGAATCCGAGAATTTGGCGTCCAAGACCTCGATGGCTACGACGTCGGGTTTGGCCAGCCAATTGCTTAACAGGCCGCGGGAAGAGCCGGAACTGACGTCTCCGTCTGGCTCAGCTCCGATGGAACTGCTCCCGTTGGGAACGGTGTCAGTCCTTGTATTCGTCGTGGTAACGCACCCAGTCTTGCGGGCTGTTGGGATTCTCATCGCGTCCCTTGGCGGTCAGATCCAGGAAGTTATACGTCGTGTTCAATAGGTCGATGCCGCGCGAGTAGGTCGAGTAGGTGTGGAAAATCTCGCCGTTCTTATCCTTGTAGAACGCGCTCATTCCCGGCATCTCATCCGTCTTCATCTTCAAGGTGCCGTAATTGTAGGGCAGCGCGCCACTCTTGGCCTGCTTCGGCGTGAATGAGACATGATAGTCAAAGTTGAAGTCGTTCTTGAACGAGGAGAGCCAGTTGAACTTCCAGCCCATCCGCCTTTTGAACGACTGGAATTCCTTCAGCGGAGCGCGCGAGATGACGGCGAGCGTGGTGTCCCGCTGGTTCAGGTGAACGGTGGCGGCATCGTAATGGTCGCACCAAAATGAGCAATGGGGACAGCCCACTTTCCAGCCCGGTCCGAACATGAAGTGATAGACGACGAGCTGGCTGTTGGCGCCAAAAAGTCCGGCCAGTGTCACTTTGCCGCCCGGCCCGTCGAAAACATATTCCTTGTCCACCTTCTCCCACGGAAGATTGCGCCGCTGCCGGTTCAACTCGTCGCGCAATCGGTTGAACTTCTTTTCCTTCGCTAGCAGCGCCTTGCGGGCGGTGAGCCACGCTTTGCCTGACACGACCCTGTGCTCTTTGACCCCGTTGACGGTTCTAATTTTGGCCATGACGTTCTTCCGTTTCTTTGTGTGCTTCAATCTTCTGCTGGACACCTCAAGAGTCTGCGGAAGGACCCTGTGCCTTTCTATGGGGTTTACTACCCAGAGAACGGGAGAGTCGTTTACGCCCCCTTTTGAAATCCGCACACGGGATGGGCATCAATAGGTCGCCCGCAGCCTGCGGCGTCGTGGCCAACGCCTGCGCAGCACTTGCGGATGAAGTTGCGTTGTGGGTCGGCTGTGTAACGCGTGCGCGAACCCATCTCAGGAAACAGGCGTCTGCGGGGGGCCGATCCGGGAGGATATGAGCGCGGTTCCGATCGGCTAACGAAGCGCGACGGGAGGCCCGAGGATCTCCCGCACCACAATAGCCCTCCTGGCGGAATCGCGCGTGCGAAGCTCCTCCAGCCACAAAGCTCCCATGGTCGGGACTAACGGGCCGGCCGCCGGCGCCGCGGGGGCCTGGGGTGCGACCGTAGCAGCCGCTCGCAGTGGCGCCGCGGGTTTCGGCGCCGGTGGCTGCGGCATCTTTGCGACGGCAGGCAGCTGCAGGTCCCATCGCTCCTCGTAGACCCGGGCAGGAACGGCGGCCCCAGGGCGCCGCTCTTCGATCTTTCTGCGGATTTCCTCCCTCACCCGACGCGTGCGCTCCTCCTCCTCATCTGGGACTTCCTCCTCGGGCTGTGCCTCAACCACGGGCTCCGCGCGCCCTGCGGCCGGGCGCCCGCGCACCTCGCTCGCGCCCTTTATCAACCTGAAGAGCCAAACCGCCCCCGCGAACGCGACAAAGACAAGCTGCGGCCTCGAGAGAAGCCAGCCGCCCGGGTCGGTTGCCGCTAGGAGGACCATGGTCACTTCTTCTCGCCCGGCTGCGCGATGCTCTGGCGCATCGAGGTGTCGGACTGGATGTTCTCCATCTTGTAGTAATCCATGACGCCGAGGCGCCCGCTTCGGAAGGCCTCCGCCATCGCCAGCGGGACCTGCGCCTGGGATTCGACGACCTTCGCCTGCATCTCCTGGACACGCGCCTTCATTTCCTGCTCGAGGGCCACGGCCGCGGCGCGGCGGATCTCGGCCTGGGCCTGCGCCATGTTCTTGTTGGCCTCGGCCTGAGCAACCTGGAGGCGCGCGCCGATGTTTTCACCGACGTCGACGTCAGCGATGTCGATCGAGAGGATCTCAAACGCCGATCCGACGTCGAGTCCCCGGGCGAGAACCGTCTTCGAAATGCTGTCGGGGGATTCCAGGACCTGCTTGTAGCTGTCCGCCATGCCGATCGTGGTCACGATGCCCTCGCCCACGCGCGCGATGATCGTCTCCTCCTTGGCGCCGCCGACGAACCGGTCGAGGTGCGTGCGCACGGTCACGCGGGCCTTCACCTTCACCTGGATCCCGTCCTTGGCCACGCCGTCGATAGTCGTGCGACCGCTCTCGGGGTTTGGGCAGTCGATCACCTTCGGGTCGACAGAGGTCCGCACCGCCTCAACGATGGATTTCCCTGAGCCCTTGGTCGCAAGGTCGATGGCGCATGCGCGGTCCCAGCTGAGCTCGATCCCCGCCTTCTGGGCCGCGATGATCGCCTGCACGGTGGGGATCACGTTGCCGCCCGCCAGGTAATGCGCGGAGATCTTATCGGTTGAGAGAGGAATGCCCGCCTTCACTGCCGTGATGCGGGCGCCGACCACGAGGTTGTACGGCACGCCGCCGAGCCTCATCCCGACGAGGTTTATGATGCTGACGGGCGCGCCGTTGAGGCGGGCCTTCAGCCAGGTGCCGATGTAGGAAATGAAGATTCCTATGACGACCAGGCCGACGATGATGAGCGGGATGGCGACGATGAGGGAAATATCAGGCATGGGATTTTATGGTTTGGAGACGATAAGGCGGAAATTGTCCAGGCCCACGACGCGCAGGGCCTCTCCCCTGGCCACGTGGCCGGAGCGGCAGAACGCCTCGTAGCGGCGCCCCCCCACGAGCACGTAGCCGCTGGGGGCGAGCGTCGTGTCGGCGGTCGCCGCACGCCCCACCACGGCCTCCTCGGGCGCGACCGGAGGCTGGCTGCTCGAGCCCGACGTGGACTCGACGACAAGGCCGCGTCCGACGCGCGTCTTCGGCAGGAGGACAAGCTCGACGTAGACCGTGACCCCAAGAAGGACGACCGCGCCCACCCCGGCGAGCCCGGCCGCTAGGATGCCGTAGTCCCGGTAGGCAAAGACGCAGCCCGCAAGCATCGCGATCGCCCCGACCGCGGCCATGACGAAGCTCGAGACGAAGATGTCTGCGGCCAGCAGGAGGATGCCGATGATGAAGAGAAGGAGGATCAGCGTCATGCGTTGGGCCTTCCATCCTCTGGCCTATCGCACTCAACAACGAGCGCGAAATCGCTCCGCCCGAGCACAATGATGGGAGCCCCGCGGTCGATGGCTCCCACCTTCACCTCGGCCTCGAACCGCCGCCCGTCGATCTCAACCTGCCCGCCGGGCCGCAGGGCCGTGGCGGCCACGCCGCGCCGGCCCACCAGATCGTCAAGGTTGCCGGCGGCGACGGGATCGGCGCCCGACTTCTGCGCGGCTCCCCCCACAGTGGCGTTCACTGTGAGCCTGTCCCACACCCAACCGTGCGGCAGGAAGCGCAAGAGGCAGGCCCCCAGGACCAGGGCGATCCCCAGGCCCGCGCCGAGGTTTATCACCGGCTGCACGAACGCGTCGGCCGACCAGGCCACCTGGATGGGCTCCCCCGGCCACAGGTCCGCCATCGCCCAGAAGAGCGACCCCATCATGAGGAGGAACCCGACGACACCGAGAATGCCGGCGCTGTGGAAGAAGAGCAGCTCCGCAATGAGGAGGACGAGGCCGATCGAGAACACGATCACGGGCTCGTGCCCAGAGAGACCGGAGACGTAGCTGCTGACGAAGACAATCGTCAGGAGGACCACCCCCACGGCGATGAATCCCCCGAACCCCTGAGACTTGAAGCCGATGAAGAGCGCGGTGATCCCAAGGCCCAGCAAGGCCGGGGAGAGGCGGACCAGGATGACCGCGAGTTCCTCCGACCACGTCGCCTGGAGGCGGGTCGCCGTGAAGTTCCCGGCGCCGAAGCACTTGACGAGAAGGTCATCCAGGTCCTTCGCCTCGCCCGAGCCGAGGAGCGGCTGGGGAGGCGTCCCCACGAGGTGCATCGCCTCCGTCGCGGTGAGGGAAAGGAGCGCCCCCTTGGCCTTGATCGGCTTCCCGTCGATCTTCACCTCCTCGCCATTGATGGTCAGGTCCATGTCGGCGTCGATCATCGCGGAGATGACCTCGCCGCGGTGTCCCTTCCCGTTCGAATCCGCGCGCATGCGCACCTTCAGGTAGCTCACGAGCTTCGCCTTCATCGTGGAGTCGACGTCCTGGCCCGTGGCCTGGACCGGAGCGGCGGCGCCGATGATGCCCTCGGTGGGAGTCGTCACAAACCAGATCTCGCTGCAGACGGCGGAGATGAAGGCCCCTGCGGACATCGCCTCGTTGTCGACGAAGGCGATCGTCCTGCCGGGAAACTTCTTCATGTCCTCCATCATCTTCATCGTGACGTCGAGCGCACCCCCGGGCGTGCTGATGTCCAGGACGACGGCGTCGGCGTGCTCGGCCACGGCCTCCTTCAAGCCGCGCCTAAGGAGAAAGAGCGTGGGCTCTGCGATTTCATCCCTGATCGGAATAACAAAAACGCGCTTGGGCCCCACCGGGGCAACGACGGCCTCCCGCTCGGCGGCGGCGGCGGTAGCCGGGGCCGCGGGTGCCGTCTCACCCGCCAATGCGGCAACGCCCACGAATGCCGCCGCACCGAGCAGGCATAGTAGCCGGAGAACCGGAAGAGCCCTTTGAGTAGTCATGCCCATTTGCGAGCCTATCTGCCGCGCGGCCCCGGTGCAAGAGTGCTCGGGCCTCCCGCAAGGGCCGCCCGGGTGGACTCCCGAGCGAGGGCTGGGAGCCCCTACGTCAAACGGCTCTCAAGGGCCGCCTCCGACTGCTCGCTTCGGAACTGGTTCATGTAGAGGTCGTGGTAGTGCCCCCGGCGCCGGAGAAGCTCCTCGTGGGTGCCCGATTCCTCGATGCGCCCGCGGGTGATGACCAGGATGCGGTCGGCCCGGCGGATCGTGCTCAGCCGGTGGGCGACCACGAAGCTCGTGCGGTCCCGGAAAATGGTCTCCAGGCCGGCCTGGATCAGCTGCTCCGTCTCGGTGTCGATCGAGGAGGTCGCCTCATCCATGATGAAGATCTGGGGGTTCGCCAGGAGCGCCCGGGCGAACGACAGGAGCTGCCGCTGGCCGGTGGATAGGCGGTTGCCCCCCTCGCCCACCTGCGAGTCATAGCCGTGCTCCATCCGGGCGATGAACGCGTCGGCATTGACCAGGCGCGCGGCCTCCTCGACCTCGGCGTCGGTCGCATTCAGGCGCCCGTAGCGGATGTTCTCGCGGACGGTGCCCTTGAACAGGTGGGGGGTCTGCAGCACGATGCCCAGCTGGGACTGGAGCCATCCCAGGGGCCGTTCGCGGTAGTCCATTCCGTCGAAGAGGATCTGCCCCTCGGTAGGCTCGTAGAAGCGGCAGACGAGGGAGACGATCGTGCTCTTTCCACCCCCGGACGAGCCGACGAGCGCGATGGTCTCTCCCGCGCGGACGCTCAGGTTGAAGTTCTCGAGCACCACGGGGCCCGACGCATACCGGAAGGTGACCCCCCGGAACTCGATCGACCCGATGTCCCGCGGCAGACCGTCAGGTGCCAGGCAGGGGCGGGAGGCCTCCGGGACCCCTCCCGCGGCCCCCAGGGCCCCGAACTCGCGCACCCGCTGGCGCACGGCGGCCGAGTCCGCGATCGCGGGTTGCGTCGCCAAAAGGCCCATGACGCGCTCGCCTGCGGCCTGCGCGCCCTGCATCTCGGTAAGCCGCAGCGCGAGCTGGTTGATCGGGAAGAAGAACTGGCCGGCGAAGTTGATGAACGCGACAAGGGTTCCGATGCTCATCGCCCCTCCGGTCGCCTGGTAGCCGCCCCTCCAGAGGGCGAGGCCCGCCGCGAGGCTGCCCATCGCCATCACCACCGGATAGTAGAGCGAATTCTGTCGGGAGTTGAGCACCGAGGCGTCGAACATCCGCCCGCTCAACTGCCTGAACTCGGCAAGGTTCTCCTTCTCGCGGGCGAGGGTCTTGGTCGTGCGCACACCCTGGATCGACTCGTTGAAGCTGGCCGTGATCTGCGAGTTGAACTTCCTGATCTCACGGGAGCTAAGGAGCATCTTGCGCTGGAAGAACTTCGAGACGACGGCGAGCGGCGGGAGAATGGAGAGAACGACGAGGCCGAGCCTCCAGTTCATGACGAGCAGGCTCAGGGCGATCATGACGATGTAGCTGATGCCCCAGACGATATCCAGGAACCCCCACGCGATGATGCGCGAGAGCCGGTCGCAGTCGCTCGTCAGGCGGGTGATGAGCCATCCCACCGGGCGCGTGTCGAAGAAGGCGAACTCAAGCTCCTGGAGGCGGTCGAACCCGTCCCGGCGGATGTCGTGCGCCATGCGGTTCGAGATGTTGCCGGCCAGGTCGATGAAGACCCAGACGCCGGTGCTGAGGAGCAGCGTGAGGCCCAGGTAGGCCGAAATGTACAGCGCGAACGGGGCGTCGCGGCCTCCGGACACGATGCCGTCTATGACCCACCGGGTGATGAGCGCGAATCCGGCGTCACACATCGCGACGACGATGGCCGTGAAGAAGAGGGGCACGAGGAGGCGCTTCAGTTGCAGGGCGCGCCTGAAGATCTTCCCCCAGAGGCCGGCATCGATCTTCGCCTTGAATTCGTCCTGTTGCAGGAGTGCGTCGTTCATCGGTGTTTCCCGTTTAGCCGGCCGCCATCTCCCGGGTGAGGTCGGACTCGGTCCGGGTCTGTATCTCCCAGAGCCTGCGGTAGAGGCCCTTCTGCGAGGATAGCTCGGAGTGGGTTCCCGCCTGGACGATCCTCCCGCGGTCGAGCACGATGATCCGGTCGGCGTGCGCCAGGGTCGAAAGGCGATGGGCGATGACGAGCGTCGTCGCCCGGCCATGCCGCTCCTTGAGGGCGTCGAGGATGATGGACTCGGTCTCGCC
>Ga0265336_10000576_pt1 | contig 20684 bp, 23 predicted proteins | sample 42119metaG_FD_193583 | JGI IMG/M metagenome (GOLD analysis project Ga0265336, IMG submission 193583) | Rhizosphere microbial communities from Carex aquatilis grown in University of Washington, Seatle, WA, United States - 4-21-19 metaG | ecosystem: Host-associated > Plants > Roots > Rhizosphere...
CGGCTTGAGCATCTCGAGCGCCGCCGGCAGCGCCACGGCAAGCGAGTCGAGCTCGCCGTTGACGGCGATGCGCAGCGCCTGGAAGACGCGCTTCGCCGGATGCCCTTCTCCGAAGCGGGCCGGAGCGGGGATCGCGCACTTGATCGTGTCCACGAGTTCTCCCGTCCGCTCGAACTCCTGCTCCTTGCGCCGCCGCACGATCGCGCGGGCGATCTGCTTCGCGTAGCGCTCCTCCCCGTACCGGCGGAAGATCGTCATGAGATCGCTTTCGCTCCACGTGTTGACGAGGTCGCGCGCGCTTTCCTCCTGCGTCGGGTCCATGCGCATGTCGAGCGGCGCATCGACGGCGTACGAGAAGCCGCGCTCGGGGCGGTCGATCTGCATCGACGAGACGCCGAGGTCGAGGAGGATCGCGTCGGCGCGCACGCCGTTCGCGGCCAGCTGCGGCAGGACGACGCCGAAGTCGCCGCGCAGGAGGCGCGCGTTCACGGTGAACCGCTTCTCGAGCTGCTCGAAGTACGTGCGTGCCGCGGGATCGCGGTCGATCGCGGTCAGCTTCCCCGCGCCGGAGAGGTCGGCGGCGATGAGCGCGGCGTGGCCGCCGGCGCCGAACGTTGCGTCGATGACCGACTCGCCCGGGCGCACGGCAAGGCCAGCGCGCACCTCCGCGGCAAGAACGGGGACGTGATCAGCTTCTGTGGGCAAGACGTTCGGCAACATCCTCAGCACTCCCTTCGACCTCGGAGAGCTCGCGGCGCCAGGCGTCGCGGTCCCAGATCTCGAGGCGGTCGTTGACTCCGGTGACGACGACGTCGCGATCGAGCTTCGCGTGTGCGACCAGCGTCGGCGGAATGAGCACACGGCCCTGGCGGTCGGGCGTCGTGTCGGTGGCGCCGGAGAGGAGATAGCGGCGCAGCTGCCTCTCTGCCCGGCTCAGCTGGTTCAGCGTCGAGAGGGTCGTCTCCTCGTACTTCGCCCAACTGTCGGTCGTCCACGCGACGAGGCAGCCGTCGAGCCCCCGCGAGACGACGCAGCCGTCCTCGAACGCCCGGCGGAATTTCGCCGGGAGTGTCAGACGCTTCTTGTCGTCGAGCGTGTGCTCGTACTCACCGAGGAGCATGGGGCAACTCTCCCTCTTGTACCACGTTGCCCCACTTTACCCCACTCCGGTCCACTTTGTCCAGCCGGAGCCGAAGACCGGTGGCAGCCACCGTGACGAAAGCGTGTCGCTTAGAGCTCGGAGGCCGTCAGCTGACGCTCGTACGGCCCCTTGCTCGTCAGCACCGTCGCGCCGCACCGGGAGCCGATCGCGACCGCCTCGTCGACGGGCAGCGAGCGCCCGAGCCCGTACGTCACCCCCGCCGCGAAGCAGTCGCCGCACCCGTACGCGTCGGCGACCGGACCGGGGATCGGTGCCGCTCGGAACGGCCCGCCCGGCCGGATCCAGCCGCCCAAACCGCCCGCGGTCGTGACGACGATGCTCGGCGGCGGTTCGAGCTCGCCCGGCTCGAAGCGTTCCCCGGCGTCCTCCCCGCTCCCGACCAGGACGTCGATCTGCACGCCGGCGGCCCGCAGCGTCGGTAGCTCGCGCGACGTCGCCACGAGCACCTTTGCGCCTCGGGCCGCGCGCAGCGCCGCGACATCGCCGCCGGTGAAATAGACCGCGTCGCAGCGCTTGAGCTCCTCCCACGGCAGCGAGCTGTCCTCACCGAGCGGCCGGAGCTTCTCCCCGATCACCGTGATCGTCCGCTCCCCGCCGTCGTCGACGTGCGTGAACGCGCGCCGCTGCGGTGCCGGGGCGCGACCGGCGTGGACGGTGACGCCGCGCGCCTCAAGCTCCGTCTGCGAACGCCGGCCGAGCTCGTCGTCCGCGAGCGCGGTGAAGAAGAGACACGAACCGGCGAGATTCACGAGCTGGACGGCCGCCACCGCTCCACCTCCCGCGGCCTCCTCCCACGACTCGCGGGCGTGGACGATCTCGCCCGCCGCCGGCAGCTCGTCGACGCGCGCAAACTCGACCCACTCCACATGTCCGACCACGGCGACCTGCATGACCTCACATCTTGATGCCCGACTACGTTTCATTGCTCGATGACGGTCGCTGCGATCCCTCCGTTCGAGCGGTTCTACGAAGCCCACAACGGCGAGGTGCTCGCGTTTCTCCGCCGCCGCGCCGGGCGCGACCGTGCCGACGACCTCTTCCAGGAGACGTTCCTGCGCGCGCTGCGCGCGTACGGGCGGCTCGAGCACGGCGACCACCTGCGCGCGTGGGTGCTCACGATCGCCGACCGAACCCTCATCGACGCGGCACGCAAGGAGAAGCCGACCGCGGAGCTCGTCACCGAGCCGTCCGGCGAAGACGAGCTTCCGGCGTTCGAAGAGCTCGCGCCGCTCACGGAAGGCCTGCCGCCGAAGGAGCGTGCGGCCGTCGTGCTCCGCTACGGCTACTCGCTCGACTACGACGAGATCGGCGCCGCCCTCGGCTCGAGCGAGGACGCGGCGAGGCAGGCCGCCTCCGCCGGAGTGCGGCGGCTACGAAAGGAGAAGTCCCAATGACCGGAGTGCCTGCAACGCTCGACCTTCGTTTCCGCGCCGCCGCGGCCGCAACGGGTGAGCTCGACGTCGCCTACGACGTCCTCGACGACACGCCGGTCGGCAAGCTGCTCGTCGGCGTCTCGGAGCGCGGCCTCTGCCGCGTCCACTTCGACCCCGATCCCGAGCAGGAGCTCGAGGACCTCGCGCGCCGCTTCGGCCCGCGCGTCCTCCGCGCACCCGCCGCGCTCGACAACGTCCGCCGTGAGCTCGACGAGTACTTCTCCGGCGCGCGCCACGCATTCGACCTTGCCCTCGATCTCCGCGCCGCACCCGAGTTCCATCAGCGCGTTCTCGCCGAGCTCGCGCGCGTCGAGTACGGACACACGACGACATACGGCGCTCTCGCGGCCCTGGTCGGCGCCCCGAAGGCGGCACGAGCCGTCGGCACCGTCATGAACCGGAACCCGGTCCCGATCGTCCTCCCGTGCCATCGTGTCGTCGGCGCGAGCGGCAGCCTCACCGGCTACGGCGGCGGGCTCGAGCGGAAGGAGTGGCTGCTCCGGCTCGAGGGCGCGCTGCTCTAGGAGGGATGGGCGGAACGGCGCTCGCTGCGCTGGCGTGCTGGGCGCCGCGAGGCAAGGACGCAGGGAGGCTCGATAGTCGCCACTATCGGGCCGACTGAGGACGCAGCCTCGCCACGCGCAGCGCGGCAGCGCGGCCAGCTGCTGTTTCGCCCATCCCTCCTCCCAGGAGGGTTTTTCGGCCGCTCCGGGAATCACCGGGGCATGACACTCCTCGCCCTCACGATGACGCAGCACAGCGGCCTTCGTCTCGCCGAGTTGGCCGAGGCGCTCGGCATCGTCGGCGCCCTCGCGCTACTGGTCGGCGGGCTGACGCCGTTCGGCAAGCGGATCGGACAGACGATCGGCGGCCTCGGTCTCGCCCTCGGCTTCATTGCGCTGTTCGTCGCCACCCGCTGGGGACACTTCCACTAGACGCCCAGCTCGTCCGGCACGGGGCGGAGCTTGTACCCCACGCCCCACGCGTTGACGACCCAGTCGTCGATCCCGGCTGCGGCGAGCTTGCGGCGGATACGGGAGGCGTGCGACTCGAGCGTTCGCGTCGGCACGTACGTCCTGAATCCCCAGACGTCGCGTAGAAGCTGCTCGCGGGTGAAGACGCGGTCGGGATCGGACGCGAGCTTTACGAGCAGCGCGAACTCCTTCGCCGACAGGTCGACGTCGACGCCGTTCACAACCGTTCGGCGCGTCATGCGGTCGATCGAGAGCGGCCCGACCTCGAGCCGTTCGACGCGAGGCGGGCAGCGTCGCAGGAGCGCGTGGATGCGCGCGAGGAGCTCCTCGTACACGAACGGCCGCGCGAGGCAGTCGTCCGCATGCTCGAGCGCCCGCACACGTGCGGCGGGATCCGCGCCGCCCAGGACGATCACCGGGCAGTCGGGAACGAGACCGCGGGCGAGAGCATCGGCGTCGCCGAGGAGCAGGACGTCGGGGTCGGCCGCCCGCGGCAGTTGCTCGGCGCGCTCGTACGCGAACACGTCGAAGCCGTCATTACGGAGCTGCCGCTCGAGGAAGCCGCGCACGGCCGGCTCCGCTTCTGTGAGAACGAGTGCCGTCATGGCCACGAACCTACGCCAACAATTGCGCCGAATCCGTCACGGACCGCCCCGCGAGGACTCGGCCGCCAGGAGGATTCAGCTCTCGGCCGGAGGCTAAGACAGCCGCGCGAGCGGCGGCTTAGCCGCAGGCTCCCCCGCTCCCCGGCGCGAGCCGAAGGCGCCCGCCGCGGCGGGTAAAGAGGTCTCTGCACGAGGGCGCGGGAGACCGCGCTCTCCCGCGCCGGAGTTCCGCCGACAAGCCGAAAACGCGCAGCGTTTTCGGCTTATAACCGGCCGGAGCGCACGACGCCCCACAAGAGCCATAGCCCGAGCAGGGCCGAGACCGCGAACCCGCCGATCGACAGAACGTTGACGCCGAGGAGATGCGGCCCGCCCTTCGCGAAGATCCCGATCAGGCTCGAGCCGATCAGTCCGCCGACGACGACGAGCGCGATGACGATGCGATTGAAGAGCGTGTCGAGCTTCGCGAGCAGGTCGTCGAGCCCCTTGTGGACGAAGCCGACCTCGATCTGGCCGTCGCGGATCTCCTCCATGAAGTCGTGGAACTGGTGCGGCGCTTCGGCGACGACCTGCGCGTAGCGGATGACCTCGCGGCGAGCGCGCCGCGCTACGCGCTCCGGCGTGAACCGTTCGAGCATGAGGTCGCGCGCGTACGGCCGCGCCACCTCGAAGACGTTGAAGTCGGGATAGAGCTCCTGCCCGACCGAGCCGAGCGTCGCGATCGTCCTGTCAAGGAGGAGGAACCGCGTCGGGAGCCGCAGGTTGAGCGAGTAGATGAGCGCAAAGCCCTCTCTCACCGCCTGGATCGGGTCGATCTCGCTGAGGGTCGAGCCGTAGTAGCGGTAGTAGAGCTCGCGCAGCTCAGCCCGCAGCTCGTCCTCACGCTCGCGCGGATAGCGGACGCCGAGATCGGACAGGCGCCGCGGGAGCTGGTCGACGTTCTCGTTCGCGGCGTCGATGAGCAGGCCGGTCAGCTTCGACATGTCGTCGTCCGTCAGCTTCCCGGCGGAGCCGAAGTCGATGAGCCCGATCGTCGACGGCTGCGTCCCCGCGCCGGGCGTGATGAGGATGTTCGCCGGGTGCGGGTCGGCGTGGAAGAAGCCGTGACGGAAGATCATCGTCATCCACGTCTCCGTGACCCGGTACGCGATGTCGCGCCGTTCCTCGAGAGTCATCGCGGCGAGGTCGAGGTCGGCGAGTTGCACTCCGTCGATCCACTCGAGCGTGAGGACGCGCGCGCCCGAGTACGACGAGTAGACCTTCGGCACACGGACGTGCTCGGTGCCGGCGAAGTGGCGGTGGAAGAGCTGCGCGTTGCGGCCTTCGAGGCGGTAGTCGAGCTCCTTCCGGATCGAGCGCGCGAACTCGTCCACGAGCTGGCCCGCGTCCATGAAATCGAGCGCCCGGATCCGCTCGCGCGCGAGACGCGCGGCCTGGTACAGGAGCGCGATGTCGGACTCGATCTGGCGCGCCGCTCCCGGGCGCTGCACCTTGACCGCGACGCGCATGCCGTTCGGGAGCGTCGCGGCATGCACCTGGCCGATCGACGCAGCGGCGACGGGCACCGGATCGAACTCGACGAAGAGGCGCTCGAGCGTGTTCCCGAGCTCAGCCTCGACGACGCGGCGGATGTCGGCGAACGGGAACGGCCGCACGTCGTCCTGCAACCCGCGCAACTCGAGGATGATGTCGGGCGGAACGACATCGGGGCGGGTCGAGAGGAGCTGCCCGAACTTCACGAACGTCGGCCCGAGCTCGTCGAGCACCTCCCGCAGATGCTGGCCGCGCTTCGAGCTCGCTCCCTGCTCAGAGGCGGCGCTCGCGAGCCGCTCCTCCGCCGAACGCCCCGGCAGGAGGTCGCTCAGCCGATGGGCCTCGAAGAAGTACCCGAAGCCGTGGCGCACCATCACCTGCGCGATCTCGGACAGACGCCCGATCGTCCGCGTCCGCGGCGGCGTGCTCATGGAAACAGGTTAGGTGTTACGCCGCGACGCGTCGCTTCGCCTCGCGGCGTCGCGTCCACGGGCCGGGCGGCACGAGGAGGGACTCGGCGTGGAGATACGCGAGTCCGACGGCAGGGATGTCCGCGTAGCGCTCGACGCAGATGTAGCGGCGGCGCCACTCCGGGAAGAACTTCCGGTTGAACGAGTAGAGGCGCTCGAGCTGGAAGACGTTGTCGGCGAGGAGCAGGACGCGCCGCAGGAGACGCTTCGGGATGCTCGTGGCCCGCTCGGGCGAGATCACGTCGGTGAACGCGCAGAAGTTGAGCGACAGCTCGCTCGCGCCCACGGCCTTCGCCCACTCGACCGTCTCGACGATGAGGTACTCCGTGAGCCCGTTCGGCGCACTCGGCCGCCGGCGCATGGTGCTGAGCGACCAGCCGCCCCCGGCCGGCGACGGCGCGAGGTGGAGGAAGCCGCCGATGTGCCCGTTCTCGTCAGCCGCGATGGCGAGAACCGTGCCGGGGACGTGGAGGTCGTCGATCGTCATCGAGAAGCCGCGCTCGGGCTGATCGCCGCGCCAGGCCGCCGAGACCTCTGCGAGCTCCTCCTCGAGCGTGGGCGAGACGTCGTCGGCCGCAATGACGCGGAACGTGTAGCCCGCCTTCTGCAGGCGGGTCACCGACTGCCTCACCTTGCGGATCGCGCGGCCCTCGAGCGAGAACTCCGCCGGTCGCAGGACGGCCTCCTCCCCCATCGGGATCGGCTTGAGACCGAGGGCGCGGTAGCGCGGCAGGTGATGCTCGGAAGCGCCGACGACCGCAAGGCGCCAGCCGTGCGTGCGTGCGAGCTGCTGCAGCTCGCACAGGAGGGCGTCGATCTCCGACTCCTCCCCGACCGGGTCGCCGCTCATGAGCGCGGTGCCGGCGACGACCCGGTACGCGAGGAACGCGCGACGGCTCGGCGAGAAGAGATAGCTCTTGTCACGCCGTAGCGCGAAGAAGGAGAGGCTGTCGGTGCCGTACGTCTCGACGAGACTCCGCGCGACGCGCCGCTCCCCCACGCTCTGCGCGACGGCCTGTCCGAAGGGCCGCAGCCAGAAGTACATCGCGGCGAAGCCGGCGACGATGCCGACGGCGGTGAGCGCATCGGCGGCGCGCGTCGGGAGGTCGTGGCCGGGGAGCTCGGAGGCGATCGCGACGGCGGCGATCCCGCCCGCGAGCGACCCCAGTCCGAGGACGAACCGGACGCTCGCCGGGTCGCCCGGCACGTCGAAGCGCTCGCGCCAGTAGATGAGAGCGGCGAGGAACACGAGCGAGATCACGGTCTCCTCGATGTCGAGGCCCTTCGCGAGGTGCGCCACCGCCGAGGCGACGACGACGAGAATCGCCAGCTGCCAGGCGCGGTGGCGGCGCCGAGCGAGCGAGCGCGCGAGGAAGACGAGGCCGATCGCGCATGCCATCGTGAGGATGCGCGCACCCTCCGGCCAGCCCGGCGGCAGCACCCCGCGCATGAGCTTGACGCGGTCGGCCATCCCCGGCGTCGCCGCCGAGACGATTCCCATCACGCCGACGGCGGCTGCAGAGAACGCAAGGAGCCGCTCGGCTGGGAGGCTCCGCAGCATCACGCACGGAGGGTACAACGTGCTGGTGACGAGCGAGCCCGTAAAGATCCCGCACCGTCGCTGGGCCGTCGCGGTGCTCGGCGGCGTAGCCGTGCTCCTTGTCCCGTGGATCCTCTACCTCACGTTCACGCTGCCCTCGCGGCACGTCACGGTTCACTACGACCTCGCCTGGGTCGGCTTCGACGTCGGGCTGACCGCCTCGTGCATCGCCACGGCTTGGGCTGTTCTCAGCGGGTCGCAGTGGCTCGGCCCCCTCGCCGCGATCACCGGGACGATGCTCTGCTGCGATGCGTGGTTCGACGTGACGACCTCGCGGCCCGGAGACGGCTTCCTCGAGGCGATTGCGGAGGCGGGGCTCGCCGAACTACCGCTCGCCGCGCTGTGCGCCTACATCGCGTACGACGCCGAGCGGTTCCTCGCCGCGACGGTCACACGCTTCCGCCGAGCAGCGCGCGGGGCGGGATCGACTCGCGCGGGCTAGTCAGCCGAGCTTGATCGCCTGCAAGGCGCTGAGGATCGCCGACCGATCCGCAGCCGGGGCGTCACGGCCCAGCCAGACTTGGAGGAAATAGGTCCGGTGACCGAGCTGGAACGCGTTTCCCCACAAACGTGAATAACCGCCGCTCGCCTGTTCGAGATCATCGAGACCGACCGGTAGCTTGAGCTGTGCCGGCTCGGGGCCGTGGGAAACTCCCCGCACCACGGCGAGCTCGGCTCGGCCGGGATAGGCGGGGAGAACTCCCTGGATCAAGGGGAGCATTCGGCCCGACCCGTCGCTGATCACGACCTCTCCCGGCGAGCGGAGGTGGTGGAACCCCGAAGGCGTCGGGACCGAGAGCGCCCCGACCTTCGAGAACGCTGCGAACGCCGTGTGGCTGCCGCTGCCGCACGCGGACGCGACGAATACAGCGAGCGTGAGGACAGGAAGCAGCGAGTAGCGGGCACTCCGAATCACGGCAAAGAAGATACGACGCCCCGACGGAAAGTGTCACAACGACGCTCGCCGGCCGGAGAGCCTGTGGTGGTTACTTCCAGATCTGCGGGGTCTGGCCTGCGGCGTCGATCTCGAGCACGTGCCCGGTCCGACTCAGGGTTGCTGTGAACCTGCCGTACTGCATCGGGCTCGACGCGCTGCCGTGAAGGCGTTCGGAGAACACGACGTGTATCCGGCCGTCCGCGCTTTGGCTGGCGGTGCCTGTGGTGCAGGAGCCGTAGAGCACGCCGCGCGGGTGAATCTGTCCCGGGCGAATGATGCGGGTCTCGCCCGGGCGGATGGTGCAAGACACGGTCCCCGGCGCGCGTGGGAAGTCTCGAAGGAAGGGTTTCTCGGCTCTGGCGTGCCGAAGCACTCGCAGCACGGGGACTGACGTCGTGTGCTGCGACGCCGCGCAGCCCACGCACGACGTCATGCCGGCGACCGCGCATACAACGCCCAGCGCCGTCCCTTTCTCGACAGTGAGTCTCACCGTGTCCTGCCTTCTACACGACGCGACGCCGATCTGCGCGGCACCTGCGCAGCACGCGCGAGCTACTTCTCGAGCAGCTTCAGCCGGTGCTCGAGTTGCGCGACCCGTAGCTCGAGCTCGTCGAGGTCGTCCCGCCGGACGAGGTCGAGCTCCTCGACAAGCGTCCGCAGCGCGCCGATCGCCTGCTCCGAAAGCTTCTCCTTGCCTCCGCGCGCGCGGCTCGGCAGCTCGGCGAAGAGCTCCTCGACTGCGTCGAGGAAGAGACGCGTGCTACCGCGTTCGGCCATGCGGCCTCGAGCGTCGCCGCTGCCGGCGCTTCTCGCGGCGATCCTGCTCGATCGGATCCGACGGCGTCGCGGCGAGAACGTCGACGAGCTCCGGCGTCGACTCGGCGGCGAGCGCGTGTTCCGACCCGAGCAGCGACGCAGTGCCCGTCTCGGCCGCAGCGGCCGCCTTGCGGCGCGCGTACTCCGGCTCGCGTTCCTTCCAGATCGTGAGGAGCGGCGCCGCGAAGAAGATCGAGGAGTACGCACCCGAGGTGACGCCGACGATGAGTGCGAAGGCGAAGTCCTTGAGCGTCGAGCCGCCGAGAATCTCAAGACAGATGATCGGCAGCAGCGTGATGAACGTCGTCGCCAACGAGCGGCGGATCGTCTCCCACAGCGAGACGTTCGCGATCGTCGCGAACGGCGACTTGCGCATGAGCGGGGTGTTCTCGCGGATGCGGTCGAAGATGATGATCGTGTCGTAGATCGAGTAGCCGAGCACCGTTAAGACAGCCGCGACTGTCGCTACCGAGACCTCCTTCCCGACGAGCGCGTACACGCCGACCGTCACGGCGATGTCGTGGAGCATCGCGAGGATGACCGGGATCGCGTACTTCAGGTCGAACCTGATCGTGATGTAGATCGTGATCAGGAGCAGCGAAGTGATGATCCCGTAGATCGCGTCGATCGCGATCTGGTGGCCGAACGTCCCGGAGACGCTCTCGGTGCCGCCGCCGAAGGTGTGGAACTTGCCGTTGAGCGTCTGCTGGATCCTCGTCAGCTCGCCGGGCTTGACGGTCTTCAACCGGATCTGGAACTGCTTCGCGTTGCCGTTCGCGTCGGTCTTGCCGGCGCCCTGCACGACGGCGTCCGCCCGGCCGAGGGAAGACATCACCTGTGTGACGGCGTTCGGCGAGTACGCCTTGTGCGTCTGGAAGGTGAGCACCGTCCCGCCCTTGAAGTCGATCCCGAGGTTCAACCCGTTCACCGACAACGCGATGACGCCGGCGAGGATCACCGCGCCCGACATCCCGAACCACCAGTTACGGCGCTTCATGAAGTCGACCTGGAGCCACTTCGCCGTCTGCTGGCCCTGTGCGCCCATGAAGCGCGGGTTGTCGAACCAGCGGAAGCCGGAGAGCAGCCCAAGCAGCGCGCGGGTGGCGGCGACCGCGGTCAGCAGCGAGATCAGCGTCCCGATCAGGAGCATGAGGGCGAAGCCCTTCACGTCGGCGACGGCGATGAGGAAGATCACCATCGCCGTGATCACGGTCACGACGTTCGCGTCGAGGATCGTGTGGAAGCCCTTGCCGTACCCGGCCGAGATCGCGGCCCGCACGGACTTCCCGGCCCGCACCTCTTCCTTGATGCGTTCGAACACGACGACGTTCGCGTCGGCCGCGACACCGATCGTAAGGATCAGGCCGGCGAAGCCCGGCAGCGTCAGCGTGACGTTGAAGAGGAGGATGGCGGCGTAGTAGAGGAGCCCGTAGATCGCGAGGCCGAGCACCGCGACGAGCCCGAGGAAGCGGTAGAGCATGAGGAGGAACAGTGCGACGATCGCAAGACCCGCGATCGCCGCGTAGATCGCCTGGTGGAGCGAGCTCTTGCCGAGCGTCGCCGTGACCTCCGTCTTCGAGAGCGTCTGGAACGTGTACGGCAGCGAACCGCTCTGGAGGATGAGGGCGAGGTTCTCCGCCGCCTGCATCGTCCCCATGTCCTGGATCGTCGCTTTGCCGTTGCCGATACCGAGCTGGAGCCCGCCGTCGGTGTAGTCGATGGACGGCGTTGCCTGCAGCTTGTTGTCGAGGACGATCGCGTTGTGCTGCAGGTACAGCGGGTTCGCGGGCGGTGAGACGGGGCCATGGAGACCGGCGACCGCCTGGCCGCGCCGCCACTCGGCCTCGGTGATCGCTTTGAACTCCGCTCCGCCATGGCTCGTGAACCCGAGCAGCACCTCGGGCTGGCCGTCGCCGCTAGCTCCGGAGTCGGCCGAGATCTGGGACTCGTCGAGGTCGCTACCGGTCAGCTCCGGCGGGCCGTTGGGATGCTTGGCACTGACCGGGAAGTTCTTGAACAGGTACCAGTACTTACCGTTCGGTGATGTGCCGACAGGTGCCGGGTTCCCCCCCGCAACCGGACCCGAGACGACCTCCCGGTTCGCAGGGACTTTGAGGAGCGTCGTACCCGGCGGTTGATGGCCGCCGTACGGGGCGAGGAGCTCCTTCAGCTTGTAGGCCAGCGGCCCGAGGCGGGCGTTCTTCACCGTCCTCTTCGTCGTCTTCGTCTTGCCCTTGACGGTGTGCTGCGTGGTGATGACTTTCGTGTTCTGGAAGAGGTAGTAGCCGGCCGGCTTGCCATGGTTCGCCTCTCCCTTGACCGCCGTGAGGAGGGAATACAGGGTCGGATATGGCGTCGGGTTCCCATTGTTGACCGTCGGCTTGGCGAGGTCCACCTCGAAGTCGAAGAACTGGAGCGAGCCCGTCGCGCCGATGATCGTCGCCGCCTTCGCGGGATTGTGGATACCGGCGAGCTGGATGACGATCTCGTCCTGGCCCTGGAGAGCGACGTTCGGCGCGGAGACACCGGTTGCGTTCGCGCGCTGTTCCATGATCTGCTGCGCGGTCGCCATCTGGGCGGCGTTGATGGTCTGCCCCGGCTGCGGCACCGCTTTGAGGATCACCTCGAGGCCTCCCTGGAGGTCGAGGCCCTTGGTCGGGGCGCGGTAGATCGGCGAGCCGGGGATCGCGAGGAACGCGGCGCCGACAACGGCCGCCAGTATCAGCCCCAACAGGAGCAGGTAGTTACGGCGTTCTCTCACAGCGGCAAAAGGTTAGCCGGGCTTCTCTTCGCCCGACTTGTCGTCGAACGCCGAGTGCCAGCGCTCGTCCGAGGCGTCCTCGGGCTCGTCGGGCTCGTCGGGGGCGGCCTCCGCCGGGGCGTGCTCGGTCAGCTGCGCGGCGACGGCGCGACGTGCGAGCCGCACCTCGACGTTCGGCGCGATCTCGACGCTCACCTCGTCGTCGCCGACACGCGTCACCGTGCCGTAGACGCCTCCCGCGGTGAGCACTTCGTCTCCGATCGCGAGCTCGGACAACATGCTCTGCTGCTGCCGCTGCTTGCGCCGTTGTGGACGCACGACGATCAACCACATTGCGACGAGCGCGAGGATGATGAACAGGAAGAAGACGGAACCGCCGCTGCTCCCGCCCCCGGTCGTAGTCGCATTCGTCGTCGCTGCGATCAGCATCACTTGAGCACTCCGTTCCGCCAGGAGAGGAATTCGCCGCGCTCGATCGCCTGCCGCGCACCGGCAACGAGATCGAGCAAGAAGCGGAGATTATGCAGACTCAGCAGCCGCAGCCCGAGGATCTCCTGCTGCGTGACGAGGTGGCGGATGTACGCGCGGCTGAAGCGGGTGCACGCCGGGCAGGCGCAGCCGTCCTCGAGCGGACGCTCGTCGCGCGCGAACCGCGCGTTGCGGAGGTTGAGCCGCCCGCCGCTTGTGAGCGCGCTGCCGGTGCGCGCAGTGCGCGTCGGGAGGACGCAGTCGAACATGTCGACGCCGCGCGCGATCGCCTCGAGCACGCCCTCGGGGTCGCCGATCCCCATGAAGTAGCGGGCCTTCTCCTCCGGGAGGAACGCCGCGGCGGCGCTCGTCGCCTCGAACATCGGCTCGCGGTGCTCCCCCACACTCAGCCCGCCGATCGCGTAGCCGTCGAAGTCGAGCGCGACGAGCTCCTCGGACGACCGGCGGCGTAGCTCCTCGTCGAGGCCGCCTTGCGTGATCGCGAACCGGAGCTGCCCGGGCGCGCGCGGCAGGTCGCGCTGCCGCTGCGCCCAGAGCGTCGTGCGCCGGATCGCTTCCTCGAGCTCCGCGCGCGACGCGCCCGCAGGCAGACAGATGTCGAGGCACATCGCGATGTCCGAGCCGAGCCGTTCCTGGATCTGCGCGGCGAGCTCCGGCGTGAGCCGCTCCGGCTTCCCGTCGTAGACCGAGCGGAACGTCACGCCGTCGTCGTCCGCCTCGAGCAGCGTGTCGCGCAGGGAAAAGACCTGGAAACCGCCCGAATCCGTAAGGATCGGCCCATCCCAGCCCATGAACCGGTGGAGGCCGCCGAGCTCGGCGATGAGGTCTTCTCCCGGGCGAAGATGGAGGTGGTATGTGTTGCCGAGGACGACCTGAGCGCCGAGCGCGTGCAGCTCGTCGGGGTCGACGGCCTTCACCGTCGCTTTCGTCCCGACGGGCATGAAGACCGGCGTGCGCACCTCGCCGTGCGCGGTGCGGAGCAATCCGGAGCGGGCGAGCCCGTCCCTCGCGGTCACCTCGAACGTCTCGTTCACTGTGCGAGCGTACGTGCGAGAATCAGCGTTGCGGGTCGGGCCAACCGAAACTTCTTTCGAACGTCTCAACTCACAGTGGAACTGCGGACGATGAACCACTTCCAACCAACAGAGCGCCTCGGTGATGAAGCCACGGCTTCGATCGAGGAGGCGCAGCAGGTCGCCGGCGCGCTCTGCGACAACGTCGGCCACGTCGTCCGCGGGAAAACCGCGGAGATCAAGCTCGTCGTCGCAGCGTTCACCGCGGGCGGGCACGTCCTGCTCGAGGACGTCCCCGGCACCGCGAAGACCGTTCTCGCCCGCGCGCTGGCCGGGTCGATCGAGGGAGCGGTTCCATCGCGCGTGCAGTGCACGCCGGACCTGCAGCCGCTCGACATCACCGGCCTCTCGATCTACGACCAGCCGACCCGGTCGTTCGTCTTCCGGCCTGGCCCGGTCTTCGCCAACATCCTCCTCGTCGACGAGATCAACCGGGCGATGCCGAAGACGCAGTCGGCGCTCCTTGAGGCCATGGCGGAAGGCCAGGTCACCGTCGACGGCGAGACGCGCAAGCTCGACTCACCGTTCCTCGTGCTCGCGACCGAGAACCCGCTCGAGCACGCCGGGACCTTCCCGCTGCCCGAGGCGCAGCTCGACCGCTTCTACGTGCGGATGCGGCTCGGCTACCCGTCTCTCGACGACGAGGTGGGCATCCTCGACTCGCAGGTCGTCAGGCACCCGCTCGCGGACCTTGTGCCCGTGACGACGCTCGAGCAAGCGCGTCGGCTGCAGCACTCGGTCGAACACGTCTACGTCGCCCCGTCGTTGCGCCGCTGGATCGTCTCCCTCGTGACGGTGACGCGGAACCTCGAATCGGCCCGGGTAGGAGCGTCGGTACGCGGCTCGCTAACCCTCGACCGCCTCTCCCGCTCCTGGGCGCTCCTCAACGGCCGGCATTACGTCGTGCCCGACGACGTCGAGTTCCTCTTCCCCCACGTGATCGAGCACCGCGTCATCCTGCGGCCGTCGCTCAACGGCGGCCTGAACCTCTGGCAGTCGTGCCTCGAGCAGGCACCGCGCCCCGGGAGTTAGCGCGCCCATGAGCTCCTTGCCGCTGCTGGAGCTGGAGCCGCACGTCAGGATCATCGGCTCGCTCTTCGGCAGCGCCGCGAGCCGCCGCCGCGGCCAGTCCGACGACGTCGTGAGCGGCCGTCCGTACCTCGTCGGGGACGACGTGCGGCGCATCGACTGGGCAACGTCCGCCCGGCTTTCGGCCATCCGCGGCGAGGATCACTTCGTCGTGCGCGAGTCGTACGGTGAGGAAGCGCCGATCGTCTGCTTCACCGTCGACCGGAGCTCGTCGATGGGGCTCTATCCCCGCGAGTACCCGTGGCTCCACAAGCCCGAGGCGGTCAGGCAGATGGCCGAAATCGTCTGCCTGTCGGCGAACCACTACCACTGTCCTCTCTCCTACCTCGACGACGTGAGCTGGCGCCCGCCGTCGACGACGACGGGCCGGGAGCAGATCTTCGAGCTTCTCGACGCCCGCGGCTATGACGGCGAGGACGACACGCTCGACTCGCTGTTCGGGCTGCTGCACTCGGTCGAGCATCTGCTCCCGGCGGGGACGTTCATCTTCTGCTGCTCCGACTTCCTCCGGGTGCCGTCGGAGCGCACGCTCGCGATGATCGCCGACGCCGACTGGGGGCTCGTGCCCGTCGTCGTGCAAGACCCGCTCTGGGAGCAGAGCTACCCCGAAGTGGCCGCCGACGTCGCCCTGCCGGTCCTCGACGAGGACGGACGGTTCCGCCTCCTCCGGCAGAGCAGAGCCGCCGTGCGAGAGCGGCGCGCGGCGAACGAGGCGCGGCTGAGGCGGCTGGAGGAGCTGTTCACCGGCTACGGCTTCCCGCCGATCGTCGTCTCGGACGTTGGCCCCGAGGCGCTGGCGGAGGCGCTGCGGAGCTGGAATCTCCGGCGGAGTCCGCTGCGATGAAGCGGCGCCTGCTCGCGTGCATTGCGTTGCTCACGTGCCTCGTCGGCGGCGCGCTCTATCTGCTCGAGCGTGGCGACGGCGGGACGGTGATCCCCGGCGAGCTGTCGGCAACGGGCACCTTCTCGAGCGGCAGCGTCTTCTTCGGCGACACCGTGCAAGCGAGGCTCGACCTGATCGTCCCGCAGCAGATGGCGGGGAACGCGTTCCACGGCAACCCGGACTTCCGTCCGTTCCAGGTCGTCTCGACCCACGTGGAGCGCGCCGCTCTCGGCGGCGGGCTCGAGGAGATCTCGATCAGCTACGGCCTCACGTGCGTGGCGCCGCGCTGCGTGAGCACCAGCGCGAGCACGTCGAGGCAGTTCACGTTCGCGCCGACGTTCATCTCGAACGTTCCCGGCGCCGGCAGCCTCCGCGCGGTCTGGCCGCCCCTCGTCGAAGTGAGCCGCGCTCAGAACGTCAAGGCGCCGCTGACGGACGGCCTCGCGTCGGCACCGGCCGTCTTCCCCGGGCTCCAGCCGCGGAGGTACGCCGACGAGGCGCTCGTCGCGGCCCTCGTGTCGCTCGTCGCGGTTCTGGCGGCATGGTTCTACGTCCGGGTCAGGGTCCGCCGGCGCGCCGCCGCTGCGGCCCGGGCGGGAACGCTCCTCCAGGCGCTGATCGCGCGGGTCGAGGCCGGCCTTCCGGAGGACGTCATCTACCAGCAGCGGCACGCGCTGGACGCGCTCGCGGTCGAGTTGCGCCACCGCCATATCAACGGGACGCTCGCCCTGCGCGCCGAGCGCCTCGCGTGGGCGCCGGAGTATCCCGATCCAGCGGAGATCCGTGAGCTGTGTACCGAGATTCGGCAGGTGGCGAAGAAATGATCTTCGTTTTGGCTCTCGTCCTGTCGCTCACCGTCTCGGCCGCCGCGTTCGTGCTGGCCCAGCGGAAGACCCGATCGCAGCTCCTGCCCGTCGCCGCCGGCGGCCGTCCCGGCACGCAACGGAGCCGGCTCGTCTATCTCGGCGCGCTCGGCGTCGTCGCGGCAGTGGCGGGCCTCCTCGCGTGGGCCGTGGACGGCGGAAACAGCCATCCGCCCGCCCTGCCCGGCGAGACGGTCATCGCCATCGACGTCTCCGGCTCCATCACCGCTGCGGGCGACCGGACGATCGCGCACACGCTTCTCGGCTTCGTGAACTACCCACCCGACCGGCGCGCGGCCGTCGTGTACTTCTCCTCGAGCGCTGCCCTCGGCTCGCCGCCCTCCTCCCCGGCCTCCGACCTCGCCGGGCTCGCGCGGATGTTCTCGCCGCTCGTCGCGCGGACGCACGGCCCGTGGGCCAGCCAGTTCGACGGAGGCACCATCATCTCGAATGCCATCGCCCTGTCCAGGCAGATCCTCGAGTTCTCGCACGCACAGAACGGGCGCGTCGTGCTCATCAGCGACCTCCAGAACACGCCGAAGGATCAGCCGGCGCTCCACCGCGAGCTCGCCCTGCTCGCGCAGGACCACGCCACCTTCGAGCTCGATCCTCTCCCGCCCACGCGGAATGTTCCGGTCTCGCTCGCGCAGCTCAGCGCGCCGTACCGCGCCGTCTTCGGAGACCACATCATCGGCTTGAAGCCCTTCCTCGTGGCCAGCACGGACGGAAAGCCCGTCGCGAACACGGCGACCCTGCAGTCTCAGTACCCGCTGTTCGGGCTACTGCTCGCCCTCGCGCTCGGCGCGTCTGCCCTCGCCGCCAGCTTCTTCCCACGACTTGCGTGGCGGTTCGGATGACGCGCCGCGAGAGGAGGGCGCTGTTCGGCGGCGCAATCGTGCTCGCGATCGTCTGCAGCGCGCTCTTCGCGCGTGCCGTATTCGCGCAGCGGGCGGAGGACTACGCTCAGGCGCAGGTTCGCGCCGCAATCGTCGGCTCCCCGAGCGCACCGACTCCGGATCAGGCGGACCGGACGATGCTGAGCTGGAGTGGCGCCACGGGGCAGGTCCGGTACTGGCAGGCGTTACAGCGGTTCGAGCTCGTAGCAGCGCGCGCGACCGATGCCACGCGGTACACGGTCTCGGCGTCGCTGGCGCTCATCTTCAACGTCGAGCAGACCGAGACGTACCTCCGCCACGCAGCGGTCGACGCCGGGACGAGCGCCACGCGCTCGCGACTCTACGACATGCTCGGTCTCGCCTACTACCTCGACGCAGAGCTCCATGCGGGCCAGGCTCCGGTCGGTCCGGCGCTCGTGGGCAAGGCCATCGGCGCGTTCCGGGAGGCCGTGCTCGCCGACGAGACGAACGACGCCGCGAAGACGAACCTCGAGCTCCTGCTGCGCAAGCAGTTGAGCAACCAGTCGGCGAAGCCACATCCCACGAACGGCGTACAGGACACGCAGCGCGCCGAAGGCGAGAGCGCGGACCCGACCGGCGGCCTGCCGATGGAGAACGGCGCGGTCGGCCCGCGCTTCCGCGGAGGCTACTGATGGTGCTGCTCCATCCCGGCGCGCTTGCCGGTCTCCTCCTGCTCGCGCCGCTCGCGTGGTTCGAGTCGCGGCGCATCCGCCGGGAGCGCAGAGCTGCCCGCGCCGTCGGGCTCGCGCCGCAGCGGGTCTGGCGTGCCGCCGAGGGAGCGGTCTGCGCAGGGATCGTCGTCGCCCTGGCGGTCTTCGCCGCGAGCGAGCCGTCGCGGCGCCAGACCACGAGGGTTCAGTTGCGGGCGAACGCCGAGGTGTACCTCTACGTCGATTCCTCCGGCTCGATGCTCGCGAGCGCCTCTACGAGCGCCCGGTCGCGGCTACAGCAGGCGCGGACCGCGGCGGTACGGTTCGCGCGGGAGCTGCCCCCGGATCTGCCGCTCGCCGCGGGCGCGCTCGCCGAGTCGCCACTCCCCCTCACGATGCCGATCGGCGATCGCCAGTTGTTCATCGCTGCGATCGAGCGTATGACGGTTCCCGGCTCGCTCCCCGAGCAGTACTACGGGAACAGGACCGCGACGGACTTCTCCAACCTGACCTATCTCACGAGCGCGCGCTTTTTCCGGAAGGCGACCGTGCGGAAGGTCGTCGTCATCCTCACGGACGCCGAAGGGCCGTCGTTCGACTCGAGCGCACTCGCTGCGCTCCTCCAAAGGGCACACATCCACCTCGTCGTCGTGCGTTTCGGCTCGCCGACCGACCACATCTGGCTTCGCGCACACAACGGCTCGCCGGTCTCCGACCCGAAATTCGCCTCAGACACCTCCGACCTCGGCGAGCTGCGCCTACTGGCGACGGAGACGGGCGGCGGCTTCTACACCCAGACGCAGGTCGGCACCGCGATCGGAAAGGTCGACCGGCTCGTCGGTCACGGGCCGGACCGACCCGGCCAGCGGCTCTCTCTCTACGCGGACGCGCTCGGACCGTACGCGGTGCTCGCCGCTCTCCCGTTCCTCGCCTGGCTCGCCGGCGGCTTGCTGCCGATGACCACTCCGCTCGGGCTACGCGTGCGCCTGCGCCTGCGGCGTCATCGAGCGCGCGCCGCGGTCCCGAACCAGGCGTAGATCCGTTCGGCGAGTTCCGCGTCGGCGCCGGGATCGGGCACCGCGCCCAGTTCGTGCTCGCGGATCCGGCCGAGCTCGGAGACGAGCGCCCGCTGCGGCGCGTTGCTGCCGAGCAGCGTCGCGATGCGGACGGAGAATGGCGCGAACTCGTCGAGCTGCGCGTGAAGCTCGCGCTCGCCGCCGTCGCGCCAGAAGTCCCGCCACTCGTTCGCGCTGCGCGGCCTCACGAGGAGCTAGCCGCGGCAGAGGCTGGCTGGCACGACGAAGCTCTGCGTGGATGTCCGTCCCAGCACCGAGAACGTCATCACGATGGGATTGCTGGGACAGCGGCTACCGATCGCGGACACAGATAAGTGGCTGCGTGCGCGCACGGTGTATGGGAGCTTGCGGTGCTCCCAAGGATCACCGACGAAACCGCCGTAGACGCTGAGGATCGTCAGATCGGTCCAACCCGGGTTCCACAGGTCGACCGATCCTGCAGATCCTCCTCCGCCACCGCCGCCACCCTCCGCGACAAACGGGTGGTAGACCTGGTACGAGCCGAAGACGCCGACGGCGACGAGGGCGAGCGCGGTCCAGACCCGCCAGGACGGTCGCGCGAACGGAAGCGTGAAACCAACCGCGTACCGGCGGACGATCCAGGTGGTGGTCGGCAGTGCGATCACGCCCGAGAGCGCGGCCGGACGGAGAGCGAGGAACGGCGCGTAGCCGGTGACAGCCACCGCGGCCGCAACGATGACGAAGGAAACGACACCTCGGGTCGTCCACGCGACCTCTCGACGGATCCACCACGCCGCGACGAGCACGATGACGGCAGTCACGGCGAGGTCGGCGTCGAGACTCCACGCGCCCACGATCGGAAAGGGTCCCGGGCGCGCAAACGGCCGCGGCATTAGGCCGAGCGCATACAGCGGCAAGTAGAGAACGCCGAGCGTGATGGACGCCTCGATGTAACCGAGCACAACGGCCCAGAGCAGCCGAAGAAACGACGGCTCAGCCGAATCAACTGGAACGTCGAGAACGACGCCGCTCATGGCTAGAGAATAAGCATGGCGTCGCCGAACGAGTAGAAGCGGTACCGCTCCTCGATCGCGAGGCGGTACAGCTCGCGCGTCTCCTCCACTCCCGCGAACGCCATGACGAGCGCGAGGAGCGTCGAGCGCGGCAGGTGGAAGTTCGTGAGGAGCGCGTCGACCCTCTGGAACTCGAAGCCCGGCGTGATGAAGAGCTCCGTCCGGCCGACGCGCGGCGCCCCGCGTGCGAGGGTCTCGAGGGTGCGCACCGTCGTCGTGCCGACGGCGAGGACGCGCTCGGCAGCGCGGATCCGCCCCCACTCCGCGGGCGCGACCTCGTAGCGCTCGCCGTGGATTGCGTGCTCCTCGAGCCGTGCCT
>Ga0265336_10000578_pt1 | contig 20648 bp, 32 predicted proteins | sample 42119metaG_FD_193583 | JGI IMG/M metagenome (GOLD analysis project Ga0265336, IMG submission 193583) | Rhizosphere microbial communities from Carex aquatilis grown in University of Washington, Seatle, WA, United States - 4-21-19 metaG | ecosystem: Host-associated > Plants > Roots > Rhizosphere...
CCTTCCAAATCACCACGTCATCGACCTGAAGAGTCAGAACGGGGTCTGCGTGAAGCGTAAACCATGTCCAAGCGCGCTCGCCCTCGGGTCGAAGCGCAAGCTGGCGGCCGGTGAACGGTTGGATGATCCCCTGGAAGTTGATCGGATTGCCTGTTTCGACGACTTGGAAACCAGAAACGGTTTTACTGACCGGAGTGAAGGTCATCGGCTGGAAATAGTCCTGCATTGCCCCGCTGACATCAGGAACTGTCCCGGCTTTCGAAAAAATCGGATGATCGGCGGCGTTCGCGATCACCGTCACGGCTTCACCTCCGAGGTAATCGAATTTCTGAGCTGCTGGGTTTCAACCAGGATCTCCTGATTCATCTTCCGAGCCAGGGTCGCGGGCTTAAGCGCGAACCATTTCCCGTATCCTCCGGTCGCAAACGCCTCGAGCACCACGGCTTCGGCGTCAATCGCGATCTCCTTCATCCACGGGATTACCGAACCCTGCTTGAGGACCTCGTTCGTGGTGTCCTCGGTGATGAGCCCCGAGCTTTCGATTTTCTTGTCGAGCCGCTCTGCGATCGGAACGAAGAGAAATGATCTCTTCGGAACGGTCGAAGTACCGAATTCGTGAGCGGCGCCGATCGTGGCGTTGTCTAAGGCACCATTCCCGTGATCTTTTCCGTTCCGGAGTGCGTGATCGCCCAGGATACCAACACGAGCGACTGGAGGGCGAGCGTTGAGCGCCTTCAGAAGCTGGTCGAGTCCTGTGATTTCGACGGTCACGGCATCGCTCAAGGTTTCGTTCTCCCGTATACGCTGAACATCTGGCCGCAGAGTCTCGGCAGAATCAGCTGAAGGTAAAGGCCGCCGTACTGGGTTTTGGTCAGCATCATGAGCTCCGGGTTATCGATGATCCGTTGGGGGATCTGAAAACCCTCCGATACCGCGCCAACCGATTTATTATTCTGCGCCCAATTCCATTGCCCATTCAGCCCCTGGGACGAGTTCCTGAGACTCAAGACGAGGAAATGCGCCGCATAGAGCAGATACCCCATCGTGAAATCGATCTGGCTGTCCCAAAGGTCCTGGTTCATCGAGAGATCGACCAGGTTGTAAGCGTTCAAGATATCCTGATCTAAAACACTGACAGACGGGTCGGTCCCATAAGGGAAATCCCGAAAAAACTGTGCCTTAAAATTTGCGATCGTCGGCGCAGTGTAAGCCATTTCGGAGCCCTTTTTAAAAAGAACCCGGGGAGTTCATAACGCTCCCCGGGATGAGATCATCAATACCCGGCGTAATACATTTCAAGCGGGCGATAGGCTAAGACGCCCGTGAACTGACCGTAGCCTGCGTTCTGGAACTGGAAGTTATCCAAGCTGTTGGCCAGGCTGTTGGTATAGTCGAGCGGGACATCCATCCGAACCGAAGTCTCGTCGTACTTGAGGAACGTATAGAGACCGGTCGCCGCACCCGTGGGAAGCGCTCCGCCCGCGTTCGATGCGCTGGCATAAGCTAAGGGCAAGATCTTGAAACCCTTGTTCCGGGTGATGACCTGGAAGCCCTCTTCCAAGAGCTGCAGGATCGACTTGATCGGAAAATCCGGGGAGCTCTGCGCGGCCAGACCGTTGTAATCATCTTCCGGAATGATGAAATGGGTCGGAAACGCGGTGTATGCGCAATTCACGCGGTAAGCCTTGATCGCATTCTGCTGGAAGGTAGAAAGCTCGGTGCTGCTCATCGAACTGAGCTTCTTCGTGATGAGAGACGCGTCAAAATAAACGCCCGGCTGATTGAGAAGACCCAAGCAGGATCCGCCCACGCCGTTCTGACCGCGGGCGCCCAAGAACGCGACACGCTGGATGCCGAGGTCCCAGTTTTCCTTCCGGGCGCTCTCTTTCGCGGACACCAGATCCCAGTTGCCGGACTTTGCGGCGAGCTCGAGGTCGAAGATGTTCCAGCCAATCCCCTTGGCCCAGTTGTTGACCTTGATGTTGAGCGCATCCACTGCGGCATCAGAAGTCGAGAGCCTCGCGCCATTCGATCCGGTGTTGACGATGCCGCTCTCAAACTCATCGGACGCACCGAACGAGCGGTAGGTCGTCAGGTTCGAGGACCAGGTTCCTTCGCCGACTTTAACGGGAAGGTAATCCGCCGGAGCGACCTCGAAGAACTTCTGCTCGGAGATCTTTTTCACGATCGTGGTGAGCGTCGTGATGTTGACCTCGTAACCGAGAGAGTTTCCGAAACGGGCATTCACCTCACGCTGCCAATAATCGGCAACGGCTTTCTCTTTATGGTTCAGAACGATCGGTTTTCCTACCGAGTTCAGGATGACGGGTTGTTTCAGTCTTTTGAGTCCCATGATTTAAATTTCCTTTCCTAGTCCTTAGGATTAAGCCGTTGCGTAAGCGATGTTCGGGAAGAGCATCACGCGGATCAGTCCCGCCGATGCGGCGCCGTCAAAAGCCTGGCCCACAAACGTCGCGGTATTTCCCGTCGCCTGCACGCCGCCAACATAGGTCGGATCCACGCAGACCTCGGCACCTTGGGTGATCGCGCCCGTGGCCCAGCACCAAATGCAGGAGCCCCATTGTGCTACTTCGAGGTTCTGGCCGGCGACGTACTGAATGTCTTTGATGTTGAACGTGCAGAATCCCCAGACCGGATCGTTTTTCGCGGAAATCGGAGCAACTTTCGGGATTCCGCCCGTGGTGTTCGTGACGAGCTTCACGGCTTGCCCGGGCAAGATCGCGGTGGTCACGCTCGCGTCAACTTGCGCAGCAACGATGTTCGTGGGTCCGACCCGCATATCCACCAAGCCCACCAGCTGGGTCTGTGCAAATTGGTTGGGGTTCTGGGACGGTTCGGTCAAAACCGTGAGCTGGGCCGAGTCATCGGTTGCGTTACCCGCGCCGGTGTCAGTCGCCACAACCACATAGTAATAGCTCGTGTTCGGCAGAAGCCCGGAATCAGAAAGCGTGAGCGCCGTCTGACCGGTCAAGATGTTGCCCGCGCCCGGGGAAAACCCGGTCGTGGTCGAACGATACCATTGGTAGATATACGGACCCGTTCCGCCCGAAGCAGCGGCGCTCGAGAGCTGGGCCGTGGATTGTGCGATCAGGACTTTAGAGAGTGCGCCTGCAGTAACCGACATTTTTTATTCCTCCGTTAAATTTTCAATCTACAAACGACGATTTGTCGCTTGCGGTTAATTTCAAGATCCGTAGCGGGCCTTGCCGCGAGCTACTTGGTCTGCGGAGACCTCCACCACGGCCACTTCTTCGTCACGATCGCGAAGGTGGGCGTTGGCGATCCGCTTATTTTTCTCGCGAATTGCAGCCATTTCGGCGTCCGTTTTCTTGGCGTTCTTTTTCTTTTCTTTGGGCTCTTCGGACTCCTCGTCCTCGTTCATGTGCTTGTCGCCGCCGCGGTCGCCCACGTCCTTTTCGCCCTCTTCGACGGTGCCCTTTTCGTCCTCGTCGTTTTCCATGGGCTCATCCTCGATATCGACACCGGGTTCGCCTTCGCCGCCGTTCTCTTTCGGCTTCTTCATCTCTTCCATCTCGTTGCACATCTCCATGTGCTTTTTGACGAGATCGTTGACGGACATTTCGTCCTCGCCGACTTTGACGAAGTGATCGCCGTTGGCGTAGCCGTTCATGTTCAACACGGCGTCGTACTGGGTGACGACTTCGCTCAGGAGCATCTCTTTCTTGCTCTTCGGGAGTTCGACCATGAGCCCGTCGATCTTGAATTCGTTTTCAACCTTCTGACGCTTAAAAATGTTCAAACCCATTTTCGATTTCTCCTTCGTTTTCTCTTTCGAGTTGGCGAGCCGTTTGAGCTCGACGACTTTCTCGTCGTTGTAACTTTTGAATTGATCCGGGGTCAGGACGACCGACTCCTCATAGCGAGGGTTCGAGACGATGGCCAAATGCTCATACTCAGCCGACAACACCTCTTTCGCATAAGAGACGCCGTTCCATTGTCCACCTTGTCCGAAGCTTTTCGGGATATATGCGTTCGAGAGCCGGTAGCCGCTTTGAATCGCGCGATCACCTTGTTCGCTCACGATGAGGAACTTGACCCAGTGTTTTCCGTCGGCCTGGTTGAAGAACGATTCGATCACATACCCATCGGCTTCGCGGTCAACCAGCTCCCCGGGCTGTGTTTCCACTTCATCGACATGCTCGACGTAAATCGGCCTGCCAGCGAAGGTCGGGTCCATGGACCGGATCGTGTCCTCGTTCAAAAAGATGCGATACGGCTGCACTCCGGGTTCCGCGTATTCCGCGACGCCCGGATAAAAGTGCATGCCGTAATAGATCTTGCCCTTGGAGTTTTTCATCAAGGCAGGAAGCTCACAGTGAAGTTTCCCTGGGTGGAGTCCGCTCCAATCGCCTCGACGGCAAGGCGCGTCCCGACAAGAATGATATTCAGTCCGATCGGGACGATCAGGGTTTCTCCCGTTCCCACGGCGACATAGTCGATCTCATCTCCGTCCGCGCCATAGGCGAGCCGGATATCGGTGTCTGTGGAGTTGGCGATGACCATTTTGGAAATAGGGATAGGTAGGGCGCTCACGAGCTCTACGTAAGCACTAGTGGTGATCGGGGTTGATCCCGCAATTGTGACGACGTTGGTGTGGTTGGCGGCCATCGCGTTCCTCGGGTGAACCAATACTGAGCGTTCTTTTTTAGGATGGAAGAGAAACGGAAATCAGACAATCCTGATAATTTGCCGGATATCCGCAGAAACTGCGTTATTTCCGAAGAAATTACCGCTTTTTCATGACGACGGGCACGGCATAGCAGCGGCAATTATAGTCTTGGCCGGGATTTTTGTACTGACCGTCCTCGGCAAGGAGGGGCGGATCGTCCCATCGAAAGAGCTCGCCGCGCTTGGACCTGTCGCCCAGCGCCTTGTGCGTGGGTCGCACGGGATGGTTCGAGGATCCCGCAACGCAAACCCACTTGTAATAATCCACGCCCGCGTCCTCGTAGCGGATCTGTTTCAGCTTCGTCGTCATCAGCATCGTTTCTTGACGCGCCAGGAACTTCGCTTTGCGTTGGGTCACGCCGAAACTATCCTGAATCGTTTTCACGACCGACTCGTATCGATTCCCCTTCATGGCGTGTTCGGAGATTTTCTCACGAAGCTCTAAGATCTCCTTCTTCGTGAAATCCTGAACGAAGAGCTGCATGTTCTTTGACCACTCGGCCGAGATTCGTTTTTTGGATTCCTCGCTCAGCTTCGGGGCAAGCGTAATTCCTTGGATGGAGCTTCGAAACTCTGAATCCACTTTCCCGATAACGCTATCGAAATTCTTACGCACCATCAGCCCGCTTGCGATCTCGCTCGGATCCATCTCCGAAAGCTGACGACTCGCCTGCGATACACGCCTTTTGAATCGGCTTTCGCCTAGTGCGACCGCGGACTTGATATCGGTTGGGATCGATCGATCGGAGATCCGCCACGCTTGGCGCTTTCGATCCCAGGTTGCGCCTATCTGCTTGAGGCCTCGGGATATGGATGCGTTAAAAGACCCAGAAAAGGCGCCATCCCCGTATACGATTCGTCCCAGCCGGATCGCGTCCAGGAGTTCATCCTTGTCGTTTCGGACAGTCTGTTTCGGCATCCGAAGCGACTGAAGAATCGGGAGATAAATTTCACGCCGCAGAAGATCGATGATCTCGCGCTCGATCGCCTCATAATCCACCGTGGTTTCTTTAATGGGTTTGAGCTCGATAAATTTCATGCATCTTCCCCAGGCAGTTTTGACAGACTCGAAGGCCATCTCCTTCGGACTCCACCTCGATCTTCGTCCCAGGCTTTCCGTTGATCCATGCGACCTCGCAATCCGAGTCCGGGCAAGCTCGGTAGCCTTGATACCAGTCTGCGGAGCATCCCCCTTGTTCGCTCATCATTGGAACGGTGTCGCAGGATAAACGGTGAGCAGATTCATCCCCCGGTAATACTGAGGTGCGCCTCCGATCGTAATCTCGGTTAAGATTTCCTTGTGTGGACCTAACCCACAGTTTCCCGTGTCGGTCGTCGAGAGCGAAAGCGTGAACTCGCCGAGCGCCGCGTCCGTGATCGCGTGCTGCCCATCGGGGAACGTTACCGGACCCACGCCGTTGGGCCCTTGGATTTGAGTGCTGAACGTCGCGCCCGTGATATCGACCGGCGTTCCCTCGTCGTCGATCGCAATGAGCGCCAGCGTGGTTTGATCGCCCTGGCTGAACGTGAATGGGTTAAGCGCTTTTAGAAGCATCTTTCTTCCTTTCGCACTTAGCTTTGCTCGCAAGATCCTCAACCAACAGGGACAATTCTTCGGTATTTCCGGCGACCCAGCTTTTAGAAGGCATCCCGTTTTGGTTAAACATATCGTCTGACACGATGTATCCGTTCTCCACTTCAAACACTCTCAAAAGAAGCATCTTACTCATCCTTCAATCCAAGCCTTTCCTCGTTTTCCTTCGTGATAAACACCAAATCCGACTTCTCCATCTGCTCGCGGTACTGTTTAGCGAGACCTTCGGGAATGGCGCGAGGGAGTTTGTCCCGACAGCACCGTTTGAACTTGCGTCCGCTCCGGCAGGGACACGGGAGATTGGGCGATAGCTTCAGGAGCGGGTTCCAAACGCATCCGGGCATCGGCGCCAGGCAGTAATGCTTTCCGCTGGGCCTCTCGCTCCTCAGGGGAGTCGTTGATGCTGGGCCTTGGGATTCCGCGCTGCCGGTTGAGGAAGTCTCGGTTTCGTTCGGCCTGTTCGGCGTCAAGCTTGGCTCGCTCTTTGTCGTCATACTCATACCTCTCCAGTTTATTGTCGAGCGTCCGGATTGCAATCCCGAGCGCGTTTGCCGTCGCCGTTTTATTGAACCGAAAAAATCGGTAGGCCTTCAAAATCACCTGGCGCTCGATCGCATCTAATGTGACCCCTGGTGACCATTGGATCGGGCTGTTTAAATCATTCATTTCTTCCTCCAAACTCTCAATGCGTTTTCCTTCTTCCCGGTGCGCGAGCTGAGCTCGACCGTGGGCTCCGGCGTTCTTGAGTCCTCCCGGTCCGCGCCCGGATCTGCTGTATCGGTGTCGTCCTTCGGGTTGTGCGTGCCCTCTTCGACGATGTCCGCGGCTTCCGGGTCGTTCATGTCCAGCGCGTCTTGGCTTGTGTCGAGCTTCACGTCAAAGAGATTCCCCTTGTTGCAGGCGTCCCGGTATTCTTGGTTACTGATCCGGCCCGAGTCGGCCGCGGCTTGCAGGCGCGTGAACTTCTGCGTTTTGACAGTCTCCTCATCGACGGCCGAGAGAACGCGGAGGGGTTTGAATTCGAGCTCGAGATCATCAGGGATATACCCAAAAAGCTTTTGGCAACGGATTTCAACCAACCGAAGGGCGTCGAACTTGAGCTTATTTCTCACCTGGGACTCGATCATGGAGTTGTAGTTCTCCATATCGTTCTGGTCCGCGTTCCCGAGCGAGCTTGAGCTATCGCTGGATCCGAAGAGCTTTGAAACGGGGAAGCCCAATTCCGCAGCAAGCTGCCGGCGGTTCTGGAGCTGGACCTCCGAGAGCCCGGCAAACGAAAGCTGCTTTTGCTCCCAATCGTCCTCGCTATCCATGACAACGGCATGCTGGAAATTCTTCTGCATGTTCATCTTCATGGCCGTTTCGCGAACCTTGTTCTGCGCACCCGGCTGGAGTAGTGTGTTCACGAGATTTTTGATTTTGTAGTAATCGACCTTGAACTCGTCCAAGACCTCGAACGTCAAGTCCGAGGCCTTGAGGTATTGATTGAGCGCCCGAACAATGCCCTCGACGACCGAGAATCCCCAGCCGCGGAGCCGCGGGCGAACGAAGCTCGGAGCGTCTAGGCCCTTAAGCCGCATGACGCGCGACTTGTGAATTTTCTCCGCATAGTAATCGTAGAACTCAAACTCCTCCGTTTGGATCTCCGGATCATACCCTTCGGTATTCTGCTTGTCCCAAAACAGCTCCCACATATCGACCGCGCGGAATTGGAGATCCGTATCCGGTCCGATCGAATCGAGATCAAGCGGTTCCGCCGGGTCCTGATCGCCGACCAGGATGATGATGCCACCCCCACCGAAGAGACGCGTCCACTTGGCGCCCTTGCCTAACGTGCCGAGGTCATCGTCGCGCTCCATACTGTTTTGGAGATCTTTGATCTGGTTTTCGTCGAGCTGTTTGGACTTGATCGTGATTCCGCCGCGGAGCCCGTCATCCACGGGGAGATCCACTACACGTTGGATCAGCCCGATCTCGCAATAAAGCTGCGAGAGGACCTGTCGGAAGTTTGAAATGAAGTACCAGCGCAGGTTATCAAAGATCGTCGTCGTATCTGAAAGCTGTTCATACGATCCTTGTCCTTGCGGGGTGCCGGGAAGTCCGAATGGGCTGAATCCTGCGTAGTTCGGTCCGCATCCGAATCCGTTTTCAACGGAGGCAAGCGAGTTCTTTGAAACGTCCGCCTCGACTTGCGGGACAATCGCCGAGCTCTTCGCCGTGGATTTCGATTTACGTTTTACCTTTGCCATATCCCCTCACAACACATCGGCAAGCGAACGCCCGCCTGCCAGTTCATTGAACGCACCCGAGAACACGTCCACGATATCGTCGTGCCCAATGCCCTCTTCCCCGAAATTCTCAATCTCCGTGAAAAACTCTTCGTTCCACGGCGCGCGCTTCACCATGACGTTCCCTACCTCGGATTGCGCCGATACCGGCTTTGCGCGCGTCAATTTGTCGCTGGTAGGTTTCCTAATTCTTACATCATAGCCGGCCAGCATCCGCACGAAGTTTTCCGCATCCGCCACACCCGCACTCCCGGGGTCCTGCTCCCCGACCACGGGGACAGACACCGAATCATGGCTTGCGGTATTTAAGATCAGCCGCTCAACCTGGGCCGGACTGTCTCGCATGGATTTGAGATCCACCACACAGACCCGGTTGTTCGGGTATTTGTACATGAGAAGCCCACGCGTCCAATCCGGGTCGGGATTCTTTTCATGGGGCTTCGTCGCCGCCCGATCCCAGTAGCGCACGGATTGGATCCATCCCGCTGGGACCGCATCCACGATCTCAAACCACTCGCGGCGGAACATGGTGCCGGCCGATGCGCGGATATTCCAATTCCCATCCAAAAGACGTCCGCGATCAACTCGATTCAAGGCGAGAAGATTGCCCAGATAGGCTGGGTCTTTTTTCATCAGAATCTTGTTGTCCTGAAGTTTAGAAGGAATAAAGGTGATGCTTTTGGGCTGGATTTCCTCGCCATGGCCATAGGCGTGATAAATTTCTTCAGGCGAGTCGGCCCAGACCATCTCATCATTGCGACGGATGAAGTACCGAAGCACTCCAGAGCGTTCTCGAATGGGAAAGCCGTCCTCACCGATCCACCAGTCAATCCATCGGCGAACAAATGAATCAGGGTCCGGGTTAGTAGTCGCTCGAATCCTCGGCTTCACCCCCGATGTTGAACGATTGCGGCTCAGCATGTAGGTGACCTGGGCTTCGGTGAAATGCGTGAGCTCATCAAAGCCGATCCACGGGATCTGAGCCCCTTGATAATTGAGGACATCCTTGTCGTGCTCGAGATGAGAAAACCCGAGGGCCATCCCACCAGGAAACTTCCACTCAAGCAACGCTTCTCTAGGCCGAGCTCCCAGGAGCGGGTAAATGGTCATGCTCTCGTCCCAGAGTCCACCCTCGTTTCGGACTTGAACACTGGTCCTTCGGAAGATCGTCCCGCCAAATCGGGGATTGTGATAATGCCGGAGCGGATCAAGAAGAAGCCCATAGGACTTTCCACCCCCCGCAGCTCCTCCGAAGATCGCGATATCTGCCTGCGTGGACAAAAACTGCGTCTGCGGGCCCGGTTGGGGTTCGATTTTAATCGCTTCCATGCACCTGTTTTTTCATCTTCGGAATCGCGTGATAAATCCGCTTCTCCGCAATCTGCACATACTCCGCCTCGCGCTCAATCCCCACGAAGCGCATGCCCTCTTCGAGAGCGGCAACGCCTGTGGTTCCACTGCCAGTGAAGGGATCGAGGACCTGGCCGCCGGGAGGGGTGATCATCCGGATCAGGTAGCGCATGAGTTTGATGGGCTTAATTGTTGGATGTGTATTGCTGCTCGGAGATGCGCCTACGCTTCTTATCTCGAACTGCCCGGCGAGAAGAGCATGGTTTGCATTCGAAACATAATCCGTCTGGACGTTCGTAGTATTCGCGAACGTGTCTGAACACCTTGCAAGTTCCGCAAGGCTTCCACCACTCACCGTCAACAAGTTTGCATCCTGAATGCTCGCGCTTGTGTTCAAGCGCGCTAACCAGCTCAAGGTTTTCGATCTGATTGTCGAGCTTAATTTCGTTTTTGTGGTGGATCTGGTGCTTCGATGGGATTGGGCCGAAGTGTCGCTCCCAAACAACGTCATGTTCCATTCGGTAACGGAGCTGCTCATTGTCCCAGATACGCCTATAACCCTTGGAGGTGAGCTGGCCGTATCCACCAGGAGCTGAGCTTTTAGGTCCGCACTTTCCCATGGCCCAAGGCTTACTTGAATTGCCTCGGTACCGTCAAGCCCCTCGCATCCCGCGTTGCGTTCGCGCTTGCTGGGCTTTGCGCAGTAGAAAAAGCGGGAAGCACCGCCGAAATCATTCCTGACAACTTGAGGACCTCCTCCCGGAGCGAGCGCAACGTTTGTTGTTTTGGTTGATTTCTGTTTTGGATTTCCGCCTCGCGCATGCGAAAGACCACTCTGCCGATCCATCTCGGCAATCGCGCATTCGATGTCGCATTGACCGTCGGTGCAGTAAGGCGTGTGGGATAGGACGAGATTCGCGGGGAATCGGCCTTGATTCGGATTAATGGGAAGACCTTTATAATGCTCTTTTGTCCATTTATCTTGTGCATAAGTGCTCCTTGATTTAGAGCTTCCGATAAATCTATTTGGATCTCCTTCTTTTGAAGTTCCAACCCGGCACCCATCCACATTGATCGCGCCCGTTCCCCACCGCTGCACATTCGCGGCAACGGTTTTCTCGGAGCAGGGCTTTCGAACTAAGATCCAGTGCTCGGATGCGGGCTTGAGACCGCCGTTATACCATCCGTTCGCTTGGGGTTTTCCACAGACTTGACATGCCCTCAGGAACTGACTAGATCCTTCGGATGCCGAAAGAAATGCGTCCGTGTGATCATTGCGGGAAGCCCGTTTATCGCTATCCGAGCGAGTGGTTCTTGTCTGTCTCCTGCTCAGCTCCTTGTCGTTTTGCTTTGATGGCGAGACGCAATCGGGGGGAGAACAATCCAGATTGGAAGGGCGGCCGATATCTTGAGCCCGAGAAGGGATACGTTCTGATTCGCAATCCAGCGCACCACCGCGCTCGACAAAATGGCTACGTTCTTGAGCACATTGTGGTGATGGAGAAGGTCCTTGGGCGCAGACTGAATCCGGGCGAAGTGGTTCACCATAAGAATCACCAGACGGCAGACAATCGTCCCGAGAACCTAGAACTCCATGCTTCGAATGGAGAGCATCTTCGAGAAGAAGGGCACCATCGAAAGAAACAGGATCCGTGTCGATGCGGCCGTGAGGCAATAGCTCGTGGCTATTGTGATCGATGCTATGCGTACTGGCGCCGCACTGGCAAAACTCGCCCGACTTCGCCCGATTTAAGGCGCTCGACTTAGGGAAGCCTGACCCAAAGAGGTGAGTCACAATATCCCGAACCTCAAACCCCGCATCCTCAAGCGCGGTCGCCGTCCAGTGACTCGTTCGGGGAAGCGCCCAGACCAGGCCATGCGCACCGGGCTTCAGGACACGAAGGCATTCGCTCATCACCTCGCGCATCCAAGCGATCCACTGATCGCGTCCGCCCTTGTCGCCGTCCCAGTCCTTGCCCATGAACGAGATGCCCGCAGGCGGATCGGTTGCGAGCGCGTCGATCGAATCGGGCGCAAGCTTCCTCAGTTCGGTCAGGCAATCGCCGTGGAGGATTTCAGTCACGTTTCGCCTCGCTCCCATTCGCAGGGACCGTCACCACCACTTGAATGGCGCCGCCATCTTTTCCGGTTAGCTCCACCTTGTCCGTAAAAAGTTTCAGATGCCTTCCCAGAAGCTCAAGCGCGCGCGGCTTGTCCCAGAACTTCACTTTCTTGGTGAGGCCGATCGCATGTTTTTGATCGCCCTGTCCGTCAAAGATCTCGCTCACCTCAAGGCCAGCGATGGCACGCCGAACATCCTCGGGGATATCCTTCAGCGGCTTCAGCTGTCCCATCTCATCGAAGGCTTCCGAAACATCAACGGTCGCGATCCGAAGGAGTTCATGGAGAACGCGGTCGGCGGTAATCGCGGTCCGCTTAGATCGTTGATCCAGAAGCTCCTGAAGCCTCTCCGTAATGTTCGGTCTTGTTAGGATCTCGGAAGCCTGACTCCTGGCGCTTTTCTCGCTGTAGCCCGCGCGGATCGCAGCTTGGCTCGCATTGAGGTCGATGATGTATTCCTGGCAGAACCGCTCCTGTTGCGGAGTCAGCTTGCCCTCTCGTTTAGCCATGAATCCATGGTAATTCCTGCCGGAACTTTTTGCCAGCGACAAATTGTCGTTTGCAGATGCGAGCGCCGATTTGGCGTTTGCAGGCTAGATTTCTTGCTCGCCTAGTCTCAAAATATCAGCCGAAATTGATCGCGGAGTATAATCGCACGAGCGTTGAGGCTTTGTTCTCGCGGACTCGGCGGCAAGATCTCGTGCTTTCACGAATCCGGCTTTAAATGCATCGGTATGATAGCACCCGCCAGCGCAGGGGCATTTATCGCTGTATTCCCGAGCCAGCTTCTCGATGAGATTCATTTTGTTCTTCCTTTACGATCTTGTAACCACAAATCCGAAGCGCGGACCAAACAAGCGCGATCGTAGCGATTATGATCTTCAGTTCATAGAGGTATTCGCCAAATAAGGTCACCCCCGCCCCCGAATCATCCGCTTCTCGCTCCCGCGCTTCACAATCGCCTTCACGTACCCGAGCGCCGATCGCTGGTAGCTCGTGAATTTCTCGATCCGCTTGGCCAGCTCGCCGAGTGCTTTGAGGCTCTCATGCTTCATGTCGCCCTCAAAGGCGAGCCGATTTTCAAGCGCAGACTGGATCTCTTCGCTCAGATTTTCTACGGACCGGATCAGCGGTTTAAGCCTTGGATCTTCTTCGTGTGTATCCGCCTGATCAAGAACGACCGCCTTCGCTCCCCGGCGTTTCGCAGCGTCAACAACCGACCGAAGCTCTTTTACATCTTTCTTCCGAGCCAAAGGGAGAAGAAGGTCTTGGTCATGGGCCGGTAGTGTCACAAGCAAGTCCACCTTGGACGGCGAAAGATCGCCCTTTTCACGCGCTGCTTTGACCTTGTCCGAAGCTTTGGACGCCCGAGAGACCGCACGCTCGACGGTTCGTTTCGTGATCCCAAGTTTCCTTGCCGCATCATGGGTGAACGCCTGAGCGGGCTTTGCTTTGCCTCGTGCTTTCGCGTGCTTCGCATGCGCGCCGGCTGATCCCTGTTTGGTCTCCGGGTGCAGCTCCTCGTAGATCTGCTTCCGGCGGTAAATCGCCTCATCGAGTTCCGCGCCGGTCAGCTGTTGGCGCATGATGTTCTCGTCGATCTTGATCAGCTCGCTTTGGAGCTCGTTCAGGTCGGTCACGTAGACCAAGGCTTTGACTTCCTTGTCCGGGGTGATCTCGTCTTGGATGTGAGTGAGCGCGGCGAAGCGGCGGCGTCCGGCAATGACCCGGTACTCGCTTCCCTGCTTTTGAACCGTGATGGGGTTGATCTGGCCGGCAATCAGGATGCTCTGGGCGAGCGACTCGATGTCCATTTTGAGGCGATGCTTTTGATCCTCCACGATGAGCTTCCAGATCGGGACGGACTCAATTTTTCCGGTCATCTTCGGGTTTCCTCCAGATTCGCTGGGTCGGTTCTATAACCCGGTTTGACGCGTGGCAATGGCAAAATTTGCGGGGTTTAGCTGGTGAGTCTAAGAAGAGGGGCGAGCGCTTTCGGCTCGATTTCCGCGTACTCGGCGATCATTTGGGATCGCGATTCGATGGTCCCTTGGAACTGGAAGCGGACGATGTGGCCATGGGCATTCGGGCGGCTGATCTCGAGGAGAACGAATACGTTTCCCTGCGCGTCCTCGCTGTCCTGAACCTGGGAGATGCCGGAGCCCCCGTCGCGAAACCTCAAGATGGCCTTCATGCTTTCAGTTGTAACCCCGGCGGATTCACCGTGTCTAGTAGATCCCCGCCCCATCCCCAAACCCCTGCGCCCGCGCCCAATGGGGAGGAAAAGCGGCGACTAAACAGGCATTTCAATTTGTCGGGGCGACTCTATGTATTCGAAAACTTTAGTGATGACGTGCTTTTCCCGTTTGTCCTTATGGGTCCAAAGGGTCTCCACGCGAAGCTGAACGTCCAGGAAATCTCCCGCATAGAAGGGTTGCTCTCTAGAACTAACCTTTTTTAGAAACTCTTCGTCCTCAATGGCCGCATAAAACCGGTTCTCCTTCTCTTTGAATCGCCATTTTAACGTGGGATCAAAACTAACCGTGCTTATAAGGAGTCTGGTGCGCCTTTCTTCTATTTCAATTTCTTCAGATCCGGATTGCCTAAAAAGATAGGAATTTACATCGTCCTTATTTACCGATCTGAGCGTTTGATTGTTTTTCTTTACATCAAATCGATCAATTCCGGCCTTAGTAATTGGCTCTATAATTTCAGATACAGATCTCCTGATTTCGGTGTCTTGATAAAGATTATAGATGGTCTGGGAAATGACGATCGCTTTGTCACCTGACTCGACTTGAACACTTCCGTCCTTTTGGGTGGTCACTTTTGTGACTTTTCCGCCTTTAAGCCATTCCAAAAAATCAAAGAGACTCGTCTTGCTGTCCTTGACGAAACCGATGATTTGTAAGACGCGATCGATATCCGTTATTCCCACACCCACAAACAACGTAAGGAGAGGGGAAAACCAACCTTGTACAATTTCTAGATCAACCGGAAAAGATCCCGCTCTAAATCCGCTGACTGTAATCTTAAGTTCGGCCTTGCCTTGGTTGATATTCTTATTTGCTGCGTGGAGAAGCTGACTCATTGCAGCCAGGGCTGGAACGATGACGTTGAGATCGATCGATCCATTTCGAAGCGAAGGCCCATCATAACTTAGGACAATCTGAGATCGACTCATTTCCTGGCTTTCTTGCTTGATTTCCGGCTTCTTTCGACGTGGTTTGGCCATCGATATATGAATCGGAATTCATCCATTATTACTTTATGCATTTTATATTCTCAATCCATTTGATTCTTAGTTACCCAATGCGCAGTCTCGATCGCCGCCTCAACTCCGGCCCAGATGTCCGATTCCCGGACCCCCGAATTCAGCGCATCCCGGATCAGGGCGTATAAAGTCAGTTCAAAGGCTCCCACGGTGAGTTTGAGTTCTTCCATGCCGGGTCATGGATGCAGGGCGCGTTCCAAATTCAAGAGCAGGACCGGGCCATGAGGGGTTCTGTAGCCGTAGCGCAAAGACCCTTCCGCCGCTGTCTACGGGTAGCGACTCTGTACCCGAATCCTGCTCCATTCCAAGCGGTCATACCTGTTTTCAGGTTTGACTGGGCCGAAACCCAGCCTACACATCCCGGCTTACCCGGGGACCTGCCGCTGGTTCTTTGCCAGGTTTCATCCCGGCAAATCCTGTTATGTTACACAAATTTGTGTCACTTGTTTGTGTTACACAAAACATTTTATGTAGTAGCCTTTCCCTTCAAAATCGCATCCTCACACTCCTCGCAGCGCCAAGCCTTCTCAGGGGTCCGCGCCGTGACGGGCTTCATGGGCTTTCCGCAGGTCGGGCAGTTCATCCTTCACCTCGTGCAATCCTTTGAGCCTCGGCCAGGGCATTTCCATACCAGCACTTTTCATCATGTGGTTTTCCTGAACGAACCGCTACCGAGCAAACCGAGCAGATGATGCCGTGATAAAATCCTGCCTCTTCCAGCTTCTGAACCATTTCAGCGAGCCTCAGCACGGTTTCCGCGAGCCAGGTTCCTTGGTTGGCGGCAAGCGAAAAGAACTCGGCGTCTTCTGGCTTTACCTTCCAGGCCAGCGCATCGCCATCATGGACGACGGACCTTTTGTCAGCGTGGTAGGTCTGGACTCTTACGTCGCCTTCATCCTGATTTGGATAAACGACCTCCATCAGGCCCGGAGTCGCCTTCCCCCGTGCCTTTCGGAACCCTTCCGCCTGGGCTCTGGCCTGTTCTAGGAATTGGGTGAGGGTCATTTCTCCTCCAACGTAATGGTCAAAACCCACTTTTTCTTCGGCTCTTTTTCTGATGGCGCCAAAATCTCTTTAACTGTATCTGGCGAAAGACCTAGGTCCTTGGTTATTTCAGCCAAAGCCCTGGGCGGTATTCTTCCCTCGCTGAGCCATCCATTCACCGCTTGCCTAGTCACTCCGTATTTCTCGGCAATCTCTGACCACGTCACTTTGCTTCCGATGGCCGCACGGAGTCGTTCGGAATCAATCTTTAATCGAACACTGGGTCTACTCATCCCTTGGACTCCTTTCCCGAATCAGCAGCGAGTTTCCGGATGCTTTGCTGCATCTTTTGAAGCTTGCGAAGTTCTGGATAAATTTCTTCCAAAGTAGAATCGCCTGAGTTGACCATGTCCAACGTTCCTTGAATCCAACTATCCAAGTGCAATGCGCACGCCTCGATTCCCCGCCGCCACCCCGCCGCATCCCCTTCGTCGCGGGCCTGGCGAAGTGCCTCGGCGATACAGTAAACTCTGTCAGCTATTCCTTGGCGGTCAGCGCCACACTCGAACAGCTGGGACACGACTTCATGTGCCCGCTTCTCAAATTCATCCATCGCTCGTCACCTGCGAGTCCTTCCAGCAATCCGGGTGATATTCTACGTGTTCTTTATCTCGACAATTTGGGCACGCGTCGTTTGTACAATGCGGGCACCGCTCTACCCAGTCGTAGATATCAAAGCCAGTAGTCTCTTCTTCGTTTCCGCAATGATCACATTGAATCGTTATTGTCGGCATTCTCTCTTCTCCATCACCCCGCCGGTCCGGCACCAAACGCACCGGAACACGAGGAGCCATTCATCCCAGGTCATGGGTCGCTTGCAGGTTTCGCAGGTCATGGGGCTTTTCTTTCAGCGCGTTTTACATCCAGCGCGAACCGCTCTTCCATCGTCATTCCGCCCAGCGCCTCGTCCATCTGAGCCTTCGCAATTCGATAGAATGGATGACGAGCGACATCTGGCCGGTCCCGCTCCAGGTTTTCAAAATTGATCCTCGCACATCCGAGGAGTTCTTCCTTTTGTTGCATCTCACTCACCCGCTGGCCCCAGGTCGAGATTTTCTCCTGGGCATCCCGCTTCACCTTCGCCAGCTCTTCTCGGGCTTCCCGGAGAAGATTTTCCAAGTCATTCGGATCTGGATGGGTCATGGCCCCTCCCAAAGACTTCGATCCATCGCGGACATTCCGCATTTCGAGCAAGTCACTGATCCCCACTCCGCCCTTCTGCCGTTCTTTTCGCTCAATGGCGCGGTCCAGAAATTGCCGTTTTCATCTTCGCCGCCGCAGATCTGTGGACCATCGCTATCGCACTGATGATCCTTCGGAGGGCCGCAGGTGATTATAGTCGTGTCGTCCATTTAAAACCCCCTCCAACGCGGCACGGCCTTTATCGCAATGACTCCTAAGATCGCGAAGAACAGAATCATCCCCGCAAACGGCGCTCCCAAGATCCAGAAAACCCAGGTCGGGATGGTGATGGTCATGGCTTCACTTCCCGGACATGAACAGTCTCACCAGTGCATCCACTATTTGGACAACACCAATCCCTCCCCGGGGGAAATTTAGTCACTCGCGCGGGACTGCATGTGTGAACATGAATCCACCACTCCCGCCGCTTCTTCGGGACCAGTCTGCGACATTGCTTGTGGTGCGCCAGGAAACGCACACGATCTTCATCGTCCTCAAACTGGATGAGTCCGTCGATATGAGAGTGAACAACGCCGGTCCTGCGATCCGAAGCGCATCCAAAACCGTCCACATCCCAACGCATGACAGGACCAAAAACAGCAATCCGATCTCCGGCCTCCAAAGGCCTCTTCTTCTCGGTCATGGCTCACGCTCCTGAATGCGAAGGAGGACTGCGACCATTCCGTTTGTGATCGCCGCGACTCCTAAAACGATTTCCCAGTTCAGCTGATTCCGGTTTGCGAAATGAACGCATCCAAAATATCCGACCGTCATACCTAGAACCGCCAACGAACTCCAAACTCCTGGTCTCTTCTTCTCGGTCATCGGGATTGCTCCGGCTTTCCGCCCTTGGTGACTTTGACAGAAAGCTCAGCTCTCCAGTCACCAACGGGAATCGCCGCGATGACATCTCTGTGACCCAGATAAATAAACTGATTCACGAAAGCGGTCATCAGTTCATTAAGGTCAGACAAATTTACATCCAACATAGGAAGCCTTGCGATCCTTTCCGCTTCCAGGTTCACAACGTTTTGTTCGGCATCTTCCATTCTCCCTCTCTCCTTTCCGCGCCTCGGGGGCGGGTTACTTCTTAATCGGTGTAAAGTTCATCGCCTGGCAGGATCGCTTGCATTTCCAAGCCGCCCAAACAAGCGCCCTAAGCTTGTTTTTGTGCCCATGAAACCAAAGGTTGCTCGGCGGAAACCTGAAGCGCCAATGAGTGATACGCTTACCTACGGGCACGTAGGGCTCAACCTCGACGGTCACGCCGCGCCCTGAATAGATTCTTGAATCCCAGTAACTAGCCATCTCTCACTCTCCTCCCGTTTCGGGAATTAGGGTCTTGTACAAAAAGAACCCGTTCTTGTTTTTCTTCCAGATATAGAGCTTGCCCGGCCCGTAGGCTTTCCACATGCGGACCGTCGTCGCCCATCGCTCCATTTCCTTGCCTTTGAATTCGACGTAAAAGATCTCGCCCGTCTTCAGATCCCGGCACTCCCAATCCGCGATGTAGAGATAGTTCCCCCGACTGAGCCGCATCTGCTTTTCAGTGCGCAGGATCTCGATCTCTTTCGCCCAGACCCGTGGCTGAAGCATCTCGTCGCAGAACTCGGACTCTTCTCCGGAGCGGTGATGATGATTCATCCGGCAAAGCGTACGCTTGAAGATCCCGCCGAAACGATCCGCTTCCCCTTTGCGAGATTCTTTCTTGAGTTTCCGCTCCATACGTTTTTGCTTCTTCTGCTCCTCCATGAGCTGCTGACGAGCTGGGGGGATCTTGGGGAAGAGGGTCACGGCATAATCTCCCTCTTTCCCGGTGTGGCTGGGCTAGGCATCATGGCGAATTCTCCGCAAACATCGGGAGCTGATTACTGTTCTGAAAGACTTCGATCATATCGACCGCTTTCTTCAGTCCCCGGAGAAATCCGCGAAGCTCTTGAAGCTCATCGTTCTGCTCCGGCGTCGGGGTTTGGTGTTGCTTCAATTCCAGTTTCAGCACCGCCCGATGAGTCCTTCGGTATTGGTAGGTCACCCGTTCTTTCAGCTGAGTGATGCTGTCGATTCGATGTCGGCTCATTTCTTTTTCCCCTCGATTTCACTTCTTTCCAGATCTCTCGGTATTTCTCTCTGCCCTGCACCGAGAGTGTCTGCATCAGCGCCACAACCTCTTGATCCCGCCCTTGCTCCAGCGCCGCCCTCACAAACTCTTCCATCGTCATCCATCCGCTTTTCTTCGGAGTTCGCTCTTTTTTTTCGTCCGAACTCATGGGGAATCAGTCGGTCTCCAATCGGTCTGATCCCATGCCCCTTTGCCAAGATTGCAGTCCTCGCAAAGAACCTGGAGATTTCCGAGTTCGAGGGCCATCTCAGGAAATTTGGAGCGCGGTTTGATGTGATCCACATGAAGTTTTTCTCCTGCTCCGCATGCCTGACATTTTCCACCCTGTTTCTTCAACGCCTGATAACGAAGTCTTCTCCAGTCTTCGGTTTGATAAAAATCGGATCTTCTATAAAGCCCCGCGCAGCTGCCCCTGCAAAATCCCTCGATGAAATGCTTTTTTTTTGTTTCCGCAGGACAGTTTTTCCACATTCCGCAGTGTTTACATTTAAATCTGAAATACTTTTTATTCTTTGTTGAAATCCAATTCGGATTCATCTTCTTTTCCTTGGGTTCAGATCTTTGCGAAGACACACGTTTCCTACTGGGGTCCGAAACGGTGCCTTCGCGTCGATTCCCTTCTTTTCCTTTGGGACGAGTCTTCGCTTTAGACACAGGGTTTCAGGTGAAAGACCAAAACCCATCAGAAGCAGACTTGGCGGGATCTTCACTCCCGACTCGCTGGCGCTCCGCTTCTCAGCGTCTCCGCTGGTTTCCTACGCCTGGGGCTATTGCGCTCACGTCCGTCGCCCCTACTGTCACGATTCAAGCCCCGTTGGTTTCTCTCCTGGCTTGAGCCGGATCTTTATGCTCGTCGATTCACCCCACTACCCCGGCCGCCCCAAAATCCTCGGCCCGTTGCTTATTTCTTCAGTAGAAATCTTTCGAACTCACCGTAGAGCCTCCCCGAACACTCCGGCTCCAGAG
>Ga0265336_10000584_pt1 | contig 20549 bp, 24 predicted proteins | sample 42119metaG_FD_193583 | JGI IMG/M metagenome (GOLD analysis project Ga0265336, IMG submission 193583) | Rhizosphere microbial communities from Carex aquatilis grown in University of Washington, Seatle, WA, United States - 4-21-19 metaG | ecosystem: Host-associated > Plants > Roots > Rhizosphere...
GCGACTTGCCGCCATAAGGTACATGGCCGGAATCGGCGACGTAGATCAGGCGTTCGTCGGGAAGCGTCTGGCGAATATGCTGCAGGACGGATAAGCCGCCCACACCAGAATCGAAAACGCCGATCGCACCTACAGAATGTTTGTCTTCCCCCTTAATAAAAGGGGGATTGAGGGGGATTTGGTTTTCTGTGTTACTCGATGTCACTGCAAATCCCCCTCCGCCCCCCTTTGTTAAAGTGGGGCACTTGTTTATTCCACCATCTGGTCACGCAAAAACTCTTCATACGTGCCATGGTAATCGTTCACACCCTTGGCCGAGATCTCGATGATACGCGTGGCCAGCGATGAAACGAACTCGCGGTCATGGCTCACGAAGATCAGCGTGCCCTTGAACAGGTCGAGCGCGGTGTTGAGCGACTCAATCGCTTCCATGTCCATGTGGTTGGTCGGTTCGTCCATCAGCAGCACATTCGGCTTAGCAAGCATCAGCTTGCCGAACAGCATGCGGCCTTTTTCGCCACCGGACAGCACTTTCACTCTTTTCTTCACGTCATCGCCGGAGAACAGCAAACGTCCCAGCGTGCCGCGCACCACCTGGTCGTCGTCATGCGGACCGCGCCAGTCGATCATCCATTCCATCATTTCCTTGTCTTCGGCGAAGTCGGCGGCGTGATCCTGCGCGTAGTAACCCAGCTTGGCTTTTTCCGCCCATTTGATGCTGCCGGTATCAGGCTTCAAATCGCCCGCCAAACAGCGCAACAGCGTGGTTTTGCCGATACCGTTAGGCCCGATAATGGCGACCTTCTCGCCTGCATCGATGCGGAAATTGACGTTGGAGAACAGCATGCGGTCGTAGCCCTTGCCCATCTTCTCCAGTTCCACCGCGACGCGGTGCAGCTTGTCGCGCTCGTCGTAGTCGAAGCGGATGAACGGATACTGGCGGCTGGAAGGCTTGATGTCCTCGATCTTGATTTTGTCGATCTGGCGTGCGCGCGATGTCGCTTGCTTGGCCTTGGAAGCATTGGCCGAGAAGCGCGCCACGAAAGCTTTCAGTTCGGCGACTTTTTCCTTGGCCTTGGTATTGTCCGACGACTGCTGCTCGCGCGCCTGCGTGGAAGCCAGCATGTAATCGTTGTAGTTGCCCGGGTACACAGTGATCTTGCCGTAGTCCAAATCAGCCATGTGCGTGCACACGCTGTTCAAAAAGTGGCGATCGTGCGAGATGATCACCATCGTCGAATTGCGCGCATTGAGGATGTCTTCCAGCCAGCGGATGGTGTTGATGTCCAGGTTGTTGGTCGGCTCGTCCAGCAGCAGAATATCCGGGTTGGAAAACAACGCCTGCGCCAGCAACACGCGCAGTTTGAAGCCGGGCGCCACCGCGCTCATGTTGCCCTGATGCAGTTCAATGGCAATGCCCAGACCCAGCAGCAACTCGCCTGCACGCGCTTCAGCAGTGTAGCCGTCGTATTCGGCAAAGGTCGCCTCCAGATCGGCGGCGCGCATGTAGTCTTCTTCCGAAGCATCCGGGTTGGCGTAAATCGCATCGCGTTCGGCCATCGCCTCCCACATCGCATCGTGACCCATCATCACCACATCCAGCACGCGCACGTCCTCATAAGCGAACTGATCCTGACGCAATTTGCCCAGGCGCTCGGTCTTGTCCAGCATGACTTCGCCGGAGCTTTGCTCCAGATCGCCGCCCAGTATCTTCATGAACGTGGACTTGCCGCAACCGTTGGCGCCGATCAGGCCGTAACGGTTGCCGTCGCCGAACTTGACGGAAACGTTTTCAAACAACGGCTTGGCGCCGAACTGCATGGTGATATTTGCTGTGGATAACATGGCACTGCCTTATTTTCGAAGGCGCGCATTCTACCACTGACGGGGGGCTGGCTGACCTTTGGGTTTTTGGCGGTCTGTAAGTGCTGCTACGGTTACGATTAAGGGATGGCACCCGAAAAGCGGCGATTGACTTCGAGCGGTAATTCGGGTGACATTGCTAATTCAAAGACATCTCGAATTCATCACTTAGTGGTAGTTCGGATGGCAAAGTGATGGCAGGTGTGTTTTCAGAGCCCCTATTTGGCTATTCGCTTGGTTCTTGCCAATAAATCAACAGATTGATTGCGATATGGATAGAGTTATACACCGCAGTATTCCAGGATATACACCGATAACGGTGTCTACATTACGTTGGTCGAGATAGACAGCTGGAGGGCAGCCGAAGAGTTTAGCGCAGGGAATGGGGATGTATAAATGGCTGCCCTGGATGGTATTGTGCAAAGCGTTTGCACGTACCGGCGTATAACGCGAGCGTTATAGCGCACGGTCGATGAAACGCTTTGGTTGATACATTGGGGGAGGCTTAATGCAGCAATTTCCGCTCGCAAACAAACCAGCAAAAGCTCACCGCTGTCTCTCACGTCCAACTACTCGTCCGAGCACACGCCACTCGCTACGCGAGGCCGGTGCTCAACTCGAACGTTGGGCGCAATAGCATGTGGCAAGGTTTCTTCCTGCTAATCTTGGTTGTGGTAGTTTGGGCTCTAATAGAACGAACGCCACCTTTGACTTGTCCGCATTGCCATCGTTTCAATGCCTTTTGGCGCAAGAAGACAGGTCGCAGTTTTAGTGATGTGGATGCCGATGAGTGTCTAATTCGCCGTTCGGACGAGCTTATGTGCAAACGATGCAGCCAACCCTATTGGATAATTTGGGATGATTTTGATGGTCACTGGGCTACCAAAGAACTTCAACGTCGGCAGTAAACTGCCCAACCCGTCGTTCAAGCGGGACGCGCTAAAGCGCGCCCCTTAACTTTACGTTAGACCCTTGAAGGAGAACATATGAGCCCTGAATGGATAGGTGCAATTGCTGGTGTAGTTGGTGCTGTCGCGGCAATAGTAGCTTGCTTTCAAGCAAGCGCTGCTCGACGCGCTGCGGTTGAAGTAAAAGTGAAGGTTGATCAAGTCAATTCAAACCTTACCACTCTCACCAATTCGCCTCTCTTTAACTTTCGCGGTGCAAACATGAACATTTCTGGTGCATCGGGCGGTGCCGGTGGCTCCGGTAGTGCAGGAGGTGGCGGTGGCGGCAGTACATTTGGTGAGGGCGGTGCCGGTGGCCACGGTGCATAAACTTCCGCAACACGGGTCTAACCCTACGCTCAAGTTCGCTCCCTCCGGTCGCTGGGACGCGCCTTCGGCGCGCCCCTTAGCTGCACGTTAGGGTACTTCATGCTGCATGAAAGCGAGACATACCGCGAAGCGAAGCAAGTCAAAGACGTATTGGCTTCACACGATGCCGTGTTCCGTTATTGCTCCTTTGAGTCCGCAAACTTGGAGGGCGGAGACTTTGATGATGTGTTTATTTCCTGCGAGTTTCGCGATCTCGATTTCTATTGGGGCATGTTCAACTTGGCGTTATTTCTTAACTGCAAGTTCGAACGCTGCACATTTCGTGGTACGTCATTTGCTGGTTGCCGGTTTATGGAATCCACGTTTGCTGACTGTCGTTTCCTGAAAGATAATCTTGCTGCCCCGTGTGACGCACCGGACACTAAACTTTTCGCTTGTAGCGCAGAGAACTGTGAGGGATGGAATGAGTTGTTCGACAATCGCGTACCCTAACCCTACGCTCAAGTTCGCTCCCTCTGGTCGCTGGGACGCGCCTTCGGCGCGCCCCTTAGCTGCACGTTAGCCATTCATTTCAACTATCCACTTAGGAGCAACTCTATGAAGAAAATATTTCTCATCACTACCTTTGGAATGCTGCTTGGACTTTCCTCGCAAGCCAACGCTGGAAAGGTTATGTTTGGGCAGCAGGATTCAATCCACTTTGTCGCTAACACCACAATTCCTGGCCCAAGCGGCTCTCGCCTGTTCCTTGGCCATCTCGTAACAATGCATGCGTTCTTGTTGCCCTACTACGTTGAGAGCAAAGGGTTGGTTCTGGGCGTTTCTGGCGAGTCCAAAAAATACATTCCTCTCCCCGCTGAACAGCAGCTCGCTGAGTTCAAGAAGGCAGGATTCCTCCCTAACGACTTGCCGACTCCCGAACTAAGTATTTTTGATTATGTCTTTGGCTTCTCGCTAGAGCTATTGCTGTTGGTCGCAATTGGCTACCCCCTCCTTAAGAGCCGGTTTGCGAAGAAAAATGGCTAACCCTACGCTCAAGTTCGCTCCCTTTGGTCGCTGGGACGCGCCTTCGGCGCGCCCCTTAGCTGCACGTTAGGTTACCGAATGCGATTACTGATAATCATTACATTTTGTTTGGCTTCAAGCTTCGCTCTTGCCGGTGAGGAAAATCTCATTGGCTCATGGGAAGGTGGTGACACTGCATCAATGGCAATTTATGGAACCATGCATATCTCAAAGGAAAGCATCACATGGGGTGGACATAACAAATACAATCCAAAATGCACAGTTACTTACACAATCGTACCCGAAGAGTTCGGTGTCACATTTAAAGATCAAACCGGCAAAGTTTTTGTTACATCACCAGACAGTAAGTTTTCCACTTACCTGCTAAAGATCTCCGGTGGCAAATGCACATTGGGAATTTCGCACTTTCGCTTAACCTTCCCGTTTGAAAATGAATTTAGCTATCTTGCCATGGTTGAATATCACAAATCAGACACCTTAGACAAACCTATGGGCTGGGTGCACTTTTACATGCGAAAATGAAAATTCAAATGAAAGGCAACCTAACCCTACGCTCAAGTTCGCTCCCTTTGGTCGCTGGGACGCGCCTTCGGCGCGCCCCTTAGCTTCACGTTAGCTACCTAGAAAGCCTATGCGCCCATTTACCTTTCTTATCTTCGTTGCCCTATCGGTGCCAGCCCTTTGCATGGCAGCCCCTGATCAGGGCGTCCCCGATTACATTGCTCCGGCACAGCAAACAGTCTTAAAGGCTTGGATATCTGAACACCCTGAGTTCCGTGTTGCTAATGACAAAGACTGCGAATGCTCTGACGACATTGCGGAACTTCGCAAGGGTGATGGTGGAGTGTGGAAGGCCAATCCAAAGTTTCATCCGTACTATGTAAGCGGTGATTTCAATAAAGATAAACAATTGGATTTTGCCGTCATACTCATCAAACAAAGTGAGAAGGGGAAACACTTTCTGGCGATCTTCAACGGCCCTTTCAAAAAACACTCAAAGCCAGCTTTTCTTTCAGCAGAGGATGGCGCTTTGTTTTATGGTGCGCCCCGACCCAAACCCTACAGCCTAATCGTCGGAGTGTTTGGTTCTGAGGGCGGCGCTCTAAAAGCTAAAGGAGCAAGCTATGAGTTTGCTGAAGATGAGTGATGCAAAGGCAGCTAACCCTGCGCTCAAGTTCGCTCCCTTTGGTCGCTGGGACGCGCCTTCGGCGCGCCCCTTAGCTGCACGTTGGGCATCATGACAAGCCACACGGACTCTGAAATCGCCAAGGAACTCTTGGGGTATCACCGAATGGCGCTCGATAGCGAGAATATCCTTCGGCGGCAAGGCGCATCATGGGCACCCGATCTTCTTTGGGACCTCAGCTTCCACGATCCGGCCCATTGTTGGCGTGTTATACAACTTGCTGCGATGGATAAACCAAATGACGATGCGCTGCTGTTCTTTGGTGTGACTGTCAGTAGTTTGTTGCGCGATCATCCAGAGATTATTGATACCATTGCACGAGATGTTCAGGAGAATCCAATTCTGTCTGAGGTGATGTCCTGGGTGGAAGAGGATGATGCAATTGAACCGTCTGTTTGGTCACGGGTAGAATTTCTATCAAACATTAAGCGATGAAAACTTTACTGCCCAACCCCACGCTCAAGCGCGACGCGCCTTCGGCGCGCCCCTTAGCTGCACGTTGGGCGGCTACATGAGACTGGCAACCGATCCGATTCTGCGACAAGCACTGCATGGGCTGTACGTCGCACTGTTCAACGCCAAGCGCGCTTGTCCAGAAGACTTTCATGGTGGACGGCTTACGACGATCCAGACCGCCATAATGGGCATCGAGGATTACGGCTGGCTAGTCGTCGGCGTTACAAGAGAAGCTCTCGACCTTTTGGCGACTGCGGATTTCAACAAGAACAAGTTGCCTCGGCAACTCTGCCGAGGACACATCATCAACCGTATTGATACAACACGGTTGCTGTTCGAGCACAATGAACCAATGGGTCTTGAGGAATTTTTCAAAGTCTTCTTGAATGCCGATCGCACAGTCATCATGCTGAACAAACAGAACGATCACACCAAGCCATTTCCCGATTACATCAAGATCGACAACCCCGATGCAATGCTCTTTCCGAACGGCTCACTTATGAGTTGGAAGCACCGGAAGAAGGAACGGGAGTATCTGCGGCAATTGCATGCAGGGCTAGTGGTGAGAGGGCAAAAATGACAACCCGCCGCCCAACCCTACGCTCAAGCGGGACTGCGCAAAAGCGCGCAGCCCCTTAGCTCCACGTTAGGCAAACACCGATGCACTTTGACGAATCATTGATCATCGAATTGCGAGCTGCGGCCCGTTTGCTGCTTGATGACAAAGCGCATTACGTTCAGCGCTTGGAAAGTCTCGCGGGGGCCTTCGCCGGGAAAGAGAGCGCACTAGAAGACATCATCTATGATTTTGGAGAAGTGACGGTGCGCCTAGAAGCAATGATGGTGTGCAAACTCATGCCCAGCATGGACCGGCAGCGTATCTACCAAGACCTTTCTCTCGCGGAAAAAGATGCTGAGTTGAAGAAGTGGGCAGGCATTCTATTTCGGCAGGAACACATTAACGAAACGGCTGCAGCCATTTTTGCGGAGAAAAGAAATGCCTAACCCTACGCTCAAGTTCGCTCCCTCCGGTCGCTGGGACGCGCCTTCGGCGCGCCCCTTAGCTGCACGTTAGCCGCAAACCATGAAACGCACATATCTGATTCTTGCCTTGACGCTCATGTGGTCCGCATCCGCAGTAGCGGACGTACTGGTACAAGCTCGTACCTGGACATGGAGGGTGTCCGTTGAATCGATAGGGGAACCTTGGAAAGACGACTGTACATTAAAGCTAGTTGCAGAAACGTACCAGCTCAAGCGAGATATAAACATAAAGCGCCAAGGTGTTAACTGTGCTTTGTTCGGCCCCATCGGTATTGCCGTCTCCGACACTGAGAATCGTGAAGAAACATATGTCTTCTTAGAAGCTGCGCGTGGGGGTGACGGCGATCACTCAGGGCCCATTGTTGAGGTCTACCGCCTGAGCAAACTGGGCTTAAAGAAACTTGGAGAAAATGAACTTTTCGAGGCCAGCTATCAACGTTCTGGGCAAGCCATAACTTCAGTTACGGTTCAAATCAGGGACTGGTCGCTAATGTGATGGCGAGGATGGGCAGCAAATGCCCGCGTGAAGAAACGACAGCAGGCTGGTACTCCGCCGTGGAAGTGACTTCGCTTTACTCACCGCTCATCGTTGAAATCACGGCTGCTGTCAACGGCAAGCAGTATGCTGTTCGGTCTGTTTACTCACCACCCCGCGGATTTGACTTTAAGGACCCAGAGGCTTCGCAATTTATTTTTGAAGCGATGAGAAAGGCCACTGACATGCTCACCGAAAGTATCAAGGCAGATGCGAATAGAACCTAACCCTGCGCTCAAGTTCGCTCCCTTTGGTCGCTGGGATGCGCCTTCGGCGCGCCCCTTACCTTTACGTTAGCTGTCATGATTTGGTTACTATTCTCCCGCCGACGTCGAGAAGAATTCAAGCGTTGGTTTCTCACGCCCGCAAAGTGGTGGGAGAGGCTCTTGGCAGCACTAGCCTCTGCCGTTGTTTTCGCCATCGTTGGATTTATAGTTCGACTTTTTGCCGCGCCCTTACCGTTGCTACCTTTGGAGGCACTATTTCACGTTATCCTGCTTTGGTCTGGTCTGTCGGCACTTGGTGGGGTAATACTCGGCATGCTCTTTCCGAAGGTTATGATCTGCGTCGCATATCCATTTTCATTGCTCAGCATAGAGGTTGATAAACGTTGATGTTTCTAGGTTGGATGGTGTGGTGCCAGGCGGCAATTACAAGGACATATTGACATTAAGCGCGGCTATCGCGCATATGGGAAACCCACTGCTGTGCGATTTGACTAAGATAACTGACAGTTGCTTAGCGGCAATTAAGACCGCAAAATGGTTGCGACATGCGAATGACAGGGAAATGAGTAATTTGGTTATTGAGATCGACATTGAGACATGTGAGACATAACACTACGGTCAACCTGACTGCCCGCAAGCTGCGCTTGGAGTTTCCCTCCGCGCTAAGCGCTCCGGCAGCAGGTTACCTACTACGTTAAGTGGCTCCCCAAAATTCACGAGACAGCATCACCCCGCAGTACTTTTGCAACATAACCAGTAGTCACTCAAAGAAGGAGCAAACATGAACTGGTATCTCGAGGTATTGAAAAAGTATGCAGTGTTTAGTGGCAGAGCTCGTCGTAAGGAATACTGGATGTTCGTTCTATTTAACATCATCATCGCTTTCGCTCTAGGTTTCGTGACTGGTTTTATCGGGGCCGCTCTCGGTATCGGAACGGCTCTAAGCAGTACCACGAACATTATTTACAATTTGGCGGTGTTGATTCCAAGCATCGCTGTAGGCGTGCGAAGAATGCATGACCTTGGTAGAAGCGGGTGGTGGATTCTTTTTCCGGTGGTCAATTTGATTTTCCTGTGCTTTGACAGCCAGCCCGGTGAGAATGAGTATGGCCCTAATCCGAAGATCGACTGACCATGCAGTGCATAGAGATGCCGTTTTACACACGCTGCATCTCTGTTCCATCCTGTAGCCGAGGGGACGGCCTTCTTCTTGAACGTTAGATAATGGAGGCTGCCCTCCCCCGCAATCGTTGACCCCCTAATCCACCAGGAGTGTTTCATAGCCAAAATTTAGATGCCACTATAATCAAGTGCATTGGTCTTATTCGCTACCCTTTTACCCTGGCAAACAGTAGACTGATGGCAGGTGGAATTGGCTTTCTCTTGTCAGTTTTGCCGGCATTTGTTTTGAGTTTTGACGGTGCACCTTTCTGTCGTAATTCTATGCAACGCTGTTGCTGAAGGAGACGAAGATGAATATCCCTTGCATGCACTATTTTCCCGTTTTGGACGATGCCGCCATTCAGGCGATGCTTGATTCCTGGCGCACTGCTTGCCCCGCAATGGGTGTGTTGGCGCTGTTGCCCGAGGCGGAGCAAGGCGGTGCCGAACGTTTGCAGGCAATCTGTGCGCGAGGCAAGACTCCGCTGGTCGGTGCCATTTTCCCCGCGTTGATCGAGAGCGGTGAATTTCGCGCACAAGGTGTATGGCTGCTGCGCTTTGACACGATGCCGTATGTGGCGCTGCACGAAAATCTTCCCCATGATGCGGCGGGCGCCGCGCAGGCTGCAGAGCGGATCGGCAGTCAGGTGCGTGCGCAGATTGATGACAATCCTCAGGTGACACTGTTCTTGTTGTTCGATTCGCTGGTGCCCAATATCAGCACGCTGCTGGACGAAATCTATCTGCAACTGGCAAACCGCGTGCATTACGTCGGCGCGAATGCAGGCAGCGAAACCTTTCAGCCCATGCCCTGCCTGTTCGACAACGAGCGCATCATCCAGAACGGTGTGTTGCTGATGTTGTTGCAACCGCACTTGGGTGCAACGCTGGCCCACGGCTATAACGCTCCGCCGAAGATGATTTCGGCAACGTCCACCGACGGCAATCGCATCAAGCAAATCGATTGGCGCCCTGCCTTCGATGTATATCAGGAGCTGGTGCGCGCACAATCCGGAGTTGAGGTTACGCGCGAAAATTTTTACCAGCATGCAGTGCATTTTCCGTTCGGCATTATTCGCGCCAACCATGAAGTTCTGGTGCGTATTCCGGTGGCGCTGGAGGAGGATGGTTCGCTGTTTTGCGTGGGCGAAGTGCCGGCCAATGCCGTGCTGACCTTGCTTGAGGCGCCCAAAGTCGATTCGCCGCAAACGCTGCAGACGCTGGTGAAGGGTTTGGGCACGCTCAATGGTGACTTGGCCGGAAGCGAGTTGTTATTGTTTTATTGCGCAGGTAGACGGTTGCACCTCGGACTGGAGGCGGCCACCGGCGAACTGCACCAGTTTTCACTGCTTACCAAAGCATCGTCGGTTGCCGGTGCGCTTTCGCTGGGAGAGATCGGCAGTTCGCTTCAATGGGGCTATCCGCTATTTCACAATGCAACGCTGGTCGCTACGCGCTGGAATAATGACTAGTGATTGAACACGGTTACATCCTGAGCATTTTGTACGAGATGGCGCTGGTCATCGGTGGCGAGGTCAGCGTCAAGCCCTTGCTCACCCGGATGTTGCAGCGTTTGCTTTATCACACCTCTTTTCCTGCCGGTTTTGTGTGTTTGCAGGTGCCCTCGGTCGGAGCCGATTCAGAGGGCATGATCGAGGTGCGTCTCGATGCGGCTGTTGGCGACTACGAACTGGCTGGCCTGATCGGGCAGACGCTTCGTTTGCCCGCGAGTTTGCTGCTGGGAACAGCAGAGCGCGGTGAGAATGAAACCCTGGCCGCGTCACTACCGCTTAAATTTAGTCACTACCGGGCTTTTCTGCGTTTGCCTATCGATGGGCAGGGCGTGATAGTTTTACTTTCGCCGCACTTGCCGGATAGTGATTTGCCGCTGACGCAGCTGTTTCAGCCAGTGATGGCCAATCTGGCCAAGGCGATTGTGCTGTGCCGGGCACACGATGCCTACACCGGCAGTTTGATCGCCGCACGCGATACCAGCCAGATGGCGCTGGCGACCAGCGAGGAAAAGTTTCGCGCCATCAGCGCCGCTGCACTGGATGCGTTGATCATGGTCGACGACAACAGTGCGCTGGTTTACTGGAATCCGGCGGCAGAACGCATTCTTGGTTACCGCGCCGACGAGGCACTGGGCCAACCTCTCCACAAGTTGTTAACGCCACAGCGTTACCAGGAAAGTGCCATTCAGGGCTTCAGTGCATTTCGGCAAAATGGACAGGGCGCAGTCGTCGGCAAGACAATCGAGATTGAAGCTCTGCACAAGGATGGCCGCGAAATTCCGGTAGAACTGTCGATCTCGGCACTGAAAATCAATGGCCATTGGCATGCTGTCGGTATCCTGCGCGATATCAGTGAGCGCAAGCATGCCGATCAGGAAATGCGCTTGCTCGCAGCAATTGTTGAATCTTCAGATGATGCAATTCTTAGCAAATCGCTGGACGGCACCATATTGTCGTGGAATGCAGGAGCAGAAAAGTTGTACGGCTTCTCTGCCGCCGAAATCAAGGGCAAGCCAATGTCGTGGCTGGTACCTGCCGACCGTCCGAATGAAATTGTCGATTTGCTGGAGCGTATCGGCCGCGGTGAGCAAATCAAGCGTTACGAAACCATACGCGTGCGCAAGGATGGTGTGCATCTGCCCATTTCACTGACTGTTTCTCCGTTGCGCGACGCTTCGGGGAATATTGTTGGCGCTTCAGCGATTGGCCGCGACATCACCGAGCGCAAACGGGCCGAGACAGAGTTGCGACAAAGCGAGGCCGGACTCAAGGAAGCGGAACGCATTGCTTTACTGGGCAATTGGGAACTGGATCTGATTGCCAATGTTTTGAAATGGAGCGATGAGATTTATCGCATCTTTGAGCTGGATGCCGATCATTTTGGCGCTACCTATGAAGCCTTTTTGAATGCGATTCATCCGGATGATCGCGACATGGTCAACCTGGCCTACACCGATTCGCTCAGGAACCATACAGCCTACGATATCGTTCACCGATTGCTGATGCAGGATGGCCGCATCAAGTATGTCAACGAGCGCTGTGAGACCAGTTACGACGATGCCGGGCAACCGTTGTTATCGGTTGGTACGGTGCAGGACATCACTACGCGCCGCATTGCCGAATTGGGCATGCAAAAATCCAACCGTGCTTTGCATGCCCTGAGTACATGCAACGGCGCGCTTGTTCGCGCTACTGATGAATCCCAGCTGCTGAATGATATTTGCAACATTCTTGTTTCCATAGGCGGATACCAACTTGTCTGGGTAGGTTTTGCCGATAACGATGAGGCAAAGAAGGTGCGAGTAGTTGCAGGCGCGGGCGCTCATTCCGATTATCTGGATAACATCCAGGTCACCTGGAACGATTCCCCGCAGGGACAGGGTCCCACGGGAAGCGCAATTCGCATCGGCGAATTCCAGGTAGTTCAGGATATTCTGCATGACCCAAAATTTCTGCCCTGGCGCGAGCAGGCTGTTGCGCGCGGGTATGCATCAAACATCGCTTTTCCGCTGTTTGATGACAGCAATCGTGCATTTGGCGCAATGAGCCTGTATAGCAAGGAGCCGAACGCTTTCGATGTGGACGAAATCAAATTGTTGCAGGAGTTGGCCGGCGATCTGGCTTTCGGCATACGCATGTTGCGTCTGCGCATTGAGCGTGATCACCTGCATGACAAGCAGCAGCAAAATGACGAATCAGTCAAACAGGCGCTGGCCGGTACCATTCAGGCAATTGCGCTTACTGTGGAAAAACGTGACCCTTATACCGCTGGTCACCAACGCCGCGTAGCAAACCTGAGCGTGGCCATTGCCGGGGAACTCGGCCTTGCCGATGAGCGCATTACCGGCTTGCGCCTGGGTGCCACAATCCATGACATCGGCAAGATCTATGTTCCCGCCGAAATTCTTACCCGACCCGGAAAACTTTCGAAGATTGAATTTGAACTCATCAAGACTCACCCGCAAGTGGGCTTCGAAATCATGAAGGACGTGAAATTTCCCTGGCCAGTGGCGGAGATGATTCTGCAACACCATGAACGTCTGGATGGCAGCGGTTATCCTCAGGGGTTGAAGGGCGACAATATTTTACTCGAGGCCCGCATCCTGACTGTGTGTGACGTGACTGAAGCCATGATGACGCATCGTCCTTATCGTGCAGCACTCGGGCTTGATGCTGCCCTTGCCGAGATCGCCAAATATCGCGGGATCTATTTCGATCCGGCTGTGGTCGATGCCTGTTTGCATTTGTTCCGCGACAAGGGGTTCAGTTTGCACGGTTAGGGTTCTGTGTGCAGATCAAATGACCTCCGGTAAAGCCGGATGCTTATGGGTGAGCCCCTCAAAGGGGCCAATAAAAACCAAGCGCCGCCCTCGGTGCACTCACTTCTTCCCCCTTTAGCTAAAGGGGGACTGAGGGGGATTTGAAAAACGTTGAGTTACCCACCCTTCCGCAAATCCCCCCTAGCCCCCCTTTTCCAAAGTGGGGAACGTCCGCGGCTCCCCCTTATTCTGCATGACTGCTGCATAGGTCAAACCCTTTTTGGCCCCCCGGCATAGCCGGGGGTTTACCTCACTGAATTAAGTAACTGAAGTAGTGCGCTCCAGCACTTGCCAGGCCAATCCCCGGCATACATTGCCAAGCACAGTCGGTAGCTCTTGCGGAATTTGTGTGTGCAGCAACAATTTGCTGGAACTGACGGCATACACCGGATCAAGAAGCCGTGATCGGTATTCCTGCATCAATTCGTCCAGTGTGCGTTCTGCCGCCATTTGTTGCCACGGGTTGGTTGGCCATTGAGATGGCAGCCCAAACGCGCGCGAATAGTTATCAAGATCATTGCGTACGGTGCGGATATCTTCGTGCGAATCGCGAAACGGTAGCAGCACGAGGCCGGACATTTCATAGAGTTGTTTGTCCATTTCAGGATCATTGGCTACACCATCAATGACACCGTACCAGTCGGGCATGCTTTCCAGCTTGGCAATTATTTTTTCAAATTTTTCCTGCGAACGTCCATCTAGTGGCGTATAGAGGCGCCCTTCGCGCGACAGGGGTTCGCGATAGTTGTCTGTCATCACCGCAATTGAACGTTTGCCCAGCAAGCCGAGGCCGTGACACAGCATGTGGGTTATGCTGGTCTTGCCTGTTCCTCCTTTGTTGCCAATGACACAAATAAGACGGTTCATCATGCTTGCCTCCGGGACGAGCCCGATTTGAACAAACTATTTTTGGGTTTGCGGTAGCATGATTCTAGGTATTTTGTCTGGAAGGATTGCGCCGAAAAGAGCGGTTAAATTGGCCCATTCATTTGTTTTATCAGGATTCTTTATCCAGTCAGATTTTAATTCCAGACAGTCATTTCTGGATTTTGTTTCCTTTTCGCTTAGTTCTTTTAATAACCATGATCTTCGTATATTATTGATCGGCAACTGATTTTTGTTGTCTGCACAGGTCGATTCTGGATTGTCGCAGCCACTTCTCTCTTAATTTTCAAGGAGTCGAATCATGCGCACCTTTGTTCTAGCTTTAGCATTACTTGTTGCAATCACCTCCACAGCCGTTCTGGCCAAGGATGCTCCCGTCAAAATGTCAAAGAAGGAATTGCAGTCCTTCCTTCCCGGTAAACATTGCAGTCGCTTCACCAAGGCCGGAAGTCTGCATCGCTGGACAAATGAACCTGATGGAAAATTCGTGGCTTCAACGAGCAACAAGAAGTATGGCTCCCCGCTTGGCGTCCACAATGTGACCGGATCCGGAACCTGGAAGGTCAATAACGAAGGAAAATATTGCATCGACATAGACTGGAAGCGCGAACCGGAAAGCTGGTGCTCATTCGTGCTTAAGGGCAAGGATGGCGAGTATTTCCTTGGCGTTGTGGATAAGGCTCACCGTATCGAGTTTGAGTAGCAAGTCAGTTTGCAACACAACAAAAAAGCAGCCGAAGCTGCTTTTTTGTTTGGTACTGAGATAACGCTGCTTAGTGCGTGTTCTTGCGTACTTGCTGGATCGCACGCAGTTGGGCGATGGCTTCTGCCAACTCGGCTTGCGCTTGCGCGTAGTCGATGTCAGAAACACGATTCTTCATCGCTTCTTCCGCGGATTGCTTGGCTTCCAGCGCACGTGCTTCATCCAGATCGGCGCCGCGAATTGCGGTGTCTGCCAGGATGGTCACGACGTTGGGTTGCACTTCCAGCATGCCGCCGGAAACGTAGATCAGTTCTTCCTGCTCCTGGTCCGGAACCTTGATGCGCACCGCACCGGGTTTGATGCGGGTCATCAGGGCGGTGTGGCGCGGGTAGATACCCAGTTCGCCCATCTCGCCCGGTACCACGACGACTTCGGCGAGGCCGGAGAAAATCTGCTCTTCGGCGCTCACCACGTCCACATGTACGGTCATTGCCATAATTGGCTCCTAATTATTATTGCAGCGTCTTGGCTTTTTCGACCGCTTCTTCGATTCCGCCCACCATGTAGAACGCTTGTTCCGGCAGGTGATCGTATTCGCCATCGACGATGCCCTTGAAGCCCTTGATGGTGTCCTTCAGGGTTACGTACTTGCCCGGGCTGCCGGTGAACACTTCGGCAACGTGGAACGGTTGCGACAGGAAACGCTGAATTTTACGAGCGCGTGCCACGGCCAGTTTGTCTTCCGGAGACAGTTCGTCCATACCCAGAATCGCGATAATGTCGCGCAATTCCTTGTAGCGCTGCAGCGTAGACTGCACTGCACGTGCCGTGTTGTAGTGCTCTTCGCCCACAACCAGCGGATCCAGCTGGCGGGAGGTAGAGTCCAGCGGATCAACTGCGGGGTAAATACCCAGCGAAGCGATGTCGCGGCTCAACACAACGGTGGAGTCGAGGTGCAAGAAGGTCGTTGCAGGAGACGGGTCGGTCAAGTCATCCGCAGGAACGTAAACGGCCTGGATGGAAGTGATCGAGCCAACCTTGGTCGAGGTAATACGCTCTTGCAGACGGCCCATTTCTTCAGCCAGTGTCGGTTGATAACCCACGGCGGAAGGCATACGACCCAGCAGCGCGGATACTTCGGTTCCGGCCAGTGTGTAACGGTAAATGTTGTCCACGAAGAACAGGATGTCGCGGCCTTCGTCGCGGAATTTTTCAGCCATGGTCAGGCCGGTCAGCGCCACGCGCAGACGGTTGCCGGGCGGCTCGTTCATCTGACCGAACACCATCGCAACTTTGGACTTGGAGAAGTCCTTGTTGTCGATAACGCCGGCTTCTGTCATTTCGTGGTAGAAGTCGTTACCTTCACGGGTACGTTCACCCACACCGGCGAACACGGACAAACCGCTGTGTTCCTTGGCGATGTTGTTGATGAGTTCCAGCATGTTCACGGTCTTGCCCACGCCGGCGCCGCCGAACAGGCCAACCTTACCACCCTTGGCAAACGGACAAACCAAGTCAATCACCTTGATGCCGGTTTCCAGCAAGTCAACGGACGGGGACAGTTCATCGAACTTGGGTGCAGCATGGTGAATGGGGCGTCTTTCGGTGCATTGGATTTCGCCAACTTCATCGATCGGGCGACCCAGCACGTCCATGATGCGGCCCAGTGTTCCGGTACCAACCGGTACCGAGATCGCTGCGCCGGTTGCATTAACCAGCATGCCGCGGCGCAGGCCGTCGGAGGAGCCCATCGCAATGGTACGCACCACGCCGTCGCCCAGTTGCTGCTCGACCTCGAAGGTCAGTCCCGCTTCGGCTGTCGAGTTGCCTGCGTCAGCCAGCTTCAGCGCTTCATAAACTTTTGGCATGTGGTCGCGCGGAAATTCGATGTCAACCACCGCGCCGATACACTGAACAATCTTTCCTTGACTCATTTTAAGATTCCCCGTCTAAATTAATTCTTAAACTGCTGCCGCACCACCAACAATCTCCGAAATCTCTTTCGTAATTGCTGCTTGACGCGCTTTGTTGTAAACCAGTTTGAGCTCCGCGATAACGCTCTTCGCATTGTCTGAGGCCGATTTCATTGCCACCATACGCGAGCTTTGCTCGGACGCCATGTTCTCGACTACAGCCTGATACACCAGTGATTCCATGTAGCGCACCAGCAACTCATCGATGACCTTCTTCGCATCCGGTTCGTAGATGTAGTCCCAGCTGCCCGAGGCCGTGCCGATCTGTTCGCCGCTGAGCGGCAACAGTTGTTCAACGCGCGGCTCCTGTTTCATCGTGTTGATGAAGTGGTTGTAGCTCAGGTAGATGGCATCGATCTCGCCGGCAACGTAAGCGTCCAGCATGATCTTCACGGCGCCGATCAATTTCTCGATGTGCGGTGTGTCTCCCAGGCCGGTCAGGTTGGATTTGACCTTGGCACCGACACGGTTCATGAAACCGAGACCCTTGTTGCCGATTGCGCAAACCTGCAAACCCTTGCCTTCGCCTTCCCAGCTCTTCATGCGGGTTACCGCAAGACGCAGCAGGTTGGTATTCAGGCCGCCGCACAAACCCTTGTCGGATGTGACGACGATGAGGCCAACGTTCTTGATGCTGTCGCGCTTGACCAGGAACGGATGCTTGTATTCCGGATTGGCGCGCGACAAGTGCGCCGCGACGTTGCGGATTTTTTCCGCATAGGGGCGGGCGGCTCGCATGCGTTCCTGCGCTTTGCGCATTTTCGCTGCGGCTACCATTTCCATCGCGCGCGTGATCTTGCGCGTATTTTCTACGCTCTTGATCTTCGTGCGAATCTCTTTGCTGCCTGCCATGATTTAGCTCCCGCTTAGTAGACTGCAGTTGCCTTGAATGCTTCGATGGCGGCTGCCAATGCCTTCTCGTTGTCGGCGGACAGGTCCTTGGTGGATTCGATTGCATCCATCAGGGCCTTGTTCTTCGAACCCAGGTGCGCATGCAGACCGGCTTCGAAAGCCAATACCTTGGGGATGGCCACGTCGTCGAAGTAACCCTTGTTCACTGCGAACAGCGTGGCGGCCATTTTGGAAATGGACAGCGGCGCATATTGCAATTGCTTCATCAGTTCGGTCACCAGACGGCCGCGCTCCAACTGCTTGCGGGTTGCTTCGTCCAGGTCGGATGCGAACTGCGCGAACGCAGCCAACTCGCGGTATTGCGCCAATGCCAGACGCACACCGCCACCGAGCTTCTTGATGACCTTGGTCTGTGCTGCACCACCCACGCGCGACACCGAGATACCGGCGTTGATCGCGGGACGGATACCTGCGTTGAACAAGTCGGATTCCAGGAAGATCTGGCCGTCGGTAATGGAAATTACGTTGGTCGGAACGAAGGCGGACACGTCGCCGGCTTGCGTTTCAATCACAGGCAACGCGGTCAACGAACCGGTCTTGCCCTTGACTGCGCCGTTGGTGAATTTTTCCACGTATTCCGCGTTGACGCGCGCAGCGCGTTCCAGCAAACGGGAGTGCAAATAGAACACGTCGCCGGGGTAAGCTTCACGACCGGGCGGACGGCGCAGCAACAGGGAGATTTGACGATACGCCCAGGCTTGCTTGGTCAAGTCATCGTAAACGATCAGTGCGTCTTCGCCGCGATCACGGAAGTATTCGCCCATGGTGCAACCGGCATACGGTGCCAGGAATTGCATTGCGGCGGAGTCGGAAGCAGTAGCGGCAACCACAATGGTGTAGCCCATCGCGCCGTGCTCTTCCAGTTTACGCACTACGTTGGCGACGGTCGAAGCCTTCTGGCCGATCGCAACGTAGATACAGGTCATGTTCTGACCCTTTTGATTGATGATGGCGTCGACTGCTACTGCGGTCTTGCCGGTCTGGCGGTCGCCGATGATCAGTTCGCGCTGACCGCGGCCGATAGGCACCATGGAGTCGATGGACTTCAAACCGGTTTGTACCGGCTGGTCAACAGACTTACGTGCGATCACGCCCGGAGCGACCTTTTCGATCTTGTCGGTCATCTTTGCGTTGACCGGACCTTTGCCGTCGATCGGCTGGCCCAGTGCGTTTACCACGCGGCCGCACAGCTCGGGGCCGACGGGCACTTCCAGAATGCGGCCGGTACACTTGACCGTGTCGCCTTCGGTGATGTGTTCGTATTCACCCAGAATAACGGCGCCGACGGAGTCGCGCTCGAGGTTCAGCGCCAAGCCGAAAGTGTTGCCGGGGAATTCCAGCATTTCGCCCTGCATCACATCGGACAAGCCGTGCACGCGAACGATACCGTCGGTCACGCTGACCACCGTTCCTTCGGTGCGCGCCTGGGTCAGTGCTTCGAAGTTATCGATGCGACTGCGTATCAAATTGCTAATTTCGGAAGGGTTGAGCTTCATCTGGATTTCCTCATTCTTGATAATTCTTTATCAGGCCAATATGTTTGCCATCAAGCCAGCGCGTTTGCCATTTCACCGAGTCTTGTGCGTGCAGAACCGTCGATCACTTTGTCTCCGGCGCGGATCACAACTCCACCCAGCAATTCTTTGTTAACCTTGCAGCTCAGTTTGATCTCGCGACCCAGGCTCTTCTTGAGCGAGCTGACGATTTTGTCTTTTTGTGCAGCGGATAACTCGAATGCGGAATCCACAACCACGTTGACAGTTTTTTCCGCTTCCGCCTTCAGGGCTTCGAACAACGCTGCAATTTCGGGCAACAATTGCAAACGCTGATTGTCGGCAAGGATGCGCACGAAGTTGTGTTGTTGCTTGCTGGCGCCTTTTTCGAGCAGTGCTTCCATCAGGCCTTCAACCTGTTTCTTGGCAACGCGCGGATTGGTAACGACGGCGATCATTTCCGGATGGTTGATCGCGTCGGCCAGAGACAGCAACATCTCCGACCACGCTTGCAGCGCTTTCAGTTGTTGCGCCTCATCAAATGCCGCTTGGGCATAAGGACGTGCTGTGGTTATGGCTTCGGACATGGCGATCAGATTTCCGCGACGAGTTTATCGAGCAGATCGTTATGCGCCTTGGCATCAATTTCACGACCGAGAATCTTGCCAGCACCGGCCAGTGCAATCGCAGAAACCTGCGTGCGCAACTGTTCCTTGGCGCGGAAAACTTCCTGGTCGATTTCTGCCTTGGCACCCGTGATGATGCGCTCGCCCTCAACCTTGGCCTGATTCTTGGCTTCTTCGACGATCTCGCTGGCGCGCTTTTCACCGCTCGTCACGATCTCTCCGGCTTTTTCCTTTGCTTCGCGCAGAATTTCTGCGGCACGCTTGGATGCCAGTTCCAGATCCTGCTTGGCGCGTTCAGCGTCAGCCAATCCGTCGGCGATCTGCTTCTTGCGTGCGTCCAGAGCGGCGATGATCGGCGTCCACACAAACTTCATGCAGAACCATACGAACAGCACGAACATGATGAGCTGGGCGAGAAGAGTTGCATTGATATTCATGCAAGCTACCTTTCTAAATTATGCGTTGTCGCTGACAGCGATTTACTTAACCACCGCAAACAGAACGTACATCGCGATACCCACAGCGATCATCGGAACGGCGTCGACCAGACCCATTACCACGAAGAACTGGGTACGCAACATCGGGATCAATTCGGGTTGACGTGCAGCGCCTTCCAGGAAGCGACCACCCAGAATACCGATACCAACTGCTGCGCCGAGAGCGCCCAGACCCATCATCAATGCGCCAGCGATGTACAGCAGTGCGTTTGCCATTTCCATTTGTATTTCTCCTGTTAAAAAGCTTAGTTAATGAAACCGAAAATTAGTGGTGTTCCTGATGCGCCATGTCCAGATAAACAACTGTCAGCGTCATGAAAATGAACGCCTGCAAGGTTACGATCAGGATGTG